>JAEEGL011199700.1_pt1 | contig 17505 bp, 14 predicted proteins | sample 9134231 | NCBI WGS metagenome assembly JAEEGL01 (sample SAMN16246548, study PRJNA631951) | gut metagenome | biome: gut microbiome; feature: rumen; material: fiber-attached | host: Bos | place: Iran: Karaj | collected 2018-10 | reverse complement strand
GCTGGCTTCCTGGACGGGGTTTTCGATGTCAAGTCTTTCTTCCCTGGATGCGTTTGTGCGGCGGTCCACCGGGCTGTCGCCGGTTTGGTCTTATGCGCCGTCCTCCGTTTATAAGGGAGTGGCTGCGGAGTATTCTTTGTCGCATTGGCGGTTCAGTGGCTTTGCCGGGTCGTCGTATGGTTTTCATACGGATTACATGTGGCGGTCCGGGCAGGTCGGGGTTAGCTGGTTGCCGGGGCGTGTTGCGTTGGACGGGCGGCTGAATGTCCGGGGTGTGGATTTGGTGGGGGAGATGGCCGTCGGAGGTGGGGCGGTGGCGTTCAAGACATCGGCCCGGGGTCGAAACTGGGCGTTTCAGGGACGGTTTATTCCGAACAAGTACTCCGGTAAGAAGAACGGGGAATATGCCCTGGCTGGGGGATGGTCTTTTAAAGGGGACCGGTGGGTTTCGCTGGCCGGCAAGGAGGGGTTCGGCAGTTCCGTGCCGTTCATGCAGGCTTCGTTGACGGCCGAAGGGTCGTATATACCGGTCGCGGCTGACCGGCGGCGTTATCAGGTGCGGGTCTATGGCCTGTGGCAGTGGCAGATGTCGCCCGTGTTTTTGCTGGATGTGCGCTTTACCGAGCGTTACCGGAATTACGAGCCTCCCCGCACGGACTTCCGGGCCGATGTCTCCGCCGGTTCCGGTCCCTGGCTGGGGGTTCTGCGCTTGGAGGCCGATTATTGCTCCTCGTGGGGTTGTCTGGGGTATCTGGAAGGCGGGTACAAGGGTTCTGATCTGGCGGCGTATCTACGTGTGACCGGTTTTTCGATTTCGTCCTGGGCCGCCCGCATCTACTGCTACGAGCGCGACGCCGCCGGCACCTTCTCCGTCCCCGCCTACAATGGCCGTGGTTTTGCGATTTCTGCAGTAGGATCTTGTAAATGGAGACCGTTTATGGGTTCTAATTCAGGTTCTGGTTTAGATCCTGGTACTAGTACCGATCTCCGTTCTGGCGCCGGTTCGGCCCGTTGGTGGCGCTATTTTTCGGTAAAAGCCAACCTCCGTGCCGCCTGTCAGTTCCGTTTGGGCCAAAAGCCCGCCCCTACCCTCAACCTCCAACTCCAATGTGATCTGTAAAACCCACTTCCGTCGCAGGTTATGTGGTTTTGTGTCGCAGGTCATGGCGTTTTTTGGCTCACCGGGAAAAATCCCGGTGAGCCCGTTTTTTGCGGACCCGCGATGCAACGCTCCATAACCAATGACACTTCACCGAAGGGAGGGCGGCAGAGGAGGCAGGCACGCACGCACGGGGGCTTGTCCACCCCCGGACGAGTGTAGGGGGAGGGGCCCGCCGGCCGGCCGTTCGCTCTGCGGACGAGCCAGACGGTGGGAGGGGCCGGAGTGAGCGAAGCGAACGGAGTCCCCCGTGCGTGCCTGCCTCCTCTGCCGCCTTGTACTGGATGGTTAAAGCACAAATCCTGGCGTGTATGGCCGAAAACGTGCTTTAGGCAGGTGTCCGGAGTAGGGTAAAGCGCAAAAACGAGGGTAGAAGGGCGAAAGTGTGCTTTAGGCGGGTTTGGAGTGTCGGGCATGACGTGGGGCGCTGTCTGGCATGAAGCGCGGGATTAGCGCTTACCGACTTTGAGGCGCTGGCCGATGTTGATGCGGTCGGACTTGAGGTTGTTCCAGGACTTGAGCTGCTTGACGGTGCAGTGGTACTTGCGGGCGATCCTGCCCAGGGAGTCACCGGACTTGACCTTGTAATAGACCCACTGGCCGGTGGCGGCGCGGGAGGTGGGGACAGGACGTCCGGCCACCGTTTCGCGACCATCCTGGATCTTGGCGGCGAACAGGACATCGGCCTTATAGCGATAGATGGAATCCTGCATGTCCAGGAAGGCCGATGAATAGTTGAACGGCAGGCGGATCACCTCGTCGGAGCCGGAGCCCGGGACTACGTCCGTGTAGTACTGCGGGTTCAGGTCGCGGACATCGTCCAGGGGAATGCCCAGCACCTCGCTGATCTGGCGGAAGTGCAGGTTCTTATGCACGTGGAAAGTATCCACGTACACCGGCAGGGCGATGGGATCCGGACGCAGGCCGTACTCGTTCGCATAGCGGAAAGCATACATGGCGCCCACCATGGCCGGGACATAGCCGCGCGTCTCGCGGGGGAGATAATCGTACACAGACCAGAAGTCCGTACGGCCGCCGGCGCGCTTGATCGCCTTGTTCACGTTACCCGAGCCGCAGTTGTAGGCCGAAATGGCCAGCGGCCAGCTGCCGAAGATCCGGTAAGCGTCCCGGAAATAGCGGGCCGCTGCATCCACGGACTGGATGGGGTCCATGCGCTCGTCCGTGTAGGAATCTACCTTGAGACCATAGTTGATGGCCGTACGGTACATGAACTGCCACATGCCCTTGGCACCTACGCGGGACTCCGCGCGGGGATTGAGGGCGCTCTCGATGATGGCTACATACTTCAGTTCCAGGGGCAGGCCGTACTGGCGGAAGGTCTCCTCGAACAGCGGCATGTAATACTGAGCCAGGCCCAGCATCTCTCCCATCTTCGTGGGCATCTTCTCTGAATAGAGAATCATGAAGTTCTTGACCGTCTCGTTGTAGGGGAGGGAGATGAAAGAATTCATCTGCTCCAGACGCTTCATCAGGACCGAATCCGGCACATCCGTGGTGAAACGGACCGAATCCATGTTGTACTGCTCCCGGCCGGGGATACGGCTCTGGCGATGCATGTACCACTGACCCAGCAGCGTGTCCGTATTAAGAGTAGTATAATCCTCCAGGCCGGCCGAAATCTTGTTCTCGTTCTCTCCGGAGAGCTCCTCCTCGATTTCCTCCCGCTCGGCCTCTTCGGAACGGTATGTTGCAATCTCTGCCTCCAGCGCTTCCAGGCGCTGACGCAGTTCCTGGTTCTCCTGCTGGAGCTGTTTCCTGCTCTTGCGGCCATCCGGTGCGGCCCAGACAAAGCCGGCAGCCAGAAGGAGGCAGGCGGCGCTTATAAAGAATCTCTTCATGAAACTATCAGAATCTAAGGCCGATGGACATGCCTACTGCCGGAGCCGCAGCGTACTGAGGCTGGATGACGGACGGACTCACCTTGAGGGTGATGTTGTCGTCCACTTCGAAATCCTGCATGTAGGCGAATACATTGGCGTCAACTGCTTGAATAACATATGCCAGCGCCACACCCAGGATGCAGTAATCCCGGATACGGCGATAGGAATCACGGTAATACTTGGCGGTCTCGGCCGTCTGCGGCGGCTTCTCCACGCTGGGATCGTCGGAGGTGGCCTGGTTGTGGATCCATTTCCAACGCTGATACTGGACGTTGTTCTCGTGGGCGAAGTTCACCATGCCGCCCAGCAGGCCGATGTAAATCGGCACTTTCCAGGCCTCTCCATTGTAGATCTGGCCCAGGCCGGGCAGCAGGATGGAGTAGAACGTGGACTTGGCAGGATCCGGGGAACGCGTGCCCTGGTACTGGACCACGCCGTCCATCAGGGAAGCCCACCAGACCAGACCCGCACCCGCGATGGCGAGATCCCGGTAATTCTGGTACTTGGTATCGCCCGTGCTCTGGTACAGCTGGTTGAAATGCACGCCCCCGTAGATGCCGGCGCCGATGCCGCCATACACGATGGGGAGCTTCCAGTACTGCTTGTGGTAAATCTGATTACCGCCCAGGAACACCGCAGAGCCGATGGTTAGGTTCTTCAGGGAAGACGTGCGCTTGTGCGAAAGGCCGCCGAAGAACTCCCGGAAACTGAAGATGGCCGATGTGTCCGTCTTCGTCTGCTCGGTGGTGTCTGCGTAGTTCTGCGTAAAAGCGTCCCGCTTGAACTGGTCGTCCCTGTACTGTGCGGAAAGGGACGCCGACGCAAGCAGGCCGATGAAAGTCAATATGAGAGAGAATTTCCTCATCGCTGGTCCAGGGCCTGAAGGAATTGCTCCATCTGGGCGTCGGACTCGAACTTGATGGTGAGTGAGCCCTTGCCGTCGCGGCCGCGGCGCAGGGAAATATTGTCTCCGAAGTAGCGGCCCACATTCTCCAGCAGACGGTAGTACATGTCCGGGAGTTCCTGGGGCTCAGACTTGACAGCGGCCGGTTCGTTCTTGGCCAGGGCCTTGACACGTTCTTCCAGCTGACGCACGGACAGGCCGTTCTTGACGATGAGGTCGCAGAGCATCTCCTGCACGGCGGGATCTTCCACGGCGAGGAGCACCTTGGCGTGGCCGACACTGACAAGACCTACCTTGAGGTCGTGCTGCACCTTTGCGGGCAGTTTCAGGAGGCGGAGCTGGTTGGCAACGGAAGCGCGTTTCTTGCCCACGCGGTCTGCCATCTGCTCCTGTGTGAGACGGCACTCTTCCATGAGGCGCTGATAGCTCATGGCCACCTCGATGGGGTCCAGGTTCTCACGCTGGATGTTCTCTACGATGGCCATCTCGAGCATGCCCTGCTCGGAGGCGTCGCGGATATAGGCCGGGACCATGTCCATGCCGGCGATGAGGGAAGCGCGGTAACGGCGCTCACCGCTGATGATCTGGTATTTGTCACCCTTGCGGCGGACCGTGATGGGCTGGATCAGGCCGAGGGTGCGGATGGAAGAGGCCAGCTCCTGAAGAGCCTCGTTGTCGAAGGACATACGGGGCTGGTAGGGGTTGGGCTCGATGAGATCCACGGGGATGCGGAGTACGTCCGAGGTGTCTTTCGGCTGTACTTCGGGGGAGGAAACCACCTCCTTGTTGATATATCCGACGGGCTTGCGGAGTTCGGTGAGGTCTTCACCGCCCAGGAGGGCGCCCAGTCCCTTTCCCAGGCCGCGTGCTTGCTGTTTAGCCATTGGCGTTTTCGTTTTTGTCCAGGACTTCCTTGGCCAGGTTCAGGTAGTTGGAAGTACCGTTGTTCATGACGTCGTACAGAATGATGGGCTTACCGTAGGAAGGAGCTTCGCTCAGGCGGATGCTGCGCTGGATGACGGTCTGGAAGACCATGTCCGTGAAGTGTTCCCGCAGCTGGGCGACAACCTGGTTGTGCACCTTGGTGCGGCCGTCGTACATGGTGACCACGAAACCTTCGATGGTGAGGGCGGGGTTGATCCCGTTCTGCACCAGACGGATGGTCTGGATGAGCTTGGCCAGTCCTTCCAGGGCGAAGAATTCCGGCTGGACGGGGATCATCACGGAATCTGCGGCCGTGAGGCAGTTGACGGTGATCAGGCCCAGGGAAGGGGAGCAGTCGATGATGATGTAGTCATAGTCGTCCTTGATGGGTGCAAGGGCTTTCTTGAGGATGGACTCGCGCTCCTTTACGTCCAGCAGCTCGATTTCTGCGCCGACGAGGTTGATATGGGAAGGGATCATGTGCAGCTTGGGAAGCTCCGTCTGGATGAGGGCGTCCTTGGCCGAGAGCTTGCCGATGAGAATCTCGTACAGGGTACGGTGGTCGCTGTTCTCGGGGTCGAAGTTGAGACCGGAGGTGGTGTTGGCCTGCGGGTCTGCGTCGATGATGAGGACGTTCTTCTCCAGAACGGCCAGGGAGGCTGCCAGGTTGATGGCCGTGGTGGTTTTACCCACACCGCCTTTCTGGTTGGCTATGGCAATGATTTTACCCATAATTACGTATCGTTTAGCTTACAAATATAAGTATTTTCCTGTGAAATTCCCGCTTTAATTCGTAAATTCGCCTCATCTATGGCCGATGCGCGCTACATACAGGTGATTCTTCCCCTGAAGCTGGAATGGGAGCCTTATTACAGGCTTCCGGAAGGTATTGACGTACAGGTGGGAGACCGCGTGCGGGTTCGTTTCGCAGGGGCATTCTACGTGGCCTGCGTGAGCGAAAATAATGCCATCCCCAGCCTGGACGTGAAAAGAATCCTCCCCGTAGAAGCGAAGGAAGAGGGGTTGCCGCCCATATCGGCCGAAGAAATCCGCTTCTGGCGCGCCGTCGCGTCCTACTATCTCTGCAACATCGGCGAGGTCTATAAGGCAGCCTATCCCTCCGTCCATCAGCACAAGTCCCGCCTGGCCATCCCGCCGAGCGAGCCCCCGAAGGAGAGCATCCCCCTCACGGAAGCGCAGCAGAAGCGGGCCGATGCCATAAAAAAGGCCTTTGCCGATAAGAAGACCGTCCTGATGAGCGGCGCCGTCGGCCAGGCCGATATCGAACTTTCCCTGGCGCTGGAAACCCTGGCCAAAGGACAGAGCGTCCTGCTCCTGATCCCGGAAGCCCGGCCGGAACTGGAAAAACGCATAAAGAAGATCTGCCCGTCCCTGCTGGTCTATCACAGCGGCGTCTCCGCCGCCAGGAAAAAGCAAGTGGCCGAAAAGCTCCGCACCGGCGATCCCTGCCTGGTGCTGGGCACCCGCGTATCGCTTTTCCTGCCGTATCACAAACTCGGCCTCGTCATCGTGGACGACGAGCACGACAGCTTCTACAAGCAGGATGCTCCCGCCCCGCGTTACCACGCCCGCGAGAGCGCCATCATGCTCGCCGGCGTACATGGCGCCAACGTCCTCCTCGCCAGCGCCACCCCCTCCCTGGAATCCATCTACAACGCCCAGTGCGGCCGTTTCGCAGAAGTAAAGAGCGGAGGCGAAAAGTCCTCTTCTCCGCGTATAGAACTCATCAATATCGCGGCGGAAATTAGGAAAAACGGCATGGCCGGTCTTTTCTCACTGAAACTCCTTGCTGCCATGCGGGAAGCGTTACAGGAGGGTAAAGAAATCCTGCTGCTGGGCTCCCGCCGCATTTACGAACAGGGGAAACGGATGGAAGACGAAGTGCTGGAATACTTCCCGGAGGCACGCATCGCCAACCTGGACCTCGGCCAGCCCGACGACGAATACGAAATCTACCTGGGCAGCATCCTGGGGACGAAAAGTTTCCGCACCGGGAAACTCGGCCTCGTGGCCATCATCAGCTATGACGGCATCCTTTCCCGCCAGGACTTCCGAGCCGACGAAAAAGCCTTCCAGGTCCTCTCTCAATACCGTAACCTGAGCCCTCGCTTCGTGGTACAGACCCGCGAAGCCGGCCATCCCGTCTTCCGGCTCATGGCCAAGGACGTGAACCCTGTGGAGCAGATGCTCACGGAACGCAGCATCGCAGGCTATCCGCCTTATTCCCGCCTTGTCAGACTGCAGCTGAAGGACACGAACGCGAATCGCCTTTCCATGATGTCCCGGGATCTGGCCGCCATCGTAGCGAACATAGGCGTGCGGTTCGAGGGCCCTTATACCCCTGTACAGGATGCCGAAAGCCGGGAAATCCGTGTCATCCTGCCCCGGGACCGCGAACTGGTCAAAAGAAAAGCGGCCATGGCCCAGGCCATCACCGCTTTCGAGCAGGACCGCAAATACAGCGGCCATATTGTCATAGACGTAGATCCCGTCTAATTATTCAGCATACAGAAGATAAGGTTTGCGGAGCTCCTTGAAGGCTTCCACGTCCGGCTGCCAGCGGGCTTTGATCTCCTCGGCGGTAGCGCCCTCCTCGATCATCTCACGCACGTAGCGCTGGCCCAGCAGCAGGTCGAAGAAACGGCGGAAGAAGCCCATCTCCATGCCCTGTTCCTTGAGGCAGGTGTAAGCGTCGATCACATAAGTAAGGTCCATGCCGCGCTTGAAGATTTCCTCCTTGGGCATCTGGCTCAGATCCACGCCGAAGCACTCCTGACCCAGTAGCGGGGGATGGGAAGAACCCTTGACGCTTTCGGGCGTGAAGGAGTAGGTGTACTTCACGTTCATGGCAGGGTGGCCGTACTGCTGGAAAGGCTTGTCCGTACCGCGGCCCAGGCTCACGACCGTACCCTCGAAGGGGCAAAGGGCCGGGTAGAGGTAGATGGACTGCATGTTGGGCAGGTTCGGGCTGGGACGCACGGGCAGCTCGTAGAGCGTGTGGTGCGTGTAGTTCTTGCAGGGGACCACGGTGAGCTTGCAGTCGTTGCCTTCGTTGAGCCACTTCTCTCCCTGGGCCATCCTGGCCAGTTCACCGAGGGTGAGGCCGTGCACGGCAGGGATGGGAAGGTGGCCGACGCCGCTCTTCAGGGACATGTCCAGGGTGGGACCGTCCACGTAGTGACCGTTCGGGTTGGGACGGTCCAGCAGGAGTACGTGCTTGCCCTTGGCGCCGCAGGCGTCCATCAGGTGGCACATGGTGATGTAGTAGGTGTAGAAACGCAGGCCGACATCCTGGATGTCCACGATGAGGACGTCAAACATGTCCATGGACTCGTCGGTGGGGCGCATGCCGCCGGCACCGCCGTACAGGGACAGGATGGGAACGCCGGTGAGGGGTTCTACGCTGTCGCCTACGTGGGAGCCGTCATCGGCCAGGTCACGGAAGCCGTGCTCCGGGGAGAAGATGGCGGTCACGTTGACGCCTTTGGCCAGCAGGGCGTCGAGGATGTGCTCGTCGCCGCCGCCCACGAGGCCGGTCTGGTTAGAGAAAATAGCCACGCGCTGGCCTTCCAGCAGGGGCATGTAAACTTCAAACTGTTCGTCTCCCAGTACGACGGGAGCTTCTTCCTTGGCGCCGCAGGAGATGGCGGCGAGGCCGCAGAGGGCCAGGATGCAGGTACGGATAAGTTTCATAAGGGGTTAGTTGCGGAGGGTGGCTTTGAGGGTGAGGATGCGGCGGACGCTCTCGTCGATGCGCTTCTCGGTGAGGGTGCCTTCCTCGATGGCGGCCATCACGGCGTCGAAGGCTTCCACGAAGTTCTTGGGGCCGAGGATGATGTCGGCGCCGGCCTGCAGGCTCAGGATGGCGGCCTCACCGCTCTCGTACTGGCGGGTGATGGCGCCCATGGCCATGCCGTCGGTGATGATGACGCCCTTGTAGCCCAGCTCGCCGCGGAGCTTTTCGGTCAGGATCACGGGGTTGACGGTGGCGGGAAGCTCATTGCCGGTCACATTGGGCGTGCCGATGTGGGCGGTCATGATCATGGGAACGTCCTTGGCGATGGCGGCCTTGAAGGTGATCATCTCGCAGCCCAGCATCTCCTCCCAGGTCTTGTTGGTGGAGGCATAGCCGTAGTGGCTGTCGGTCTGGGTGTCACCGTGGCCGGGGAAGTGCTTCACGCAGCCGGCGATACCGGCGTCGTCGAGGCCCTTGAGGTACTGGACCACCATCTTGGCGGCCACCTCGGGATCCTCGGAGAAGGCGCGCGTGCCGATGACGGGGTTCTTGGGGTTGGTGTTGACATCGGCCACAGGGGCGAGGTCCACGTCAAAACCGTATTTCTTGAGGTAAGTGCCGATGACGTTGCCGCAGCGGTAGGCGTTCCTGGCGTCTCCGGTCTTGCCGATCTCTCCCATGGAGGAGAACTTCTCTACGGGGAAGTTCTCGTTGTTGCCGATGCGGGCGACGCGGCCGCCTTCCTCATCCACGTAGAAGAGGGGGGCTCCGTTGAATTCCTTCAGCTTGCCGATGAAGGTTTCCAGCTGGGCCTCGTCCTTGATGTTGTGGGCGAAGAGGATGATACCGCCGGCGGGATACTCGGCGTTGACCTTGAGCATCTGGTCGTTGACTTCCTGGAGCTGGTAGGAAGCGATCTTGGTATAGGTGTCCCATTCGAGGGCGACGTCGAAGGCTTCCGGACGGACGCAGAACAGCTGGCCGACCTTCTCGCGAAGCGTCATGGACTGTAATTGTGCCTCGATGGCATCGGAATCTACTTGGGATTTGCGGGCGTTGCCGCTGCAGGAGGTCAGGAGCGCGATGAGCGCCGCGGACAGGAGAAAACGATTGGTTAAGGGTTTCATTATTGTATTTTGTAAGTTGGCGCAAATTTAGTGTTTTTGGTAAAAATTATCTACTTTTGAGGATAGATTTTTAAAGAAAGTTATGAACATCCAGAACCCGACTCTTCCTATTAAATGCATCGGCCTTATGTCCGGAACGTCCGTGGACGGCCTCGATGTCTGCTGCGCAAGCTTTGACTGTCAGGACGGTAAGTGGTCTTTCCACATCGACTGCGCCCGCGGTTACGACTATCCCGCCCAACTGAAAAAGACCCTCGGACAGGACGTGCAGAAAATGTCGGCCCTGGAGTTCATTACCTTTCACAGCGCCTACGGCCAGTGGCTGGGAGAACGCGTGAACGATTTCATGCAGGAGTTCGGCGTAAAGCCGGACATCATCGCCTCCCACGGCAGCACCGTTTTCCACGAGCCCCAGAAGAAGGTCATGTACCAGATCGGGGACGGCGCGGCCATCGCCGCTGTCACCAAGATTCCCACCGTGTCGGACTTCCGCCGGCTGGACATCATGCTGGGCGGCCAGGGCGCTCCGCTGGTTCCGGTGGGGGACAACCTCCTCTTCGGCCAGTATGATTACTGCCTGAACATCGGCGGGTTTTCCAATATTTCCTTCCGGCAGGGGGACAAGCGCATCGCCTTCGATATCTCTCCGGTGAATTACGTGATCAACCGCTTTACCCGCGCCATCGGCCTGGAAATGGACCGCGACGGCGAGATCGCCTCCCGCGGCACGGTGCATCGGAAGCTCCTGGAGCAGCTGGACGCCCTGGACTATTACAGCAAGCCCTGGCCCAAGTCCCTGGGCCGCGAATGGGTGGAACTGAACGTTTTCCCGCTGCTGGATGCCGCAGGGCTGTCACTGGAGGATACGCTCCGCACGTATTACGAGCACTGCGCCCGTCAGTTGGCCAAGGTGACGACCCCCGGAAAGAGCCTTCTGGTGACCGGCGGCGGCGCCTACAACAAGTTCCTCATCGAGCGCATGCGCGCGCTCAGCGGCTGCGACGTCGTCATCCCCGAACCGGCCATCATCGAATACAAGGAAGCGCTCATTTTCGCCTTCCTGGGCGTGCTGTATATGATCGGTCAGCCTTCCTGCCTGAAATCCGTCACCGGCGCAGAAAGAGACAACATCGGAGGGATGCTCTTTAAGATATAAATCCGAGGTGCTCGGCCAGGATCCTGAGGCCGATAATCAGTAGAATAATACCGCCCACCAGTTCCGGGCGGACTTTTTCGTTGACTGCTTCGCCGAAGCGGGCGCCCAGCAGGTGTCCCGCGATGCTCATCAGGAAGGAAACGAGGCCGATGGTGACGAGGGGGGCCGTGAGGCTCCGGACAGTCTCATAGCCGGTGCAGGCATAGGTGATGCCCACCGCCAGGGCGTCGATGCTGGTGGCGACGGCCAGCAGCAGTCCCGTGGTCCAGCCTTCGGGATTGAGGGAGGACTCGTCCTCTTCCTTGAAGGAATCCCAGATCATCTTTCCGCCGATGAGGGCCAGCATGCCGAAGGCGATCCAGTGGTCGTAGGCCTGGATCTGCTGGCTGAAGCGGCTGGTCAGGAGCCAGCCGATAAAGGGCATCAGGGCCTGGAAGAAACCGAAGAGGAAGGCCAGACGCAGCATGATGCCGGTAGCCCGGCGGCGCAGGATGACCGCGCAGACCACGGAAACCGCGAAGCAGTCCATGGCCAGCGCAAAGGCTATGAAGAGGTTTTCAATCATTTCTTTCTAACCACCCACACATAGGTGAGGAGGACGATATTCATCATTAAGGAGTAGAGGATGGCGGGGATGGCCATCTCTTCAGAGGCGAAAATGAGGGGGCTGGAGGCGATGGCGATGGCCTGGGCCGCATTCTGCATGCCCACTTCGATGACCACCGTGCGGCGCTGCTCCTTGCTGTTCTTCACCAGGCGGGAAAGGAGGGAAGAGCAGCCGATGGCCACGAGGATGAGGGCCGTCACGCAAAGGCCGAGCAGGCCGATGTTCTCCAGGATGGTGCGGTGGTGCTGGATGTAGAAGACGGTGATCAGGACCAGCAGCAGGGGGAAGGCCAGCTTGGAAAGGACCTTGTCGGTCTTTTCGGCCGCCTTGGGGAATACGTAGTTGATGACCAGGCCGATGACCACCGGCAGCAGCATCAGGACCAGGTTCTGCTTGATGAGGTTGCCCACGGGCAGGACGATTCCGACGCTTTCACCGACCAGGCGCGTGGCCCAGCTCATGATGAAGGGGATGGTGAAGAGGGTGATGACGCTGCTCAGGGCCGTCAGGCTCACGGAGAGGGCGACGTCACCGCCGGCGAGGCGGGAGAACACGTTGGAGGAGCTGCCGCCCGGGCAGCAGGCGATGAGGACCAGGCCGATGAAGAACACCGGAGGAAGATTGAACAGGTAAGCGAGGCCGAGGGCGATGGCCGGCAGCAGCACCAGCTGGCCGAAGAGGGCCACGATCATGGGCCAGGGACGGCGGAACACTTTGCCGAAGTCTTCCAGGCGAAGCGTCAGTCCCAGGTCAAACATCAATAGGGTAAGAATGGGGAGAACTATCCAAATCGTATTCATAGCGGGCGCAAAGATACGCATTATTTTATTATATTTGTCCTGCCAATTAAGAAGACTATGAAGCAGACACTGAAACTTCTTGCGGCCCTTTTTGTCGCGGTCGCATGCCAAAACACTGAAAAACAAGCCTCTTACATCGTCCAGGTCTCCCTCGGAGACTGGAACCAGCCGGATTACACCGCCCAGAGCGTGGTGAGCCGCATCGACTCCGTCGCGAACCTCATCCCCGTGGAGAAGGTCATCATCGGCTGGAGCCTGGACAAGGATATCTATAAGGAAGTAGGGACGTATCTTCACTCCAAGGACATCAAGATGCTGCTGTGGCTTCCCGTCTTCGCAGAGACGGAGGCAGTGTGCGACAACCAGCCCGCCGTGGACCTGTGGGGCAACGTCCCCGCCAACTACGACCTCACGGCCGGGGAAGGTTTCCGTTTCAACTGCCCTACGAAACCGGAGAATCTGGAAAACGTGCTGGGTATCTATGACAGGCTGTTCGCCGACTGCGGCTTCGACGGCGTGTTCATGGACCGCGTCCGTTCCCAGTCCTTCGTGAGCGGGGTCAGCGGCGTGCTCAGCTGCGGCTGCCCGTCCTGCCGGGAGCGTTTCCTCCAGGAGGGCGTGGACCTCGAGGTCGTGAAGGCCGAATGGGACGCCTGCGGGGACGAATTCCTCTCCGTTTCCGGCTATACCCCCGAGGAGGGCTTCACCTTCACCAACGCCACGGCGGCGGATTTCTTCAAGGCCAAGGGCCATATCGTGAGCGGCTCGGTGGCCTCGCTCTGCGACAGCCTGCACGCCCGCGGGCTGGAAGTCGGCCTGGATCTGTATGCGCCATTCATGGCGCCTTTCGTCGGCCAGGATTACAGCATCCTCACCGCGCACGCCGATTTCATCAAGCCCATGCTTTATCGCAAAACGTTCGCTCCTGCGGGTATGGGTTTCGAGTATGATCTTTTGAAAAAGGCCGCTCCCGGGGCCCAGGGGTATCCCACTTTCGAAATGGACGTGGATTTCCTGGAGTCCCAGCTTAAAGCCATGGAGCCTTACGCCTGCGGCAAATTCCCCGGCGTGGAGATCAACTACAGGGCCGAGATCGCCCCGACCTCTCCCGAATACGTGACGGAGAGCCTGCAGGCCATCATGTCGCACGGCTTTGACGGCGCGGTGCTTTCCTGGAACATCATGGAAGCCCCCGTGCCGCACATCGAGTGCCTGCGTCCCTAAAGCAGGAAGAACAGGGCCACGCCGGTGATACTGAGCGCCAGGCCCAGGATCTCTTTCAGACGGATTTTCTTTTTATTGATGATCACCTCCGGGAACAGGATGAAAACGGGGGTGAGGGCCATGAGCGTCGATGCAATGCCGGCGCTCGCATAGCGCACGGCCATCAGCGAGAGCGAAACGCCCACGGCCGGGCCGAAGAGCGTGATGATGGACGCGTATTTCATGGCTACCGGGTCCTTGATGGCGTCTCCCAGCTTACCGAAGTCTTTCTGCAGGGCCAGGATGGTGCCGAAGCCGATGGCGCCGATGATGGCTCGGAGCATCGTCGAGGCGAAGGGCAGCATGGATTCCATCATGGCGGGGGCATCGGCCGGAATCGCCTGCGCGTAGTACTGCATGCCTACTTTGCTCAGCACCAGGCCTACGCCCTGACCGACACCGGCGCCGATGCCCAGCAGGATGCCTTTTAGCGGCAGGTCCAGCTTGAAGTGGCCTTCTTCGCGGCTCAGGATGGACAGACCGATACCGCTGAGCGTTACGACCATGGCCAGGATGGAGGTCCAGCTGAGGGTCTCGGACAGGAGGATCCAGCCGGCGATGGCGGCCATCGGAGGGGCCAGCGTCATCATGAGCTGCCCGTATCGGGGGCCGATATAGATATACGAATTGAAGAGGCAATAATCACCGAAGACATAGCCGACGACGGCGGAAAGGCCGAGCCAGAGCCAGGTGTGCCCGTCGGCATAGACAGGGTAGGGACTGCCGATGGTGAGCCAGAGGAGGAGGCCCAGGAACAGGGTGGCCAGGACTAAACGGAGGACGTTGGTCACCATGGCGCCGACGCGGCGGCTGGCCTTGTCGGCAAACCAGGCCGTGATGGTCCAGGAGATGGCTACGCCCAGGGAGATGATTTCACCGAGATGATTCATAGTAATCGATTGACGGGCGCAAAGATACAATATTTTTCAAATGTCCTATTTGAAAATCGCCGAATAATCCCTAATTTTGTATCCCGGTTAGCTCTTAATCGGGTTTTTTTATGTCCATCAATATTCAAGACGCAAGCCTTCGTTTCGCAGGCCTGCAGGAAGATACAAGTATCTACGAGCTGCAAATGGAGCAGCTCACCAATAAGTATTATATTTTGAGCAATTCGGGTACCCGTCGTCTGATGGCTTTTCCCGAAGTCGTCGGCTTTGATTCCTATCTGTCGATGCTCCCCGCTACCGTCGCCGCCCTCCGCCATCTGTTCAATCAAGGCAAGGGCGGCGATGTTGATATTCTGACCATCCTCCGCGGTGGCCTGAACTATCCCATCGAGGAAGCCTGCTACCGCAGCGGCATCCGGGTGCGGGATATCCACTTCGTTTCCTGCGAACGGATCATCGAGGATCACATCATCACCGGCCTGGAGATCAAGTACGAAAAACTGCGCGTGAAGAAGGACAGCGTGCTGGTCATCGGCGACATCATCGCCACCGGTGACACCCTGCGCCTGTGCCTGGACCAGCTGGTGGACCGTTTCCGCCGTCGCGGCGGCAGCATCCGGAAGATCATCTTCTTCACCATCGGAGGCACGCGCGCGATCGACCTGATGGAAGAGAAGACCGCAGAGATCCGCGCCATCTTCCCGGAGTTCGAAGGATTCGAGTGCTGCTTCTATGAAGGCATCTTCACGGTTTATACGGACCACGGCGCCAGCGGCATCAACGTGCCGGATATCGACTTCGGCTGGAAGGGCGGCGTCGTTTCCCCGGAGTTCCGCCGTTTCGTGCTGGATCATCCTTACTCCATCCTTGAAAAGTGCATCATCTATGACGGCGGCGCACGCCGCTACGAAATCCCCGTCCATTTCCATGAAGCCCTGGAATACTGGGAGGGCATCTGGGCCCGTGCCGGCCAGATCGACCCGCAGCTGATGGTAGGGGAGAAGCTGGGTTACGACAAACCTGTCACCTATGCCTCCTGGCTCACGCTGAACCACTATCGCGACCTGATGGACGAGCGCCTCAAGCAGCTCTGGTCAGACGAGGCCGAACTCCTCGCCAACGCTCCTGCCCTGTCCCTGGAGACCATCGCGAACCAGCGTATCAATGCGATCAATTCAATTCTAACTAATTATGAGTAACAAAAAAACGGACATCGACTTCACCACCTCTGCGGTGGACAAAAAAGGTCGCAAGAGCAATCTGAGCATGTTCATGGTCATGCTGGGATTCACTTTCTTCTCTGCCAGCATGTGGGTGGGCCAGCAACTGGCCGCCGGCCTGAAGTTTGACGGCTTCATCTGGGCCCTCGTCCTGGGTGGCATCATCCTGGCTGCCTATACGGGCGCCCTGGGTTGGATCGGCGCAGAAAGCGGCCTTTCCCTGGACATGCTGGCCCGCCGCAGCTTCGGCACCAAGGGCAGCTGGCTTCCCAGCGCCATGATCAGTTTCACCCAGACCGGTTGGTTCGGCGTGGGCCTGGCCATGTTCGCCATTCCTGTTGCCAAGGAACTCATGGGTCTTGAAGTCACCCCCGATTCCATGCCCTGGCAGGGTTATCTGCTGGTGGGTATCGCCGGTATCCTGATGACCTGCAGCGCCTATTTCGGTATCAAGAGCCTCACCGTGATCAGCTACATCGCCGTTCCGGCCGTGGCTATCCTCGGTACCGTGGCCATGGTGATGGCCGTCCACAACGGTGACGCCGGCCTGGTGGAGCAGTTCTCCCAGGGGACGAAGGACCTCGGCATCATCGCCGGTGCGGGCCTCGTCGTCGGCAGCTTCGTTTCCGGCGGTACGGCTACGCCCAACTTCACGCGTTTCGCCAAGAATGCCAAGGTGGGCCTCTGGACCACGGTCGTGGCCTTCTTCATCGGCAACAGCCTCATGTTCCTGTTCGGTGCCGTTTCCAGCATCTATGCCGGTGGTAACGACATCTTCGAGGTGATGCTCAACCTGAACCTCTTCTACCTGGCCGTCCTGGTGCTGGGCCTGAATATCTGGACCACCAATGACAACGCCCTGTACACCGCCGGTCTGGGCCTTTCCAATATCTTCGGCCTGTCCAAGAAGACCATGGTCGTCATCTCCGGTATCATCGGTACCGTGGCCGCCGTGTGGCTGTACTGGAACTTCTGCGGCTGGCTGAACGTACTCAACTGCACCCTGCCGCCCGTGGGTATCATCCTCATCCTGCACTACTTCATGAACCGCGGTGAGGAAGTGGCCGAAAAGACCGTTGACTGGTCTGCCATCGTGGGTGTCGTGGCCGGCGCCGTTGTGGCCAACCTCGTACACTGGGGCTTCGCTTCCGTCAACGGTATGGCCGTCGCCTCCGTGTGCTGGATCATCGGCCAGATGATCAACAAAAAATAGTGTGATCTGTAAGTAGCAGATTATCAGTCAAATTCTCCTGGTGATTTTTGGCTCAAAGGGAAAAATCCGTGGAAAACTATGTGTTGAATAAGTCTTTTCGAGTGAGAAAGTTATAACTTTGCACTCATAAAAAAGACAGAATCAGACCTCGGAAAATATGTGTTTATGTCCAGCATCCTGTTACCGAATGGGATGCTGGATTTTTTTTGACATTGTCAAAGTAGAGGGTGGTGATACCGTGGAGATATCTTATTGATTGTTAATTTGTTATTTATTTGACTATCTATCGAATTGACGGGGCGCTGCCCTCGGTTACACGGGAGCCGGCGCGCAATACGCGGCGCGCCGGCCATTGTGTGTATGTTAACAAGGCACCGCAGCCCCTCAATACGAAGAGGGGCTGCTACGGACAGGGATTTTCCGGGAGCTAGTGGAGCTCCCAGAAAATCCCTGCCGTTGCCTTCCAGAATGAGGCTAAAGCGCAGAAACGGCTTTGTATGGCCGATATTGTGCTTTAGGCACGTCATAGAAGGGGTCTAAAGCACGCAAACGGGGGTAGAAGAGTGAAAGTGTGCTTTAGTTGG
>JAEEGL016548325.1_pt1 | contig 17506 bp, 14 predicted proteins | sample 9134231 | NCBI WGS metagenome assembly JAEEGL01 (sample SAMN16246548, study PRJNA631951) | gut metagenome | biome: gut microbiome; feature: rumen; material: fiber-attached | host: Bos | place: Iran: Karaj | collected 2018-10 | reverse complement strand
GTCGGTCATGATGGTGGCGGGGTTGGAGTTTGCCAGCACGACCTCATAGCCCTCTTCCTTCAGGGCGAGGCAGGCCTGCGTGCCTGCGTAGTCGAATTCCGCGGCCTGGCCGATGACGATGGGGCCGGAGCCGATAATGAGTACCTTTTTGATATCCGTGCGTTTTGCCATTTCTTATGCCTCCGAATAGACGACGTTTCCGTGATACACAGTCAGTTTGCAGCGGCCGGACACGGTCTGCCCGGCGAAGGGGCTCGCTTTTCCTTTGGAGAGGAACTCGTTCGGATCGATGCGGTATGCTTCGTTCAGATCCCAGATCGAGAAATCGTTTTCACGCGGGATGCGGAAGCGCTCGCGGGGCTTTGCATCGAGCAGCGCGACGAGCGCTTCGAGCGGCAGTACGCCGCGCTTGACAAGGTTTGTATAGAGCAGGGGAAACGCGGTCTCGAGCCCGACGACGCCGAAGGCGCTCTTTTCAAGGCCGCGGGCTTTCTCCTCGGCGCTGTGGGGCGCGTGGTCGGTGGCGATCATGTCGATCGTCCCGTCCGAAAGCCCCTCCAGCAGCGCCTCGCGGTCCTCCCGCGCGCGCAGCGGCGGGTTCATCTTGAAGCGCCCGTCCTCGCGCAGGTCGCTCTCGTCAAGCAGGAGATAGTGCGGCGCGGTCTCGCAGCTCACGTCCACGCCGCTCTTTTTGGCCTCGCGGATGATATGGACGCTCTCTCTGGCGGAGATGTGGCAGACGTGGTAGGCGCAGCCCGTCGCGGCGGCGAGCTCGAGATCCCGCGCGATCTGGCCCCACTCGCTTTTCGGGCAGATGCCCCGGTGCCCGTGCGCCTTGGCGTAGGCGCCGTCGTGGAGATAGCCGCCGCGCAGGAGGCTGTTGTCCTCGCAGTGGGCGGCGATGAGCTTGCCGAGCGCCTTGGCGCGCTGCATCGCCTCGCGCATCAGCCCCTCGTCCTGTACGCCGTGCCCGTCGTCGGAAAAGGCGACAACGAAAGGCGCCAAAGCTTCCAGATCGGCAAGCTCGCTTCCCGCCTCGCCGACGGTGATGGCGGCGTAGGGGCAGACCGCGATGCGCGCGTCGCGCGCGATGATCGCGGTCTGCTCGCGCAGATGCCCGACGCTGTCCGGCACGGGGTCGAGGTTCGGCATTGTGCACACAGCGGTATAGCCTCCGCGAGCCGCGGCGCGGCAGCCGCTCGCGATCGTCTCCTTATAAGAAAAACCCGGCTCGCGAAAATGCACATGCACGTCGCAAAAACCGGGTAAAAGGGCATATTTACTTGTGTTCAGGCCGTCAAAGGCCGCAGAATCATCCCAGAGGAAGGGCACGGCTCCCGTCGCGCCGATACTTTTGGCCTTGTCGAACATGAGCATTCGCACATCCTCCGAAAAAGAGATCTCCTGCAAGAAGCGGCGCGCCCTGCGGGAAAGCCGGCGCGCGGCTCCGCTGCTGACGAAAAACGGAGCATACAAAACAGAAAATCCTTGCCGATCCGGCAAGGATAAGGATAGAGAAAGACACGCCGCGCCTTCCTTGTTCTTGCCGATCTCTCTGGGTCGTCTTAAAGTTGTCTCGATTATAACGGCACAGGCGCGGCTTTGTCAATCGGCGAAATGCACAGAAAAACCGGGCGCGGCACAGGCGCGGCTTGGACACCGGCGATACGCTTCAAAACTGTGAAATAAAGCGGGAGAAAAAGCGATCCGCGTCGATCCGGAGCCGGGCAGGGCCAAAGCCGGCCCGGTTCCGTTTCCGATCGGCGCGGGGCTTATCCTCAGCTTCCGTGTCGGTACTCCCTCGGCGGGACGCCGAAGCGGCGACGGAAGAGCCGGATGAAATACGAGAAATTGTCGAAGCCGCAGTGCGCGGCGATCTCCCCGATGGGCTTGGAGCTCTCGCGCAGGAAATAAGCGGCTGCCGTGAGCCGGTACTCGTTCAGGAAGGCGACGAAGGTCTGGCCGGTCTCCTGATGGAACAGGCGCATGAAGTGGGCTTCGCTGTATCCGACCAGTCTGGCGGCGTCTGCGACCGTCAGCTTCTCGCCGTAATGCTCCTTTACATAGGTCAGCAGCGTTTTGAGCTTTACGGTATCCCGCAGCTCTGGCTCCGCCGCCTCAAAGCTGCGGTTTGCGTACAGCGCGTGCAGGAACAGCAGCAGGCTGCTCTTTACCAGCAGGGAATATCCGTCCTCCTTCTCGCGGCAGGCATTGTCGGCGGCGTCCAGCGCGGCCGCGGCCGCCGTGTGGATGGCCGTGCCGGGCGCCAGAGGCCGGGGGAACTGGAGCTGGCCGCTGCGCAGCGCGTCGGTCACGTGCAGCCGGCACCAGTCGTGAACGTCCTTTCCCTCCAGGATCGACAGCGAGAAAATGATGTTTTCATATTCCATCGTCTCACCGGCCTCCCCCTCGATCGCGTGCAGCTGCCCCGGCAGGACGGGCATGATGCAGCCCGCGTAAACCGGAAAAGGCTTGAGGTCGACGGAGACCGTACCCCTGCCTTTTTTGATGTAGATCAGCTCCATCTGCTCGTGCCAGTGCAGCGCGACGCGCGGGAAATCCAGCGGGATCGTACACAAATAGGTGTTGTAGGCGAAGCCCGGCTGCTCGTGGAGCTGGGGTTCTTTATACTGCGCGTAATCGATCAGTTCCATGGCGCGGGCACTTCCTTTTCCAAAAAATCACACTTTGCTATGATTATGTCATTATTATATTATTCAATGCAGGGAAAATGCAAGAAAAATTTCAAAGCCTGCGAGTATAATACACGCAGAAGGATCGGAGACAAACGGATTCTTTATTTATGAAGGAGAGACCATCATGAGCAGAAAACTTGCTGATTATCTTGACAAACCTCTCAGAGACGCAACGGATCTTGAATTGTTCAACGCATTGCTCACGCTCGTGTCCGACGCGGCCAAAGAGCGCGGCTACAATGAGGGAAAGAAGAAGCTGTACTACATTTCTGCCGAATTCCTGATCGGAAAACTCCTCGGCAACAACCTGATCAACCTCGGCCTTTACGACGAAGTGCGTTCCGAGCTGGAAGCTGCGGGCCGCTCCCTCACGACCCTTGAGGAGTTCGAGGCGGAGCCCTCCCTCGGCAACGGCGGTCTGGGAAGACTTGCCGCCTGCTTCATCGACAGCTGCGCCACGCTCGGCCTGCCCGCGGACGGCATCGGCCTTGCCTACCACTGCGGCCTGTTCCGCCAGAGCTTCGTCAACGGCCGTCAGTATGAGACGCCCGACCGCTGGCTGACCTGGGGACATGAGAGCTGGATGCACAGAACCGGCACTTCCTACAAGGTACCCTTCGGCGGCTTTGAGTTGCCCTCCGTGATGTATGAGATCGACGTCACGGGTTACAACGGAAAATGCGGCCGCCTGCGCCTGTTTGACGTGGACACCATCGACGAGCGCGTGATCCGCGACCAGATCCGTTTCGACAAGTCCGACATCGCCAAGAACCTGACCCTGTTCCTGTATCCGGACGACAGCGACGAAGCCGGCAGGATCCTGCGCGTGTATCAGGAGTACTTCATGGTGAGCAACGCCGCCCAGCTCATTCTGGACGAGGTCGTCGCCCGCGGGAGCAACCTGCACGATATGGCCGATTATGCGGCGATCCAGATCAACGACACGCATCCGACCATGGTCATCCCCGAACTGATCCGCCTGCTTGCCCAGCGCGGCATCGGGACGGACGAGGCCATCGGGATCGTGACCGCCGTCTGCGGCTACACCAACCACACGATCCTTGCCGAGGCGCTTGAGAAGTGGCCGAAGAGCTATCTGCTCAAGGCGGTGCCCCAGCTCGTTCCCATCATAGAAGAGCTTGACGCCCGCATCCGCAAGGTCTACGACGATCCCTTCGTCCAGATCATCGACGGCAGCGACTGCGTGCACATGGCCAATATCGACATCCACTTCAGCCACTCCACCAACGGCGTCGCCGCGCTGCACACCGAGATCCTGAAGAACTCCGAGCTCAAGCCCTTCTACGCCATCTACCCCGAGAAGTTCAACAACAAGACCAACGGCATCACCTTCCGCCGCTGGCTGGTCTCCGCCAACCAGGCGCTGGCCTCGCTGATCACCGACAAGATCGGCGACGCGTGGATCAAGAACGCCGACGAGCTCGAAAAGCTGCTTGCCCTGTCCTCCGATGAGAGCTTCCTCAAGACGCTCGCCGAGGTCAAGAAGGCGAACAAGGTCCGCTTTGCGGAATGGCTGTACGCCCACCAGGGCACGCAGATCGACCCGGACTCCGTTTTCGACGTCCAGTCCAAGCGTCTGCACGAGTACAAGCGCCAGCAGCTCAACCTCCTGTGGGCCATCCATACTTACCTTGCAATCAAGGCCGGCAAGAAGCCCGAGCGTCCCGTTACGGTCATCTTCGGCGCGAAGGCCGCCCCTGCCTACACCATCGCCAAGGACATCATCCAGGCGATCCTGACGATCTCCGCCGTCATCGAGTCCGATCCCGACGTGCGCCCCTACCTGCGCGTCATCATGATCGAGAACTACAACGTTACCGCGGCTGAGAAGCTCATCCCCTCCTGCGACATCTCCGAGCAGATCTCCCTGGCCTCCAAGGAAGCCAGCGGCACCGGCAACATGAAGTTCATGCTCAACGGCGCTGTGACGCTGGGCACCATGGACGGCGCCAACGTCGAGATCGCGGAGCTCGTCGGCGAGGACAACATCTACACCTTCGGCGAGAGCTCCGAGACGGTCATCGAGCGTTACGCCAGAGGCGACTACAATCCCTCCGCTTACATCCAGGCCGACGAGGACCTGCGCGCCGCCGTCGATTTCCTGGCCGGCAGCGAGATGGTCGCCCGCGGCAACGAGGCCGCGCTCAAGCGCCTGCAGGCGGAGCTCGTCGGCAAGGACTACTTCATGACCTTCCCCGACTTCAAGGACTACTGCGCCACCAAGGCGAGGCTGCTCACGGATATGCTCGACGAGAACGCCTGGGAAAAGAAGATGCTCGTCAACATCGCCAAGGCCGGATTCTTCTCCTCCGACCGCACGATCCTCGAGTACAACAGGGACATCTGGAACCTGCGCGCCTGAGCCGGAAACCGAAAACGAAAAAAGAGATCTGCTTTGGCAGATCTCTTTTTTCGTCAGTATTGCCCGTTGTTCATGCGGGCGCTTATTTTTTTCCGCCCTTTTTCTTGCGGAACAGGCGGCGGATCTTCAGCGGCTCATAGTAGTTGCCGACGGTGTGCAGCAGGTGCATCGCGTCCGCCTCGCTCCGGTAGCCGCCGGGGAGGAACACGCGCACGTCCTCAAGCGCAGGCTCCTTCTCATGCAGCGCCTGCATGAGCTTGTTCTGGGCGCGGAGATTGTTGGCCGCGGAGGAGTAGACGTAGAGGCCGCTGACGCCGGGGGCGTCGGTCTGGGGACGGACCACGGAGCGCAGCTTCCTGTCATGCAGGAGGTGCCGGAGCTTCCGGTGCAGAAGGAGGATCTTGTCATCCTCGTCGATGATTTTGAAATACACCAGCTCTTCGTTCCGGTAGACCTCGCTGTCCAGGTAACTGCGGTAGGGGGAGCGCCGCATGCGTTCGAAGACCTTCTTCTCCTGCTCGTGCATTCTGCCCTGGTGGAAGATGCAGGTTTTGTTGTTGTGGATGGTGTAGATGAAGTAGCTGACGCCGAGCTCGTCCAGATAGCCGCGCAGCCAGAGCGAGCTCTCCGGCTCGATCGTCTCGGCGTAGAGGTAGCGGTTTTCGTTGGCGTCGTAGATCGCCGCCCCGTCCATCACGATCAGCGGTACGGAGAGCTTTGTCCCGCCCATCTGCAGGGTGAAGAAAGCAGGCGCGTGCTCGGACATGAGACAGATCTTCGCCCCGTCGGTGTACAGGTAGTTGAGGCGAAACAGCGCCGCGGACGGGATCGGTGAGAAGCGGTCGGGCGCGAGGTCCTTCGTGCGGAGGAAAAAGACCAGATCGCGGTTTTTATCCCGCGGCAGGCGGAAGACATTCACGCCGATGGCGATGAACGTGCCGAGCAGCACGTCGAGGACGCGGTTGAAGGCCTGCTGCAGCGGGGATTCGATCTCCGGAAAGGCGATGACAATGCAGATGAATACGATGGCGGCGAGGCTCGAGGCGTCCGGCATGCGGAGCACCACCGTGCTGTAAAGGGACGCCATGACGCCGACGCCCATCATCGCGTACAGCAGCGGCTTCATCCCGGCCAGCTCCGGGATGAACAGGCACATCAGCAGAAACAGCAGGCCCCAGAAGGAGCCGATCAGCGTCCCGGCCACGCGGTTGAAGGCGTAGTCCCGCGTGTCTCGTACGTAGGGCTGCATACAGATGATGGCGGTGATGCAGGATTCGGCGGACATGGCCATGCCCTCCAGCCCGCGCAGTGTGCAGACCAGCAGGCAGAGGAACACGGCGACAGCCGTTTTGGTAATGCGCTGCCCGATGCGGGGAAGGCGGTAGGGCTCGCGATGGGAGTCGTTCGTTTGCAGCATAGCGGAAACCTCACAAAGAGTAAGTAGATCCATTATATAATGGAAAGCATGGCATCAAGAGCGGATTATAGCGGCGCCGCGAAAAAAAACAAGCCAAAAAATGTAAACAATTGTCTTTACACCGGGAGGTTTCCTGTGGTAATATAGGGCAAATTCACATTTTCGGAGAGAAGGCTCTTTCCCATTGTGAAATCAGAGGAGGTTGTAATATGGAACGAGAAAGCTTTCAGTCTCGTTTTGGGTTCATTCTCGTAAGCGCGGGCTGTGCCATCGGCTGCGGCAACGTGTGGAAATTCCCGTGGATGACGGGGCAATACGGCGGGGGCGGCTTCGTGCTGGTGTACGTGCTGTGCCTGATCCTGCTCGGCCTGCCTTCCATGACCATGGAATTTGCGATCGGACGCGCTTCCCAGGCCAGCCCCGTGAAAATGTACCAGAAGCTGGAAAAACCGGGGCAGAAGTGGCACATCCACGGCTATTTTGCCCTGCTGGGCAACATCGCGCTGATGGCCTTCTATACCGTGGTCACCGGCTGGATGATGTACTACTTCGTGCAGTTTGCCGCGGGCAAAACTGCGGATCTGGGCTTTGTGGCGATGATCACGAACCCGGGCGTCAATGTCGGCTATCTGCTGGTCGCGGTGGTGCTTGGCTACGCGGTGCTGTGCTTCCATCTGCAGGGCGGCCTGGAGCGCGTGACGAAGTACCTGATGACGGCGCTGTTCGTGCTGATGCTGGTGCTGGCGATCCACAGCGCGACGCTGGACGGCGCGAAGGAAGGGCTGAAGTTCTATCTGGTGCCTGACTTCTCCAAGATCAACGGGCAAGTTGTGGTGGCCGCGATGAACCAGGCTTTCTTCACCCTGAGCATCGGCATCGGCTCCATGGCCATCTTCGGCAGCTACATCGGCAAGGAGCGTTCCCTGCTGGGCGAATCGTTAAACGTGATCCTGCTGGATACCTTTGTGGCCATCATGGCCGGCTTCATCATTTTCCCGGCCTGCTTCACCTTCAACATTGAAGCGGGCGCCGGCCCCGGCCTGCTGTTCAACACGATGGCGACGGTCTTCAACAATATGGCCGGCGGCCGGGTATGGGGCAGCCTGTTCTTCCTGTTCATGGTGTTCGCCGCCTTCTCCACGGAGCTGGCCGTGTTTGAAAACATTCTGGCCTGCGTGCGCGAGATGACCGGCTGGAGCCGCGTCAAGGGCTGCATCGCCTGCGGTGTCGGCGTGTTCCTGCTGGCGCTCACCACCGCGCTCGGTTACAGCGTGTTCCATTTCCAGCCCTTCGCGGAAGGAAGCGCCTGGCTGGACTTCTGGGACTTCATCGTGAGCACCAACCTGCTCCCGCTCGGCGCGCTGATCTTCTCGCTGTTCTGCTGCTATGAGATCGGCTGGGGCTGGGACAAGTTCGTGGAAGAGGCCAACGCCGGCAAGGGCCTGAAGGTCCGCAACTGGATGAAGCCCATCTTCCGCTATGTGGTGCCTGTCTGTGTCGCCGGCCTGTATCTCTACGGCCTGTTCACCTTCCAGTGGAAATGATCGGATCCTTCCATGCAAAAAGAACTGTCATCCTGTCAAACGCAGGATGACAGTTCTTTTTCTTCCAGCGCCTCTTTGCTGAAATCCCGGATCAGCGCCTCATAGCGCGCCGGGTCGACGAGATAGCTCAAGCCGTGCCCTGCGCCGGGGAAGGTGTGCAGCCGGATCTGCGCCGGGCTTGCATCGCGGATCTCGCGGCTCATCCCGCAGGGGACGAAAGGATCCGCCTCCCCGTGGATCAGCAGGATCGGGAGCTTTGCGTGCTTCACCGCTTCCGCGGCGTTTGCGGCGGTCAGGTCAAAGTGGCCGAACACGCGCGCTGCGGCGATCGCGAGCAGCCCGGAGAGCTTCGGCGGCAGACCCATGCCGCCCGATACCTTGCGGATGATGGCAAGGGGAGAGGTATAGGGGCAGTCGGCGATGATCCCGACAACCTGCGCCGGAAGCGCGAGCTCCGAGGCCATCAGCACGGTCGCCGCGCCCATGGAGATGCCGACCAGGAGGATCTTCGTATCCGGGCCGAAGCGAGCAAGCGCATACTGCACCCAGGCCAGACAGTCAAAGCGCTCCTCGACGCCGAAAGTGATCGTGTGCCCCTCGCTCGTGCACTGGGCGCGCTCCTCGATCATCAGGGCGTTGTGCCCCTCGCGCAGGATGATCTGGGTACCGCCGCTGAAATCGCGCGCGGGCGTGCCGCGATAGCCGTGAAAGCAGATGTCCAGCGGCGCGCCGTCCTTCTGGTGATAGTATCTGCCGCAGAGCGTCAGCCCGTCGTGCGAGCGGATCGTGACCTTCTCGTAGGGGATCGCGCGCACAGCATCGATCATGGCGCAGATCTGGCGGCGCTTCTGATCCGAATGGGAGCCTTCGGCAAGGGTGTAATCGTCGTTCTGCGTCTTGTCCGGGGAGTAGAATATATAACGGTATACGCCGTAGAGGACACCGAAAAAAAGCAGGAAAAGGAAGAGAAGTACGGAAAGAACCGTCATGGAAACACCGCCCCGAAACCAGATTCAACCTAATAATATCATAACTCCACCGGCAGTTCCAGTCCGGATTTTCCGTGCGGGGCGGTCTGTTTTACCGGCTTTGAGCATAAATTGACAGCAGCACGGGAAGGAGGGCGGAAGCATGAAACGGAAAAGAGGACAGGTCTGGCTGCTGCTCGCGGCGCTGCTGCTCGCGGCAGCCCTGAAATTCGTATATCCTGCGGGCGCGGCTTATCTGCGGGCATATACGGCGGCGGCCTTCGCCGCAGACGCGGAAAAGCTGTCAGCAGTGGAGGCGCTCGGCCGCGCGCTTGCGGGCGGGGATTTGCGCGGGGAGCTGGTCGCGGTGATCGGCCGGGCAGGGGAGAACGACGCATGAACGGGCGCTTTTGCCTGCAGCCGGGCGCGCTGCTGCCCGCGGCTGCGCTGGTGTATATCGGAAACCGGTACGAAATCGCGGCGATCCTGCTGCCGGTGCTGTTTCACGAACTGGGGCATGTGCTGGCGCTCTGCCTGCTGGGGCTTCGCATCCGCCGCTTTCGCGTGGAGCTGCGCGGCTTCTGCATCGAGTACTACGGCGAGACCGGAGCGATGGGACATGCGCTTGCCGCCCTTGCCGGACCGGCGGCGGGCGTTTTGTGGGCCTTTGCCGCCGCCGTGTGGGGGAGAAGCCACGACTGGCTCACGCTCTCCGCGGGCGTCAGCCTGCTGCTGAGTATTTTTAATCTGCTCCCGGCGCTGCCGCTCGACGGCGGGCGCGTCCTGCTCGTGCTGTCCGGCGCCGTGCTCGGGGAGCGGAGGGGGGAGCGGCTCACGGAGGCCGTGAGCCTCGCGGTCGGCGCCGCGCTGCTCGCGGCCGGCTTCTGGCTCATGCTGCGCGGCAGGGGGATCGCGCTGCTGACCGCCGCCGTGTGGCTCCTGTGCTTTCAGGAAAACGGCCGGGGACTTGTCAAGCGGCCGGAAATGATTTAAAATGCAGATACTCTACTTATGCATGATTGCGGAACATCGGGAGACTTGAGATGGATAAACGTTTGGAACGCATCCTGCCCCGGGTGCAGAAGCCTGCGCGCTATACCGGCGGGGAATACCGGCAGATCCTCAAGGACAAGGACAAGGTCGATATCCGGCTGGCCTTCTGTTTCCCCGACACCTATGAGATCGGCATGTCCAATCTCGGCATGAGCATCCTCTACCATACCATGAACAGCCTTGACTTCGTCTGGTGCGAGCGGGCCTTCGCCCCCTGGGGAGATATGTACGAGGAAATGAAAAAGGCGGGGATCCCGCTCTACGCGCTCGAGAGCGGCGACCCGCTCTCGGCCTTTGACTCGCTGGCCTTCTCCGTGGGCTATGAGATGGCCTACACCACCGTGCTCGATATGATCGACATGGCGGGGCTTCCGCTGCGCTCGGCCGACCGCAAGGCGCTGCTGCCCCTCGTGTGGGCGGGCGGCACCTCGGCGGTGAACGCGGAGCCGATGGCGCCGTTTATCGACCTCTTCGTCCTCGGCGAGGGGGAGGAGATGAACAACGAGCTGCTGACCCTGCTGCGGCAGGCGAAGCGCGAAGGCTGGACCAAGTACGATTTCCTCGTCCGGGCCGCGCAGATCGGCGGCGTGTACGTCCCCTCGCTCTACGAGGTGCGCTATCATGAGGACGGGAGCATCGCCTCCGTCACGCCCACCGAGGGCGCGCCCGCGCGCGTTGTCAAGCGCATCGTCTCCGATCTCGACAGCGTGCCCTTTCCGACAGACCCGATCGTCCCTTCCACCGAGGTCGTGCATGACCGGGTGAATCTGGAGCTGTTCCGCGGCTGTGTGCGCGGCTGCCGCTTCTGCCAGGCGGGCTACGTCTACCGCCCGATCCGCGCCAAGAGACCGGAGACGCTCGTGCGCCAGGGCATCGAGACGCTCAAAAACACCGGCCACGAGGACGTGACGCTGCTCTCCCTGAGTACCAGCGACTACCGGCCGCTGCCGCAGCTCTGCGACGGCCTGCTCGACTACTGCGAAGGGCGCAGCATCGGCCTGTCCCTGCCCTCCCTGCGCGCGGACAACTTTTCCATGGACATTATGGAGCGGCTGCAGAAGGTGCGAAAAAGCGGCCTGACCTTCGCCGTCGAGGGCGGCAGCCAGCGCCTGCGCGACGCGATCAACAAAAACGTCACCGAGGAGGATCTGCTCAACACCTGCAAGATCGCCTTTTCCGGCGGCTGGAACAGCGTGAAGCTCTACTACATGCTCGGCCTGCCCACCGAGACGGACGAGGACATCCTCGGCATCGCCGAGATGGCCAATCAGGTCCTGCACTGCTGGCGCGAGAACGCGAAGAACAAAAACCGCGGCGTGAAGATCACGATCTCCACCTCGCTTTTCATCCCTAAGCCGCACAGCCCCTTCCAGTGGGAGGCGATGATCCCGATCTCCGAGTATCTGCGCCGGGTGAATCTTCTGCGCGGCGCGATCACGGCCAGAAACGTCACTTACAACTGGCACGACGCCGCGACGAGCCTGATCGAGGCCGTGCTCTCCAAGGGCGACCGCCGTGTGGCCGACGTGATCGAGGAGGTCTGGCGCCGCGGCGGACGGCTCGACGCCTGGACGGACTACTTCGATCCGGAGCGCTGGGCGGCGGCCTTTGCTACCTGCGGCGTGGACCCGGCCTTTTACGCCCACCGCGAGATCCCGACAGACGCGCTGCTGCCGTGGGACCACATGGACGTCGGCGTGCGCAAGAGCCATCTGCTGCACGAGCGGGAGATGGCCTACGGGAGCAGGCTCTCGCCCGACTGCCGCCATCAGTGCGCCGCCTGCGGCGCGGCGAGACTTCTGGAAGGAGGCGTACGCTGTGATGGATAAGCTCCGTTTACGTTTTTCCAAGACCGGGCGCGCAATCTACATCTCCCACCTGGATCTGATGCATACCATACAGCGCGCCTTCTCCCGCGCGGGATACGCGCTCCGGTACTCCGAGGGCTTCAACCCCCATCCGCAGATCTCGATCGCGCTGCCGCTCTCGGTCGGCGCGGCGAGCCTTTGCGAGATCATGGACTTCCGGCTCAAGGAGGAGCCTGACCTGAAAGTGCTTCCCGAACGCCTCACGGCGGCGCTGCCCGAAGGAATCCGGGTCATCGAGGCCTACGAGGCCGTCCGCAAAACGGCGCAGCTCAAGTGGCTCGCCGTCGAGGGCGTGATGGAGTACGACGAGCGGGACGCGCAGGAGATGGCGCGGGCGCTGACGGCGTTCTACGCCGCCGACGCGGTGGTCATCACCAAAAAGACCAAGCGCGGCGTCGGCGAGACGGACATCCGCCCCGGCATCCGGGAGATCGCCTTCGAGGCGGGGGAGAAGGCCGTGCGCGTCAGGGCCGTGGTGTCCGCGCAGGAGCCTACGATCAATCCCGAGCTTCTCGCGGAGGCGCTGCGGCAGCTCCGGCCGGAGATCGCCCCGGATTTTGCGAAATTTACGCGGATCGAGACCTATGACGACGAAATGCAGATTTTCCGCTGAAAAAAGACTTGCAAACCGCCGGTAGTTATGCTACAATACCAGAGCTTGTGCGAGTGCCGCACGAGCGCTTAGAAAGGCGGTCCGCTGCCGTGCCTGCCGTTGGGCGGGATCCTCCGGTATTGAACGTCTATACGAAAGAAGGATTTATCATGGATCTGGTCAAAGTTCTCAGCGAGAAGTACATGAAGCCCGAGCTGCCCGAGATGAACGTCGGCGACACCGTGCGTGTCCTCGTCCGCGTCAAGGAAGGCAACCGCGAGCGTACCCAGGCGTTTGAGGGCACCATCATCGCCAAGAAGCACGGCGGCATCAACGAGACCATCACCGTGCGCCGCATCTCCTACGGTGTCGGCTGCGAGAAGGTTTTCCCCGTGCATTCTCCCTCCATCGTCTCTGTTGCGACCGTTCGCAAGGGCAAGGTTCGCCGTGCCAAGCTTTACTACCTGCGCGACCGCGTGGGCAAGAAGGCCAAGGTCAAAGAGCGCCTCTGAGAAACAGGATACTGCCGCCGGTTTTTCCGGCGGCAGTTTTCCTTTTCCGGCCTTTTTTTGAGCGGTTTCGGCCATACGGTGTCGAATTCCCGCTCTCGCCTTTACAATCCCTGCGGCGGCTGGTATAATTTAAATATTCCCCGAACAGGAGGGAAAGTATGAAAAAGGTTCGGATCCTTGCGCTCCACCTGAGCTACGGCGGGGTGGAGAAGGCCATCGTCAGCATTGCGAATCTGCTGGCCGAGCGCTACGAGGTGGAGATCCTGAGCGTCTACCGCATGCCCGGTCCGGTCGCGTTTCCGCTGGATCCGCGGGTCCGCGTGCGCTATCTGCTCAGGGACGTCCCCAACCGCGAGGCGTGGAAAGCCTCGCTTCGGGAGCGTGCGCCGTTGCGCTTTGTCAGGGAGAGCTTTCGCGCGGTCCGGATCCTGTTGGAGAAAAAATGGGCGGTCTATCGGGCGATCCGCTCGGCGCGGGACGGCGTGTTCCTCTCGACCCGGCATGAGGACAACCTGATGCTCTCCCGCTTTGGCGCGCCGGGCGTTTTGAAAATCGCGCAGCTTCACCACGATCATCGCTTTGAGCGGCGCTACGTGCGCGCTTTCGCCAGGCGCTACGGCGGGCTGGACTGCCTGGTCATGCTGACGCCGGGGCTTGCCGACGAGGTGCGGCGCATGATGCCCGCGAAGAGCCGCACGAGAGTCACGGCGATCCCGAATTTTCTGGAGCATTACCCCGAAGCCCCCTCGCCGGACGGAAGGAAACAGCGCATTCTCTCCGTGGGCAGGCTGGATGCCGTAAAGGGCTTTGACAGGCTGCTGCGGAGCTTTTCCGAGCTTCACGCCCAACGCCCCGGCTGGCAGCTTCGGATCGTCGGCGAGGGGGCGGAGCGCCCCCGGCTGGAGAGGATGATACAGGAGCTCGGCCTGGCGGATGCGGTGACGCTGACCGGGCGTCTGGACGCGCCGGGCGTAGAGCGTGAAATGCTGGAGGCCTCCGTGTACGCGATGTGCTCGCACAGCGAGGGCTTCGGCTTCGTGCTGGCGGAGGCGCAGAGCTGCGCGCTGCCGCTCGTGGCCTATGACGTTCGCGTCGGCCCCGCTTACCTTATCGGCGAAGGGGAGGACGGCTTCCTGATCCCGGACGGGGACGAGGAAGGCTTCACGGCGGCGCTGCTGCGGCTGACGGACGACGAGGCGCTGCGGCGGCGGATGGCCGTGCGCGCGCGGGAGCGCTCCTTCCGCTTCTCAAAAGAAGAGGTCGCCGGCATGTGGTATTCCGTGATAGGAGAATAGTGTCTTATGATCATTCCCGCAATCAAGGACTTTGGCAAGAAAAACTGGCTGATGCTGCTCATCGCCGTCCAGCCGATTCTGGACGATCTCGCCTTTTTCCGGCAGGATGAGGTCGCGACCGTCGCGGGCTATATCCGCCTCGGGATCATGCTTCTGCTGCCGCTGTGCGTCCTGCTCGCCCGGCGGGCGGGCAGGGCCTTCTGGATCTCGCTGGGCGTCATGGCCTTCTATTCCTTGCTCCACGTCCTCAACGGCTTTCGCAACGGCTACATCAGCCTGTATTTTGACCTGTCTTATCTGGCCAAGGTGCTGCAGATGCCGGTGCTGGCGGTCTGCTTTTTCTGCCTGATCCGGGACGAACAGACGAAAAAGCAGGCGTTCCGGGGCTTCTGGATCGCTGCCGGCCTGCTGTGCGCGTTCCTGATCGCGGCCTTCGCGACCCGGACGGGCAACTCCACTTACGGCGAGGGGCTCGGCTTTTCCGGCTGGGTCATCAACGACAACCGCAACGCCCACAGCATCATCCTTGTGACGCTTTCGGTGTTCGCGGTCTGCCTCGCCGTGCTCAACGCGCGAAAATTCTGGGCGATCCTGATCCCGATGGCGGTGACCGCGGGCTTTCTCACGAACGGCACGAAGGTATGCTATTACGCGCTCTTTGCGGTCTTCGGGGGCTATCTGCTCTTCCTGCCGGCCGAGGCTGTTCTGCGCCGGAAACGCCTGCGCAGGCGCCTGGTGCTCGTGCTGGCGGCGATGATGATCCTGTCCGTCGTCATCTACCCCTATACGCCGCGCGCCAAGGTGAGCGAAGCGCTCGCCGGCGCCAACCGCGACGGTGAGATCGAAGCCGCGCTGCTGAAGAAAAACATCGACATCAGCCATATGACGGCCGAGCAGCGCTTCCGTGACCCGCAGGTGCGTGAGGTCTTCGCGTACTACTACCTGCGCTACATGGTGGGGGCGGTGCCGGACATCTTCGAGCGCTTCGGCATGGAGCGGGTGCTGCTGTGGTTCCATATGAGCACCGACACCGCGCGCCTGATCGACACGCGCCAGATCAAGCTCTGCTATTCGGGACTGATCTGGGAGGACTGCGATCTGCAGACGAAGCTCGTGGGCTTCGAGGCCTCCCAGCTCGGCTTTGACGGTACCCACGATCTGGAAAACGACTGGCCTGCGCTGTATTACTACTACGGCTATCTGGGCGTCGGGCTCTACGCCGCGTTCGTCCTGCTCGTCGTGCTGCGGATGCTCAGAAAGCTTCTGACGGACTTCAGGGGCAGCTTCACCGCGGAGAATTTCGCGCTCGCGCTGAGCCTTGCGCTGCTCGTCGGGCTGGCGCAGTTCTCCGGCGCCGTGCTGCGGCGGCCGAACGTATCCGTTTATCTTGCGGTCGTGCTGGGACTGATCTGGTATCAGACCGGCGAGTACGCGGAGGAGGAGAGACGGTTATGAAGCTCAGTGTGATCGTCCCCGTGTATCGTGCGGAGGCGTACCTGCCCCGCTGTGTGGAGTCCCTGTTCGCCCAGAGCACCGAGGACATGGAGATCATCCTCGTAAACGACGGCTCGCCGGACGGCTCCGGGACCCTCTGCGACGGCTATGCTGCGCGCTTTCCCGGGAAGATCCGCGTCCTGCATCTGGACAACGGCGGCCAGGGGAGAGCCCGCAACCGCGGCCTGGAGCTTGCGGTCGGGGAATTCATCGGCTTCGTGGACAGCGACGACTGGGTCGAGCCGGATATGTACGAAAAGCTCCTGGCCCTCATGGAGCGGGAGCAGGCGGACGTCGCGGTCTGCGGCATCCGCAAGCGTACGGAGGACGGCGGCGCGGAGAGCCTCCCCGTCTGGCGGGAGGGGATCCCCCTGTCGGCGGCGGGCTCTGCCTGCAACAAGCTCTTCCGGCGTTCCGCCATCGGGGAGCTGCGATTCCCGGAGGGGCTGTGGTATGAGGATTTCGCCTTTTCCGCGAAGCTCCTGATGCGGGCGGGAAAGACGGCCTTCCTCGCCGAGGATCTCTACGACTACCGCGTCGGGCAGACGTCCACGATGAACAATCAAAACGCGCGGAAGAATCTGGACATCCTCGAGATCATGGAGGATCTGCGCGCGTTTACCGCGAGGGAAGCGAGCGCGGACGACTATGAGTACCTGCTCATCAACCACGTCCTGCTTGACGGTGTCAACCGCCTGGCGCTGCAGCACGGCCCGGACAAGCTTGAGGCGATCTGGCTCATGCGCGCCTACGTGCGCGAGCATATCCCGAAGCTGACGCAATGCCCTGCCTGGAAGCGGGAGAGCCGGAACCGCCGGATCGTCATGAAGCTCAATTATGACGGGCTCGAGGATCTGTCGAAGCTGATCCTGAAGATGAAAAAATCCATAGGATGATAGAAAAAACGGGCCGGTACGGCCCGTTTTTTCTATCGGTATTTCAGTTGGTTCAGCTTCAGAAGAAGATGCAGGAGCCGGTATTGCCGATGCCCGATCATCTCCGCGAGCAGCAGGTGTTTTTTCGGCCAGCCGCGCACGTAGGGGTTCGAGCGCCAGTCCGGGAAGCGGGCGAGGAAATCCTCCCGCAGCGCGTCCAGCACGGGGCTGCGCGGGTCCACGAGGGCGACGCGCGTGCTGCTGGTGAGAAGTTCGTGATAAGCCGCCATGGCCTCCAGCTCGCCGCGGTACTTCCCGGCCGCGCCCTGCTCGGTATAATCCGCCATGAAGGCCTCCACCGCGTCCAGCATCTCCCGGTTCCGCTCGACACGCGGGCTGTTGGTGATGGAGCCGGGGCGCTTGAGGTAGCGGTGCCATGCCGCGGGGAAGTAGCGGAGGGTCTGCGCACGCAGGTAGAGCCGGGGGATGGTGGCCAGATCTTCAAACCACTGTCGGTCGGGGAAACGGATACCGCTCTCCCGGAACAGGGCGCTTCGCCAGAGCTTGTTGAAGGCGTTCGGCGGGGAGAGCAGGACGGCCGGGAAGTCTGAAAAGCGGAAAGCCCCCTCGCGCTCGCAACCGCGGTCGCGGCGAAGCTCGCGCCCGTCCGGATTGACGGTGATGAAATCGAACAGACCGATGTCGAAGCTCCCGTCGAGCACGGCAAGGATCTCCTTCAGCGCGCCCGGGGCAAGAAAATCGTCGCTGTCGAGGAAGAGGAAGTATTCCCCGCCCGCGATCGCCATACC
>JAEEGL016122563.1_pt1 | contig 17506 bp, 11 predicted proteins | sample 9134231 | NCBI WGS metagenome assembly JAEEGL01 (sample SAMN16246548, study PRJNA631951) | gut metagenome | biome: gut microbiome; feature: rumen; material: fiber-attached | host: Bos | place: Iran: Karaj | collected 2018-10 | reverse complement strand
CAAAAAAAAAAATTATTAAAAATAAAACTAATAATATTAATAATACAATAAGAAATAATTATTATGATGAAAATATTATAAAAGAAGATAATAAATTAAGAAATAAAAATAATAATATGAATAATCAAAATATAAATTATTCAAGTAATATAAATCAAAATATAAATTCAAATAATGTAAATTTAAATAATTATGAAACAGAAGAAATAGAAAATTTTGGTAATGATGATATAGTATTATGAAGATTTTTTATTTTATTTGCATAATCAGATTTAAGTGATAATAAAGCATTTTTATATTCTTGTGATAATTTATTTGTTTCATTTTGCCATTGATTATCATGTTCAATATTCCCATCTGCATATTGTGATATTACATTATCAATATAATTATTACCATCATTTAAATTATCATTATTATTATTATTATTTGAAAAATTTGGATTAAAAGTCCCTTTAAATTCATTATTACTACTTTGATTAATATTATTTTGATTATTATAATTAGGATTAAAAGTTTGTTGTAATTGAACATTATTTCCAATTTGTTTCTTTAACAAATCTAATTCTTTTTTATATTCATCACACTTAGCTTTTTCATTAAAATATAAATTTTTATAATTCTCAATTTCATTATTTCCTAAATTTTCATTATTCCTTAATCCATAATTTTCATCATATAAATTATTAATTTCTTCTCCTTTATATAAATTAACACCTTCATAATTTTTTTTACTCATTAATTCATTTTTTAATCTTTTAACTTCATTTTTATAAAATTCAATCTTTCCTTTATCATCTAAAAATTCATTAACATTAGGTTTTAATTTAACATTTTTAGCTCTCATAGCAAATCTCAAAGTACTAAGAGTTTGATAATAATTTACAGAAGCAGGACTTACAGTACAAATAATAGTAGTTAAAGAATTTCCTCCTAATGCTTGTGATAATAATCTTGTTAATTTACTATCACGATAAGGAATATGATTATTTTTTTTATTTTCTGCTAATTTATTAATTACATTTGCTAAAACAAAAAGTGATTTATTTATATATCCAGTTTCACCAGTTCCTTCATTTTTATTTTCATATTCATTTATTCTTTCAGATCCTGCTAAATCAATTAAATTTAAACATGAATATTTATTTTTTGAAAAATCTAAATTATCATCATCTTCTTTTTTAATTTCATTACTTTCAATAAATATTTGAAAAATTGAATGTGAACGTGATGAATATTCATTAATTAAAGTTTCTCTATATTTTCTATTTTCTTCTCCAAAATCTTTAATACCAATTCCATCATTAAAATTATTAATTTTAACTCTTTTAGCACCAGCAACAACAACACCATATTTATTATCATCAATTAATTTTAAATAATTAGCATCAGTTAATAAATCATGTATATTTTCATTATAAATTTCAATATAAGAACAATAAACATTATAACTAATATTCTCATTATCATTATTTTCAATAAATCTAAAAACATCTCTTAATGAACAAGGTAATATTCCAGGACTATTAGGACTTCCTAACATTGTAAAAGTTTTACCACTTGTTGTTTGACCATACATAAATATTGAACAATTAAAACCTTTTAATACACTTTTTGTTACATCTTTGCACATGTCTTTATATATATTTTGAGTTATTGAATTTGGAGAATATACTTTATCAAATGAAAATTTTTGAGGAGAATATATTGAATCTATTAATGCTTTTTTCATTTCTTTTGTATTTTTTTGATTATTTGATATTGATATGTTATAAGATTCACTTAATAATTCATTTGGGTCATTGTAAAAATTTGTTGTTGTTATTGTGTTTTGTGTTTCGTCTGTTTGCCAAAATTCTACATCTTCATGTTGGAGTAAAGGACGCATACGAATGCATACTTTTATGTTTTGAGACATTTTTTTTTTTTTTTTTTGATTATTTTTTTTTATTTTTTTTTGATTTTAGTTAAATAATAGTTAATTTTTTAATTTTTTTAATTTATGGGATTCAGTAGTTGTAAACCTCTTTTAAAATGTGATGATTATACTAAGAAAGAAGATGAATTAATTAATTTACCTAATGATAATAATAAAGAAAATCATAATCAAAATAATAATAGTCCAATTGAACATAATAATAATAAAAATAAAAAAAATTCAACTGATTTATCAGATAATCCATATTTAGATAGAATAAATTTATCACCTATTAGAGAAACAAATAAAGAAAATTATTATGATAATGTTGGAAAAGATGATAATGTTTTTAATTCAATTGATACTAAAGATGTATTAAGTAATAAATTGAAAGGTAAAAAAAATCAATTTACAAATAATAATGAAAGTGAAAAGATTTATAATAAAGAAACTTCAAATAAATTTCAAAATGAAAATATTGAATCATATGAAAATATAAATAAATTGAATAATAACAATAATAATAATAATAATAATAATAATAATTATAATAATGAAAATTTTATTGAAAATAATAATGAAAAAAATAAAGAAAATTTGATTGAAAATAACAATGGCAATAATAATGATAATTTTAATGAAAATAATAATGGAAATAATAATGAAAATTCTAATGAAAACTCTAATGAAGATTATATGGAAAATTATAATAAAAATTTTATTAATAATGATATAGTTTATAAATTTTCTTGGAAAAATATTGATATATTATCAATAATTCCTGAATCAAAATTACAAAGTAATGATATGAATATAATAGTTAATTATGGATATTTAAATAAATTTTTATTATCAACTTCATCAAATGTTGAAAAATATTGTTTATTAAGTAAAAGTAATTTCTGTATGTATAAAAGTAAAGAAACTGTTTTAAGAAAACAAAAACCTTTTTTAATGATGAGTTTGAAAGATATTGAAAAATGTGATATTGTTTATATGGATTTTTTAAATAAGAAAAATTTAGAGGATTTTTATTTTTTTTATATTCTTAAAAAAAATTTAAAATTTCAAATACCACAAATTAATAATATTGTATTTAATGAAGAAATTTCAGAAGAATATGATATGAAAAATAATTCAGAAGTTTATAATTTATTATGTTTAAAAAAAAATATATTAGAACAAATTTTTTCAAGAAATGATTTAATTATTTTATATACTGAAAATGAAGATGAATGTATTAAATGGGTTTGTTTAATTAATTATTTTATTAATTATTACAAACAAAAAATTTGAACAGAAAATTTTATATATCATTTTTTTTAGAAATACATTTAATATATTATATTAATATATTTAACATTATCAAAACAATTTTTTTATATATTTTTTTTTTTTCAATTTATTAATTATGTAATATTATTTATTATTCTTTAAAAAAAATATTAATTTAAACATTTATTAATTATATATTAAAATAAATACCATGAACATTTTTTATCCATTTTATAATGAGTATAAAAAAAATTATTCTCATAATCAATTATATACAAATCAGTAAAAAGATCTTTTACTAAAGGAGGAAATTTCTCTTTCATAATTTTAAAATTTTTATGTCTAATATTCTTAACTAAAACATAAAAAATATTTTCTAATTTGTCAATTAAAGGTTGATTAAATCTTCTTTCAAAATCCCAATCTTCAATTTTTTCATCTTTAGGAATAGGACTTAATTTATCAATAACTCTACATAATCCTTCTAAAAATTCAGGAAAATGCATTTTTAAATAATTGTCATTAAAAATTTCATTTTCTTTTAATTTGATACATTGATTAAAAATTAAATTATTTTCTTTTGTATTAAATTCTTCATCAACAAATGATGAAATAAAATTATCAAATTCATTTAAATTCATCCAAACACTAAAATTTAAATTATTAAATAAAATATTTTTTTTACTTTAATTCATCTTTTTGTTTAATAAAAGTTTTATATATTCCATCTAATAAAGGAAGATACGCTAATAAAAAATTATCTATTTTTTCATTATAATATCTTTCTTTTCTCCATATATTATTATCAAATCCTTTTATTGAATTTTCAAAATGATTTTCAAATGAATATTTCACTGCATCTATTATATTTTTAAATTTTTGTAATTTATTCATATATTTATCTTTTGATATTTGAACTAAAAATAATAGAAATTGATGTCTTACTAAATTATAACATAAATTTTTATTTTGTTTATTATCTCTTTCTTCTAAATCTATTTCATTTGATATTATTGAATTTTTAATTGAAAACATATTTTCTATATTATATGAATCATCAATAAAATTATTACAGTTATTTATAAATTCTGTTAATAAATCATTTTTAATTTGAAAAATTTCTTCACCTGAAAATGAAGAATAATATTTATAACATTCAATAATATTTTTATAATAAGTTCTTAAATAAATTTTTAATTCTTCAATTTGTGTTTCAGATTTAATTATTTTCTTAAAATCACATCTTGTAAAATCAAATTCAAAACATTCATTTATAATATCTTCACTTTCACCTTCATAATTATATCCACAAAAATAAAAAATTGAATTATTAAATGACCAAGGTGTTTTAGGTTTAATTATTTTATTTTTTATTTTTCCTGGTCTTGGTTCACAATATTTAATAACTTTTAAATAATCTTCATCAATAACTTTCAAATTTTTTTCAATATATTTTTTCCCTAAAATACTAATAGAAACTTTTTTTTCTTTTTGATTATTTTCATTATCATCATTATTATTATTTTTATTATTTTCATTATCTAAATTATTATTTTCAGTTTTTAATTTAACACTATTTAATTCATCAAAATATAAATTATCAAAAGTATAAATAATAGGATTTTTTTCAAGAAAATAATTATCATCACCATAAAAATCAACAATTTCAGAATCAATAGAATAAAAATATAAAAGATTTCCAGGAGGACACATTCTAATAATAGTATATTTAATACCATTTCCAATCATATCATAAGGTTTAAAATTATCAAAATTAAAATGAATTTTAACTAAATGAAATTGGGGATTTATAATATTTTCTTTAGGTTTAAAAATAAATTCAATTTCTCTCCATCCTTCACAAATCCAACATTTATTTCTATTTCTTATTTTTTTTATTTTTTCAATTTTACTTTTATATAATTCTAAATTTGAATCAATATTATTAAAAATATGAATTTTTGAATAAAAAGATTTAGTTTTATTTAATTTATTAATTGGTTTAATAAAACCTAATGAATTAATTTCCATTTCATTTCCATCAACATGAATTCCTAAAATTGAATGATTTTTTTCTGATTCTTTTGATAAAAGTAAACAATCTTGATATGGTAAATTATTATGTGATATATCTAAATGAACTAAAGGATTTTCTCTTATTGAAAAATATTTTCCTAATTCTTTTGCAAAATTTGATGCTTCTCTTTCAGGAATTTTTAATTTATTTATTATTTCTATTTTATTTATTTGTTTTATATCTTTTTTTGATTTAATATTTGTTTCATTTTTTGGAGTAAATGGATTTTTTTCAAAATGAAATCTTTTTTCTGAGGCACATTTATTTAATTCAAAATTATTATATTTTTTTTTTGGATCTGGACTTAAATTTGCTATTTCTTCAAATAACATTTCTTGTGTTAATTCATCTCCTATTTTATTCCATGATAAATCTAATATTTTTAATTGAGATAAATTTTTTATTTTATTTATTATTAATGCAGCTGAATTATTTCCTAAATTATTATATCTTAATATTAAAACTTTTAAATCTTCACTTATTGATATTAAATTACTTAATGATTCAATTGAATTATCACTTATATCATTTTTACCAAGATTTAAATATCCAATTTTTAAATTTTTATTATTAAAAATACTATCACAAATTCTTATAATATTAATATCTTGTAAATTATTATCTTCTAAATTTAATTCAACAATATTACATTTTTCATTTTCTAAAAAATTAACTAAATTATCAGTTCCAATTTTCCCAATTCGATTTTTACTTAAATTTAATTTATTAATATTTTGCATTAATGACTTATTTAAATGTAAAGAAGAAAATAAATAATTAATTCCATTTTCAGTAATTCTATTTGAAGATAATTGAAAGTCATTTAAATGATTTGCATATTCTAAACTATCACTTATTGCTTTGATATATATATCACCAACATGTTGATTATTTAAATCTAAAGTTCTTTCATTTCCTTTTCTTTTAATTAAACCTAATGGATTTGGAATTAATCTATTTTTATTGCATGATTTTATAAAAGCTAAAGCTGGAGTTAATTTTAATGTTGGATTTTTATGTTCTATTGTTCTTAATTTTCTAAATTTATCAAAAAATTCATTTAATGATTCTGATGATGAATATTTTGTCTGTTTTAAATTTTGATCTAATGGATAAAATATCCTTTGTTTTTTATTTTGAGTTGGAAACATTTCTTCTTTTAATTTTAACATTATCCCTGAATAATCTTTGTTGAACATTTTATCAATTGTTGTTTTTATTGTTTGTTCTGATTCTGAATCTACAGAATTTGATAATTTTGATAATTTAAATCTATTTAATTTTAAATTTGGTTTTTTTTGTGTTATTAAACTAAATTTTGGTTCTTGAATTAGATTATTTTGAGATTGATTTAATGAAAGATTAAAACTTATTCTTGGTAAACTCATATCTCTCCTCATATTTATTTTTACTTTTTCTTTATTAAATTAATTTAAAAAATAAACAAAAAAAAAAATAAAAAATTCAAAAAATAAAAAATTAATCCATTCAAAAAATCCCATCAAAATAAAAAAAATGTCGGGTATCTCAGCAATATATTTCTTAGATAGAAAAGGTCGTATAATAATATTCCGTAACTATCGTGGTGAAGTAAATCAAGATATATCAGAAGGATTTACAGATCAAGTATTAGAATTAGATGAAAGTAACATGAAACCAGCATTTACAATAGACAATGTTCATTACATTTGGATTAAACATCAAAATATTTATATTGTAGCAGTAGGAAAACGTAATATAAATGTTGCATTAACAATATCATTTTTATATAAAATGAAACAAATATTCATTGATTATTTTAATGAATTAGAAGAAGAAACAATAAAAGATAATTTTGTTCTTGTTTATGAATTATTAGATGAAATAATGGATCATGGTTATCCTCAAACTACAGAAAGTAAAATATTAAAAGATTTCATTGTAATAGAATCACATAAAAAGAATATAGATAAAAATAAAGGACAATCAATAAATGAAAGTAATGTAACATCAACAATGACAAATATAGTATCATGGAGAAAAGATGGTATAAAATATCCAAATAATGAAGCATATCTTGATGTAATAGAAAAAGTAGATGAATTAATAGGACAAAATGGAACAGTATTATCAAGTCAAGTATTAGGTTCAGTAATAATGAGAAGTTATTTAAGTGGAATGCCAACAGTAACTCTTGGTTTAAATGATAAAGTAGTATTAGAAAATTCAGGTAAAGATATATCAAATTCAGTAGAAATGGATGATTTAAAATTTCATCAATGTGTAGATAAGAAAATGTTTGAAAATGATAGAACAATACAATTTATTCCTCCTGATGGTGAATTTGAATTAATGAGTTATCGTTTAGATATGCAATTAAGACCTTTAATTTCAGTAGAAGTTACAATTAAAAATAAGAGTGATACTCATATTGAATATTCTGCAAAGGCAAAAACAAATTTTAAAAATAGAAGTGTTGCTAATAATGTTTCTATTTATATTCCTGTTCCTCTTGATATACAAAATGCTACTTTTAAAACTAGTGTTGGGAGTGTTATTTATTTAAGTGATAGAGAAGATTTATTATGGAATATTAAAAAATTTGAAGGACAAACTGAATTAAATATGGTTTGTTCTTTTCAAGTTCCTACTGTTAGAATTGATGATCCTAATAAACATTTGAAAAGACCTATTCAAGTTAGTTTTGAAATTCCTTATTTTACTGTGTCTGGATTGCAAGTTAGATATTTGAAAATTACTGAAAAAAGTAATTATGAAGCTGTTCCTTGGGTTAGATATTTAACTAAAAATGGAAATTATTCTATTAGAATTATATAATGGGTTTTTTATTGTTTTTTAAATTAGTTTTTTTTTGTATTATCATTTTTAGATTTTTTTTTTAATTATTTTTTTTTTTAGTTTATTTTTTTTTTTTTATTATATTTTTTTCTTCTTTTAAATTTATATAAATTTGAATTAATTTTTATTTCTATTTAAATTAAAAATGAAGAAAATTGAAAAAGTAAGGGAATTAATTTTAGTAAATAAAGACAATTTTCATGATTCATTATCATTATTTAAAAAAAAATTAAATAGTGATTTATTAGAATATATAGCTTTTAATTGTGATATATCAAATGATAAAAATGAAAATCAACAATTAATTTTATCTGAATTTTCAATTGTTCATAAAGTAAATACAAGTAATGATATAGATTATCAATTTTTTACTTTTTTAATTCCTTCAATTAAATATCATAAATATACAAAAGAAGAATATGTATCTTTTTCTCCAATTTTAATGAAATATTTAAATAATTATAAAGATATTTATGATTTAAATTTAGTGACTTCAATAAATTCAATTTCATATGATAATTTAGAAAATGAAAATATGATTAGAGAAAATTTTGAAAAAATTTTAATTGATGGAAAAAGACCAAAAAATGATAATACAAAAAGTTATTATTATTATCCAAAAGCATTAATTCTTCCTTCAAGAAAATATCAAGAAAAATTAGTTGAAAATATTGGAAATATAACAAAACAATTTTTAGAAATTTATAAAAATGATATTAAAGAAAAAGATTTTAAAGAATCAGAAAATGAAAATGAAAAAGAAAAATCACAAATTCAAAAGAATTTAAATATTTATGAAGAAAATATTAAATTAATACAGGAACTTTTAGAATTTAAATGGGTTTTAATTTTTCATCCTTTTATTCAAAATATGTTTTATATATATATTGATAAAATTAAAATTTCAATAAATTCATTAGATAAAACTTTAGATAAATGGATTAAATTTATGACATCAATATCAAATTCATTTTCTTTATTGAAAAACGAAAATATTTTTGAAATAAAGATTGATGATGAATTAGATGATTATTTTTATGATAATTTTTGTGAATTTTTTATTAAATCAAAAATATCAAAATGTGAATATAAAAAAGAAAATGATGAAGTTATTTTTGAAATTAGTAAAGAAAATAATTTTAATAGTGATAAAATGGAAAATACTTTAAAAAAATTATTAGAATTAAAAGATAAAAATGAAATTGAAATTACTGAATATAATTATCATGGATTTGATTTTAAAAAATTATTTGAAAAAGAAATTCAAAATAATTTAAATATAATTTATTCTTTTGGTATTACAATTACTCCATCATTAATTCCAATAGAATTAGATATAAATAAAGCAGAAAAAATGTTAGATAAAATATCATATGATAATTTATTTTTGAATATTAATAATAGAGAAGATATAATTTTTGGTTATCAATTTGAAACTGTATTACACAAATTATTAATAGACATTAATAATAATAATAATAATAAAAATAATCAATCTACAACTGTATCAAATGAATTTGGTAAAGATTTAAAATTTTTTTGTAAAGATAATAACTTTTTAAATATAATTAATCAATATTTTGAAACTTTTGAAATTAAATTGACTAATGAACAAAATTTTTATATTGTACAATATAAAGTAAAAAATGAATATAATCTAGATGAATTAAAATATGATTTATGTGAAGAATGTGAAAAAATAAAAATAAATCAACTTATAAATGAAGAATTAGGACTTAGTTTATTTTATAAAGAACTTTTTTCTGATAAAAAATATACAATAATTGGAAGTAATCTTGATAAAAAATTTAATTTTATTTTTTCAAATATTATTAAAGCACCTAATAAAATTAATGAAAGTTCATTAATATTTCAAAAAGAGAAAATTAAATTTTTTGATTTACAATATATTTCAAGAAAAATAAATTATAATTTTCTTTTAACATATATGAATTTTTTACATAATTCTAGTTTTCCTATTAAATATGTAACTCAAAGGTTTTGTTATATATTTAATGAAATGAAACAAAAATGTAATATTGAAGAATTTTCAAATATTGTTTTTGAAATTAATGAATTTAAAAATAATATGATTATAATTCCTTCTGAAGCTTTTAATAATAATTATCAAAGAATTTTTAAAATATTACAAAAATATACAAATTTTTCTTTGTCTTATTTTAATGAAAAAGATATTGCTATAACTATTTTAGAAAATGAAAAATTAAAAGAAAAAGAAAATATTGAAAATGAAATTTCTGACATTATTAAAAAAGATTAAATTAATTTATTATAAAATTAAAATAATATTTTTGAAATTAAAATTTTATTTAATTTAATAAAAAAAATTTTAATCATTTAATTGAATATCATAATTTATAAAAAAATATTTTAAATAAAAAAAAATTCTCATAATAAAAATTCTTAAAGATTGAAGTATTTAATATTCTAAAAATCCTTTAGTTGCTTTTCCATTATTTGATTCAATCATGAATAATATATTTATGGTAATTATGATAATTTTTTTTTGATATTTTCTTTTAAAGTGAATTTATTTTTTTATAAATGAAGTTGAAATTTACTGGAATAAAAATTAAAAATAATTAATTTTAAAAACAAAAAAGAAAGATCACAATAAACATTTTTTAATTTAAATAAAATCATTTGAAACAAAATCTTAAATAAAAATTATTTTTAAATATTATCAAACTTAAACCAATTTATTTAACTTTACTATAAGATAATAAAAGTGAACTTTTATCATCAAGAACTTCACATTTATCAAGTTTCCAAAAAGAAAGACAAGCATCGCCAAAAACATTTTTACTTCCAGTTTGAGCAATAATAGAAGCTTTAATTAAAAAAATTTTAGAAACTAAATTTTCTTTAAAGAAATATTGATTAGTAGTTGGTCCACCTTCTAATAAAAGTTTATCAATTCCAAATAAACTTTTTAATTTTTTTAAAGCAACTTTTAAATCAATATTATTTTTTCCTGCAAAAATATAAGAAACTCCAATACTTTTTAAATAAGCAAGATAATCATCTTTAACTTCATCTTCTGCTAAAATTGTAATTATTTGACTTTCTTGAGTTCTACCAAAACTTTTCCAATAACAAAAGAAACCTTCTTTCCATTTACATTTACCTTGTTTATCTATTACAATACTGTAATAACCATTTTTTTTTTCTGCTACAAAATCTTTTTTTTCTACTTTTGAATCTTTAAATTTTGATAAATCAATTGGTTCATTAAAATCTGATTCAAATGTTGTTCTTCCACTTAATATACTTTTACAATCAAATGAATATTCTTTTTGAAAGTAAATTTTACCACATATTTCTCCTTCTGGAGTATCTAACCAATCACCTGTTGCATTTCCATCCATTGATTCTAACATAAAACAGTATACTTCTGGTAATTCTGACATTTTTGATTTTTATGTTCTAATTATTTTTTTTGGAGTTTTGGATATTTATATATTTTTTAGTATTATATTATGAATTATTTTGTAAAAATTAATTTTTGAATTATTAATTTCTTTTCCAATATTTCTAATTTTTTAATAAAAATTTTTTAAATTAAATAAATAATAAATAATTTTAATTAATCGAATAATTTATAATCAAATATAAACATCTTTTTTGTAAATTTTGATAAGTAAATATAGAAAAATAAAATTAAGAATATTTAAATAAATAAATATTTCAATTTTAAAAAGTATATTAAGGAATAAAATTATATAGATTATATTTTACACATTATTGAAATTAGTTATTTTATAAAGTCGATAAATTTTTATAAATGATATAATAAAAGTGAAATAATTAAATAACTTTAAATAATTTTTTACTCAATTAAAATTGCATTATAATAAGTTTAAATTAAAAATAATAAAAAAAAACAAAAATTTTTTTATTGTAACAATTAATTTATGAAAATCCAATAAATATGAATTACAAAAATAACGTAAATAAATTAAAATTAAAAATGTAAAAACTTAATTTTTTTTTTTAAAATGATCTCCTATAATTCCAATATATTCAGTATCAGGCAATTCTAAATGACCATATTTTCCTTCTTCATAATCTTTCCTAATTTTAGTAGGAATTTTTTTACTATCAAAAATATGAGAATAAGTCTTTTGCATTAAAAAACTTTCTTCAGCTTCTTCAAAACTAACTCCTACATTAAATTCAATTGGATGAAAAGTTTCTTTAATTTTATTTTCTAAAAAAATATTTTTATATTTTTTATTAAAGAAAGAAACTGAATAATATAAATTTTCTTCAAAAAAATCTTTAATTTCTTTTGTTGGTTTTAAAAATGCATATAATACTGGTCTTCCCCACATTATTCCAAGAGTACCTGAACCTATTTGAATTACTTTGTAATTTGATAATGTCCCTATTGTTAATAATATTTGTTTTTCATTATCTTCAAATGGATTTTTGAAATCATGTTTTTTTGAATATTTGTTGAAATCAAATTTCTGTAATGTTATTTTGAAATAGAATATTGTTATTAAAATAAATAATTTCTTCATTTTTTATTATGTTTTTTATAATTTTTTCATTATTTATTTGATTTTTTAATTAAATTATTTATTTATAATATTTAATAAAAATTATTTTTTTTACAAATGATGTATTGTTCTATAATATTTTTTTATTTTTTAATATTTGCATTAAAATATGTTTTAAATTCAAAATATTTTATAATAATATCACTCAAAAAAAAGTCATTATTTTGAAATGAATAAAAAAAATTTATGAATTATAAAATAAGATAATAAAGAAATATTATTTTTATAACATCAATATAAAAAATGAAAAAATTAATTATATATTGATTAAATATTAAAATAATATATGAAAAATATTTTTTTATATTTGAATAATTTAATTATAAAATAATATAATTGATTTATTCATAAATTAGTATAAAATCTAGAATTTAAAAAAAAATAATGATTTATATAAAAAAAAAGAAATATACTATTAATAAAAAAAACTTTTTTATTGAGCAATTGGATATATAATATAATCATATATCTTGAAAATAATTAATACTAGTAAAATAATTTAATACAAAATTTGAATTTTCATATAATTCAATAGAAGAAAAAATAAGTGAAAGTAAATTAATTTACTTTTCATTAAATTTTACATCTTCTTCAAAAATATTGATAAGTATAAAATCATTATATTAAATAAAAGTAGAACTTCTCTTCATCAATACTTATGAAGGAATCTTTATATAAGTAAAGATTAATGGATATTTAATAAATTATTATCTAAATTCCCAATAACATTGATTAGGCATCAGAAATTTTAATAATTAAAATATTCATTCAAATCAATTAAATATATTTAATAAGTATATTATAACTTATTTTAAATAAAAAATATGTTAAAAAGAAATTATAAAAAAGATAATTTTATTTAAATTTTTCCATTTTTAATATTATCTAAAGCTATATTTAAATAGTCATTTAAAATATCATTTTCTTCCTTTGATCCAGAATTTTTGATTATATTAATAATTTGATTTTCTTTTTCTTTATTTATATTCATTTTCCCCTCTAATAAGAAAGAAAAGATTTTAATTAAATTAGATTTTTCTTTTTGAACAAGATAATTTTTATTTTTAAATTTTCCTAAAAATTCAAAAAAATCAATAATATAATGAGAAAATTTTTCCTCATTAATAATTTCATTATCACAATATTTTTCATTTTCTTTAATTAAAAAATTAGAAGAATCTTCATATATTGCATTATTTTCAGAAAAAATATCAGAAGATAAATTATTATCACTATAAAAAGTATCTGAAATATTTTCTTGTTCATAAATATTAAATCCAGGTACATATTTTTTTCTTTCATTTTCACTCATTTGTTCAATTAATTCATTAGCTTTTGAAATTGCTTGTTTTAATTTAATTCTATTTATTTTGTAACATTTTTTATATTTATTATTATATTTATCAATATACTTACTTTGAATTATTCCATATGTTTTATCTCCAAAAAATGTAACTTTATATTTTATTTTTGAAGATGTGAAATATATTTTAGATATCTAAATAATGTTATATTAAATATTTTACTATTCCAGGCCACCAAGGATATCCTTTAATTTTACCAAATACTATTTCACCTTTTTTATATTTATATTCAAGATATTTCCCTTTTATATTCATGAAAAAATTCAGAAAAAATAAAATTTTATTTAAAAAAAATAAAAAAGGACAATATATAAAATTTTTCATACAAAAAAAAAAAAAAAACAAATTTAAAAAAATAATAATATTAAATAATAAATTATAATAATAAAAAAAATAAAAAATAACATCAACCTTTTAATAAATTAAAATTAATAAATAAAAAAAATGAGTACAGATGAATCAGGTCAATTAGAATCAGATGAATCAAATCAATTAAATCTCCAAAATAATTTAGATGAAGGATTAGAACAAAACAATCAAATGAATGAAAATGAAGAGAATGAAACAGATGAAGAATTAATTGATCCAAATGATTTATTAATAATAAATGAGCCAAATGAATGGGAACCAACAGATGAACAAATAAATGCTTATATTAATAATTTAGGATTTGATACTAATATTGAATATGAAGAATTAAGAAAAATTGCTTATAATTCTTTAAAGTGTCAATTACCTAATAATTGGGTTAGAGCTTTTCTTAAAGAAACATCTCAAGTTTTATATATTAATTTAGAAAATAATGAAATTTTTTTAACTACTGATATTGAAGAAAAAGCTAAAAAAGATTATGAACAATTAAAAGAAAAGAAAACTGATGAAATTTATTATCCTAATGAATTCGATAATAAAGAAAATGGGAAAGTTGATAATATAGAAAAAAATAATGATAATAATTTAAATAATGAAAATAATGAAAAAAAAAATAATATAGAAGAAGAAGAAGAAGAAGAAGAAGATGAAGAAGAAGAAAAAGATTATGAAGGTTATTTTAAAAAATATGAAAATAATAATAATAAAAATAATCAAAAAGATTTTAATAAAGAAAATGATATTGAAGAAGATGAAAAAGTAGAAAATAAAGGAAATCAAAATTTGGATAATATTAATAATTTTTCAGATGATCATATTGAAAAAGTTACAAATATTGAACAATTAAAAAATGATTATTTAGAAAAAGCAAAACATAATTTTGAAAAATATAAAGAAAATTTAAAAAAAAAATATGTTAAAGAGAAAAAAGATTTCTACTTAACTTATGAAGAGAATTTTGAAAAAAAAATTCTACTTGAAAAAAGAAATCAAAAAGATAATATTCAAAATCAAAATAAATATTCTTTAGAGCAATTAGAAGAAAATTTATTCAATGAAAATGAAAAAGAATTAGAAGAATATAAAAAAAATATAATAAAAGATCTTGAAATAAAATTTAATGATAATAATGATGATGATGATTATTCTTTTAAATATCTTGATATGAAAAAAAATAATATATTGTCACAAATAAAAGTACAAAAAAATAAAAAACAGAATTTTAATCTTCAAAAAGAAAGAAAAATGGAACAATTATTTGAAAAACAAAGAAATTTAATTGATGATAAAAAAAAAGTTTTAGATATTCAACAACAAAAAAATATAAATCAAATTGAAAATGAATTTGAAATAAAATTTGAAAAATTTAAAAAAAATCAAGAAAAAATAATAAAAAATGAATATCTAAAAAGAAAAGAAAATGAAAAAGATTTTTCATATAATATTGATTTTACTAATATTTTAAATGATTATAAAAAAGAATTAGATGATAATAATGAATTTAAAAAAATGGAAATTAGAAATGAAATAGAATTAAAAAAAAATTCTGAATTAAATGAATATATGTTAAAAGTAAAAAATGATGTTAATTCCGAAATTGAATATATACAAAATGAACAAAATAATTTAGAAAAAATTTTTAATGATGAATTAGAAAGTTTAAAAAATAATGGAAAAAAAGATTTGGAATATAATACACAATTTATTTATAATAAAATTGAAGAAAATGAATTTAACATTGATACATTTAAAAATAAATTATTAGGAAATATGGATAAAAAAATTGAAGAAATTAAAAATAAAATTGATAATTTAATTAGGTATAATAAAATTAATTCAAATCAAATAATTGAATTAGAAAAAAATTTCGAATCTTTCTTATTTGAAATTTTAACAAAAGAAATTATTCTATATAATAATAAAAAATCAATCTTTGAAATATGTGAAAAAGAATATAAAGAAAATAAACTTAAATTAAAGTATTTTATTGATCTTATAAATTATATAATTAAAATTCTTCTTGAATATCCTTCAATTACAGAATCCAATATATTTAATGCAGAAAAATTATTAAATGATATTTTATTATTTGGAAAAGAAAATATGAATAAATATAGAAATCAAAACTTAAAAGATAAAAATGAAAAAATATTCCCATATTTAGATTTTGCAATACAAAAATTAAAGACAAGTAGAATAAATTTTGAAAATGAAAATCAAAATTCAAGAAATAATTTAATGGAATCTAATGAAAATAGAACAAATTATTATAATCAAGCTAATCAGACTATTCTATTATCAAAAAATAATTTACAAAATTCATATCCATTATCATCAAATATGAATTATTCAATAATTAATTTTCCAGATTATGAAAATATTGATAATAATAATAATAATAATATAAATAATATAAATAATTATCAAATTAATTCAAATCAAAGTAGTGTTTTATTAAAAAATAATATACCTCCTTTAAGTAAAAATAATTTATATGAAATTTCATCTCAAAATATAATATCATTAAATGATAGAATAAAACAAAATGAAACATATAATACTTTAATACAAAATATTCCACAATTACCAAAAGAAATTGTTGAAAAGTTAACTGAAAATGATTTTCAATTATATAGTCAAATTATTGACTTTTTATATGATGAATCATCTCATTTAGCAAAAGAATATGATAATTTAGAGTTAGAAAGGAATTCATATGAACAATTAAATTCAATAAATGAAAGAGGACATTTACTTCATTTAAGAAAAATTTTTAATAATGAAAAAATTAAAACTATACAAAATCAACAAATTTTAAGAAGTAAATTAAATACATTTAACTTAATATTAAATCATACTCAGGAAATATTTAATTTTATTTGTAATAATTCAATGAGAACTAATATAATTCAAAGTAAATATAATTTATTCAACAAATCAATAATTATAATAAGACTTTTAAAAATATAACATTTATTATTTAATTCAAATGTATATGTTATTGAATTTCAATGAATATTATTTATATATGAAGGATATAAATTTTCTATATATGAATTTCCAGTTGACTCTTTAT
>JAEEGL013045819.1_pt1 | contig 17506 bp, 15 predicted proteins | sample 9134231 | NCBI WGS metagenome assembly JAEEGL01 (sample SAMN16246548, study PRJNA631951) | gut metagenome | biome: gut microbiome; feature: rumen; material: fiber-attached | host: Bos | place: Iran: Karaj | collected 2018-10 | reverse complement strand
GGGGCAGATACCCAGGAACTGGGAGAAGATCACGTTGTTGACCAAGATGGTCGATAAGATAATGATGAGGTATTTCATGGCTTAGTGACTTTCTTTTTTGAGTTTGTTGACGATAGCGATAACGAAGCCGAGGCAGATGAAAGCGCCAGGAGGCAGGATGAACACCAGGATGTTGGCCGTCTCAGGCAGTATGGTAAGACCGAAGATGGAGCCGCTGCCAAGGAACTCACGGATGCATCCCAAAAGGGTCAGGGCGAAGGTGAAGCCCAAACCCATGCCGAGGCCGTCAAGCAACGAAGGCCAAACGGGATTCTTCGAGGCGAAGGCCTCAGCGCGACCCAGCACGATGCAGTTCACCACGATGAGGGGGATAAACAGACCTAGGGTCTCATAGATGTCGGGCACGTAAGCCTGCATAACGAGTTGCACCACGGTCACGAACGAGGCGATGACTACGATGAAGCAGGGGATACGCACCTTGTCGGGAATGAATCCCTTCAGTAGCGAGATGAAGATGTTCGACAACACCAGCACGAAGGTGGTGGCTAAGCCCATCGACATGCCGTTGATGGCACTGGTGGTCGTCGCCAAAGTCGGGCAGCAGCCCAACAACAGCACCAGGATGGGGTTTTCTTTGATGAGACCTTTGGTAAAGGTTTTTACGTTGTTACTCATTGCTTTTTCCTCCTTCCATATTTTCGGTGTTTTCTTCGGTAGATGTCGTCTCATCTGCAACAGGCGTCTCTTCCGCAACGGGCGTCACATCCTTGACAGGAGCGTTACCCATGAATTGTGCCTTGTTGGCATCGAAGGCTTGGTAGGCCTTGTCGACGGCCTTGGTAAAGGCCCTCGAGGTGATGGTGGCTGCAGTGATGGCGTCGACGTTGCCGCCAGTGTTGTCTTTTGAGACGGCCAGCTTGAAGTCGGCAGGGTTCCTGTCGATGAACTGGTCCTTCCATGGACCGGTCATGTTGGCACCGAGGCCTGGGGTCTCAGCATGCGAAAGCACCGAAGTGCCTTTGATGGTGCCTTCTGCGTTGAAGCCGACCATCATCTCAATCTTTCCGCCAAAGCCGCCTTCGCTGGTCTTAACGGCAGCACCCAAGAATTCTCCACTTATGGAGTCGTAAACAAGGGTGCAAGGGAAGGCCAACGTGTCGGTTTTGGTAATAAGGGACAAGGTGTCTTCCTTCATGGTGGTAATCTTGTCTCCCAAAGGCAACACCTCTTTGATGGCTTTCACGTTTTTCTTTTTGGCCTCCTCCTTAATTTTAGGGTCGGTCAAACTGAAGACCAAGCCAAGTACGCCGCCCGCGACTGCCGTGATGACGAACAAAGCCACGAGCATATTGATCAATGTGGATTCTTTCTTCTTAGCCATGGCGATTACTTTTTAGAGGGTTTGACAACGCCGAACACCTTGGGCTTGAAGGCTCTATTGATGAGCGGCGTGAAGGCGTTCATGATGAGGATGGCGAACGATACGCCTTCGGGATAGGCACCCCACAGACGGATCACCACCGTGATGACGCCGATACCAAAGCCGAACAAGATCTTGCCTCGTACGGTCATAGGCGAGGTCACCATATCGGTAGCCATGAAGAAAGCGCCGAGGATGAGACCGCCGTACACCAAGTGGTACCATGGGGCGATAAACCGGGTCGGGTCAACGAGGTGGCAGATGCCCGTGAAGGCGAAAACGGTAAGCAGGATGGTCAACGGCGTCCAGATGTCGATGACCTTGCGGGCGATGAGGTAGATGGCACCCAAAAGCAGTGCGATGGCACAAACCTCACCGAACGAACCACCGTGGTAGCCAAAGATTTGGTCGATAAAGGGGATGAAGTCTTTGTTGGCCATGACAGTGTCAATGGTGGCTTCAGGATCCTTGAGACCCTCTTTCAGCAGGCCAAGTGGCGTAGGCCCCGTGATGGCGTCTGCGACATGGCCGATGGGGAAAAGAGGCTTCGAAGCAGGCCAGCTGGTCATGGCAGTCGGGAACGACACGAGCATGAACACACGGCCTACCAGAGCCGGGTTGAATGGGTTCTTGCCCAAGCCGCCAAAGGCCATCTTGCCGATGCCGATGGCAACTACGCTGCCCACGATGATCATCCATATCGGGAGGTCAGCGGGCACGTTGAATGCTAAGAGCAAACCCGTGAGCGCGGCTGAGCCGTCATTGATGGTCAAGGGCCCCTTGATAAGGAACTTCTGAATGAGCCATTCGACGAGGATACAAGTGGCCACGGAGATGACGGTCAACTTGAGGGCATCCAAGCCGAAATAGTAAATGGCCACAAGCAAGGCGGGAAGCAGGGCGAGGAGCACACGAACCATGATTTTCCTCGTGTTTTCCGTCGAATGAACATGCGGCGAACCGGATATTGTATATTTATTCATGGTCTTTTATTTTTGATTTCTAGCTTTAATGATGGCACCGGTCTTGGCCTTGCCGTAACGGATGTAGTCGAGCAGCGGGATGTTGGCGGGACAGGTGAACTCGCAAGAGCCGCATTCGATGCAGTCCATGATGTGGTTCTTTTCAGTCTCGTCGAAGTCATTCTGCTTGGCTAGCTTATGGAGCAAGAAAGGCTGCAAGCCCATGGGGCAGGCCCCGGCGCAGCGACCGCAGCGGATACAGTTGGTCTGACGTCGGTCTTGTGCCTCCTTGAGGGTCATCAGCAGGATGCCCGAAGTGCCCTTGATGCAGGGGAAGTTGGTGACCGACACCGACTTGCCCATCATGGGACCGCCGTTGATGACGTCGGTGATGCCTTCGGGAAGACCGCCAGCGGCCTCGATGAGGAGGTCGGCAGGCGTGCCGAAACGCACACGGAAGTTGGACGGATTCTTGACCGACTTGCCAGTGACGGTGACGACGCGTTCTATCAACGGTTTGTTCTTCTGCACGGCTTCGTAGACGGCGTAGGTTGAAGCGACGTTGACCACGACGCAGCCCGTCTCGATGGGTAGCTTGCCCGACGGCACCTCACGGCCCGTGATGGCTTTGATGAGTTGCTTCTCGCCACCTTGCGGGTACTTGGTCTTCAGCGGCTGCACTTCAATGCCAGCGTATAAGTCACGATGAGCCAGTATGGTCTTGTCCAGAAGCTCGATGGCTTCCTTCTTGTTGTTCTCGATGCCGATGATGCCCTTGTCGGTGTTGACGGCCTTCATCAGGATCTTCACGCCCATGAGGAACTCTTGTGTCTTCTCCAGGAGGAGACGGAAGTCGCAGGTGAGGTAAGGCTCACACTCGGCGGCGTTGATGATGATGTATTCGGCTTTCTTGCCTTCGGGGACCATCAGCTTGACGTGGGTGGGGAAGGTGGCGCCGCCCATGCCGACAATGCCGCAGTCTTTCACCCGGTCGATGATCTGTTTGGAATCCAACTTGATGTCGGTCAACAGCTCGTCGGTGACGAGGATGCCTTCGGCCCATTCGTCTTTCTCTTCCACATCGATGAAGACGGCGGGCTTATAGTAACCCGTGTGGTCCATCACTACGTCGACCTTGGCGACGGTGCCTGTGGCAGGCGAGTGTACGTTGGCCGAGATAAAGCCCTTGGCCGTGCCGATGAGCTGTCCCGTCAGCACGCGGTCGCCTTTGTTGACGATGCAATCAGCCGGTGCGCCGAGACATTGTCCCAACGGGACGATGATCTGCTTGGGCATCGGGAAGTCTTGTATGGGCTTTTGTGCTGAGATTTTGTTCTCTTCAGGATGCACGCCGCCCTTTTTAAAAGTCTTTATCGGGTTCATGCTGTGACGGTGTTTTCGGGTTTGACTTCAGTTTTGACCTCAACGGGTTGGGGCTGAGGATCCACTTTCACTGCAGGTTCAGCACCTTGAAGCGCAGGAGTTTCCGGCTTGGGTGCCGGGAAGTTGACGGCGTGGATGCTGCCACGCGGGCACACCTTGGCACACTTGCCGCAAGCCTTGCACTTAGCCGGGTCGATGTAGGCCAGGTTGCCACGCATCTCGATGGCCTCGAAGGGACATTCTTTCAGACACTTCTGGCAGCCGATGCAGCCCACCGAGCAGTTCTTGACGACCAAGGCGCCCTTGTCGGTGTTGACGCAGCACACGTAGACGCGACGGTCTTTCTTGCCGCGCGGACGTATTTCGATGATGCCACGTGGGCAGGTACGGGCACATACGCCGCAACCTACGCACTTGTCGGGGTCGACGACGGGTAACCCCGTCTCCTTGTCGATGTGCAGCGCGTCGAAGTTGCACTTCTTCACGCAGTCGCCTAGGCCTAGGCAGCCTTTCGAGCAGCCACCCTCACCAGCATACAGTGTATTGGCGAAAGCGCAGATGTCGGCGCCTTCGTAATGCACCTTGGCAGGCGAGTTTTGGCAGCTGCCGTTGCAACGCACCACCGCGATTTTTGGCTCGAAAGCAGCAGCGGTGAGTCCAAGTACGGCCGCCACCTTGCCCATGTCAGTGCCAGGGCAAGCCAAACCGTCGATGTTGCCTTTCTCGGCAGCCTGCTTGACACAAGCCTCAGCCAAGGCACGGCAGCCAGCAAAGCCGCATCCGCCGCAGTTGGCGCCAGGCAGGCAGGCCTCCGCCTCGTCAATCAATGGGTTCTCCTCCACCTTGAACTTCTGTGCCACGATGTACAGAACCACGGACAAAAGTCCGCCAAGGACTCCGAGAACCGCAAAGGTGATCAGCAAAAACTTAAGTAATTCTAAAGTTTGTTCACTCATTGGATATAATTTTGAGTTTGTTTTCGATTGTTAGAACCTGCAAAAATACGGAAACTCCTTTTTTCGACAAAGGAATTTTTTGCTTTTTTATTCGATGGTGTATTCGAACCGACTCCTGAGTTTGTCACGCCGCAAGTAGAGCACTATATAATAAGGTATCAGTGCGACGATGCTGATGAGGGCGGCGAGGCTTTCGCGTATGCCAAGGCCGAGACAGACGAACAACACGGCCAAGAGCAGGATGATGGGAATCAGATACGCCAAGACGGCGGCTTTGTTGCCTTGCCCGATGGCCATGGTGACATTGACTTTCTGCATCAACGCGTATTCTTTGTCTTTGGGCCGTGGCACGGTGAGCGTCTTTTCGGCTTGCTCACCCATTCCGCAGGCGCTCTTGGCGTGGCAGGCCGCGCAGGCACTCTGCGCCAGTATCTTGATTTCCAGTTCGTCGTCAGTGATTTTGGTGACGATACCCTCGTGGGAGATGGTTTCTTTGCCGTTCATGCCGCAAAATTACGTTTTTTGTCACTAATTGCAATAAAAACACTATTTTTGCAGATTATTTCATTGGGATTATGGCCAACAAAGAAAAGAAAGACGGCAAACTGGTGGCATGGTTCAAGGCTAAGGTCGCGGCAGTGAAGGAGTGGTATAACCGTGATGACAACTACCTGCGCCGTGTCCGTTTTCCAGGTACCAAATTACCTTTCCTGACGGTGGTGCTCAACTTCGTCAAGCTTTTCACTAGGGGTCGCACCATGGACCGCGCCGCTGGTGTGGCCTTCAATTTTTTTGTGGCATTGTTTCCCCTCGTCCTTTTCTTCTTCACGCTGATTCCCTACATCCCAATCCCATACCTCTATGAGCGTGTGATGATGCTGCTCAACGATTTCTTTATTCCTTCGGGAACACTTGATTATGTGAAAGAGACCATCAATAACATCATGAACCAGCCGCATGAGGGCTTGCTCTCTATCAGTATCGTTCTGTGTTTGATATTCGGATCAGGAGGCGTGGTGGCCTTCTTCAATGGTTTCCGCAACGTCTATGCCGACTATGCCTCGGGTAAGGATTTGGGCTTTAAGGGATGGCTCATCCAGCGTGTGTTTGCCATCATCATGCTTATCATTATCGGTATCTTGATTGTAATCTCGGTGCTGCTGATTTCAATGGGCGGCAGGGCTATTGGCTATCTGGTGGTCCACAAAGTTTTTGAGTGGGGCTCGTTCACTTTTTTCTTGTTCAGCGTGATGCGTTGGGTGGTGGGTATCTTCGCCATGAGCATCGGTATCTCCATGCTGTATTATTTCGGCAACGTCAGATTCGATGAGCACTACCGCAAGGAACTCAAACGTCCGAGGGCAAACGGCAAGAAATACCGTGAATTCGTCGTCTTCAGCCCAGGTACGATTCTCGCTACGACGCTCTTCATCCTCGGCACCGTGGCTTTCAACGCTTACATCTCCAACTTCTCTCGCTACAATGTGCTCTATGGCTCCATCGGTACCCTCATCATCCTCTTGTTGTGGATTTGGGTTGTAGCCATCTTGATACTGGCCGGCAACGACTTGAACTCAGGTATCCGCCGTGAAGCCATGAAGCTGAGTTCGGCCGAAGATGCAACGCGCCGCAAGAAAATCGTCATCGAAGACTTGCGGAAACATATCGTCGCCTATCAGTCGGCCAACGAAAACCGTACTGCGCGTATCGATGAGTTGAGGAAGTCCATCAAAGAAAGGGAAGACCTGATTCTTGACTTGGAGGAAAAGAAAAAGGATTATGAGCTGATCATCAAAGCCTATCAGGATTATGCCGAGCAGGAGCGGAAGAGCTCCGACGAGCAATACAACCTTACATTTGATCTGAAGGGTGACCCTGAGGATGAGGATGGGCAAGAGTAAACCGACATCATGGGCATCGTAGCAAGACAGAGCATCAAAGGCACCCTCGCCACCTATCTCGGGGTGGCTGTGGGTATTGTCACCACCTTCTTTGTCCAGACCAAGTTTTTGACCACCGAGGAGATCGGTCTTGTCGATGTGTTGCTCCAGTCGGCCTTGCTGTTCTCGGGTTTGGCGCAGCTGGGCACCAACACCTCGGCGATGCGTTATTATCCCTTCTTTAAGGATGAGGACAACCGCGACCATGGATTCTTTGGATGGACATTGATCGTCCCCCTAATCGGTTTCGTCGTTTTCTTGGGCTTTTTCTTTGCCCTTCGTGGCCCTATCGCCTCGTTTTTCTCAGAGAAGTCGGCCCTCTTCGTTGACTATATTTACTTTGTCATCCCGCTGGCGTTCTTCATGCTCTACATCTCGGTGTTCGAGACCAACTCGAATCTTCTGATGCGTATCGTGGTGCCTCGTTTCATCCGCGAGGTGGGTTTGCGTGTGATGACGCTGGTCATCTATTTGCTTTATGGCTTCAATGTGCTCTCTCTCACGGGTATGGTCGTCGCGTTTTGCGTTTCCTACGGCTTAGCTACGGTGGTCAATATCGTGTATCTGTTCACTTTGCATCGCGTGTCGTTCCGCGTTGATAAGAAATACATCACGCCCAAGCTTAAGCGCGACTTCCTCATTTACACCATTTTCCTAATCACCTCGGCGTTGGCGGGCAACATCACGCCGCTGCTCAACCGCTATTTCGTTGCAGGAAAGCAAGGCCTGGCCATAGGCGGTATCCTCACCATCGCCATCTATATTGCTTCGTTGGTCGAGATGCCTTACCGTTCACTCGGTTCCATCAGCAAGCCGCAAATCTCGCAGGCCATGGCGGAGGGCAACGTGAAGGAGGCCGACCGTATCTGCAAGAGTGTTTCGTTGCATCAACTCCTTGTGGGATCGTTGGTGTTTTTCCTTATCTGGATCAATATCGGCACCATCTTTTCCCTATTGCCCAATGGAGACGTGTTTCGCGCGGGTAAATGGGCTGTTTTGATTTTGTGCTTGAGTCGACTCGTCAACTCGACGCTCAATGTGGGCACGACGGTGTTGAGTTATTCCAAGATCTACTATTACTCCTTGTTCTTCACTATTTTGCTGACGGTTTTGGCATGGTGGCTCAATGCCCGCTGGGTGCCTGCCGATGGCGACCCCGAGAAAGGGCTGATCGGTGCGGCCTTGGCCACTTTGGTGGCCTATATGGTGCATTATGTGCTGCTGCTGGTGCTGATCCGCTGGAAGATCGGCACTTCGCCTTTGTCGGCAAAGCAGTTGCTTGTCGTCCTTGTCGTGGGCGTATTGTTCGGTCTTGACTGGCTGTGGTCGAAGGCGCTGACGCCATGGTTTGTCGCACTGTTCAGCAAACCGGTTTACGGCTTGGTCATCGACTCGGTGTTGAAATCTGTTCTCTTCCTCGTCGTTGGGTTGTTCTCCGTATACAAGCTGAAGATTTCCCAGTCGGTGAACGATATTATGGATAAAGGACTCCGTGTGGTTAGGAGGAAATAATTAGGAGGAGATTGGTTTATGAATCGCCGACAAGGCTTCTCTAAGTTGGCTGCTGCTTGTGCCTTGGGTGTAAGGGAAATAGATGATGGTTACACCCTTGTCGGCAAAAATCTGCTCGTATCGATTGAAGCGTTCGGTGCCTTTGTAGTCTGAACCTACAAAGAGATAATCGTATTTAACAATGCCTTTGAGGTAAACATCGCAATCTTCCTTCTCCGAAGGAATCACTTCGTCTACATATTTGATGCTTTTGACGATTTCGCACCGTTCCTCAAAGGAGATAAAGGTGTCTTTGCCTTTATGGGAAGCGTCTTTATGCACGCCGACAACCAAGTAATCGCAATACTGTTTGGCTCGGCGCAATAGGTTCAAGTGACCGATGTGGAATAAGTCGAATGTGCCGCTCAGGTAGCCAATTTTCAATTGTGGCTTGCTGCTGGTGCGTCCGCTTTCCATTTTATATTGATAGCTTTGTAAGCCGAATTGGCGTGGGTTGTCATGATAACGTTGGAGGACACTTTTGAAGACCTCTTCGTACTGAGGAATAAAAAGCGTTGCCCTTTGTTCCATCTGATTGAGGATGGCTTGTGCCAAGGGCTCAGTCAGGCTTAGGTCGTTAGCGCCGCCGTTGAACTTAGTGCCTTTGATGGATCCAGGTGCGACGTTTAGTATGCGGTTCTCCGTCCCTGCTATCTCCAATTCGATGTTCAGGCTTTCGATGGCATTGCATACGGCTGCTTTGGTGGCACCATAGGTGGCTAAAAGGGGCGAACTGATCAGCCCGGCGATACTCCCCATCACGGTGCAATGGAAGGGCTCCTGTTGTTTCATCCTAGGGAAGAAGTGGTGCAGCACCTTTATGACGGCGATGCTGTTCACCTGGAAACTGTTTTGAATCTCTTGATCCAACAGGTCTTCAAATGGGGTAATGCGGCCAAAGCCAGCAGTGATGACGAGCGTGTCAATGTCGTTATATTGTTTCAGAAACGAAAAGTCGGAATCGAGGAGGTTGACTTGGCAGAAATGGATGTTGTCGTAGTTCTCAAGTATGTCGTTCTTCGTTTTGTCAACGACATGGACAATGTGGCCTTTTTTCTGCAATTCCAAAACAATGGCCAAACCGATGCCGTTGCTTCCGCCAATTACCAAGGATTCTTTCATGGTTGTTAGGATGAGTTGAAATGAGACGCAAAATTAGAAAAAAAGTCACTATAATGCCAAATTTGCCTATTTTTGCAATCGAAAAACTATTCTAGGCGTAATGATTGATACCGAGGTATTAAGGCAAGAGTATTCGCCCGACGGCTCTGTTTTGAGGAACCTTCAGCTTGAGATGCTCGAAGAGCTTCATGTACTCGATAGCGTGTGCAAGGAGAATGGTTTGACTTATTATCTGAGCAGCGGTACGGCTTTGGGCGCTGTGCGCCATCAGGCTTTCATTCCTTGGGACGATGATTTGGACATTGCCTTGCCTGAGAAGGACTATAAGAAACTGGTTGCTATTCTACATGGGTATTCTTCTGAAGTTTTTATTCTTCAAGACCGACACTCGGATTTTAACTATATCAACGGTTTCCCAAAGTTCAGGAAGAAGGAAGGCGAGTTGTTGGGGGCGTTCCCGGAGCGGGGCAGACTTTATAAATACAAAGGTTCGGGTATAGACATTTTTTGCGTGGCCCGAAACAGTTACCTTAGGGCTTTTGTCTGCGGCAAGCTTCGTGTGCTTCTTTTGCACTATTTATACAATATCAAGAATGACAAGCTCAGAGAAGCTGTAACGCGTTTTCAATGGTTTGTGTATCAATGCCTTGTGCCATTAACATGGCCGTTGAATATCTTCCGAAAGAAGGGCGAGTTGCATTACGGGCTGGGACAGGGCTATGCCCATCATTACATGTGGGAGAATGAGATATTCCCCTTGGGGGAGACCTTGTTTGAATCGTTAAAGATGCCCATCCCGCGCGATGCCGACGCTTATCTCACGCATATTTACGGCAACTGGCGCCAAATGCCATCGCGGGAGGAGATAGAGAAAACCGTTCACAACCAGAGTTTGGTAAGAAATAATGATTTAGCAACCGACGTCTCGCTATGAAAATCATTGCCTACTTGATATGCTATTGCATCTATCCCTTTTCTTTCCTCTTCCCTAGAAGGAAGAAAAAATGGGCTTTTGGCAGTTTTCGAGGTGCCTTCAACGACAATGCCAAGTATTTGTTTATTCATGTTTCTGAACAAATGCCTGAAATCAATGCTGCATGGCTTAGCATCAACAAGGCTACGGTGAAGGAAATCAAAGCAAAAGGCTTGAAGGCATATCACATTCTCAGTCTGCGAGGCATTGGATTTGCGTTGACGTCAAAGTTTTGGTTTTACAACGCCTATTCATCTGACATCATGTTTTGTCTTTCTGGTGGTGCTAAGTTGGTTAACCTCTGGCATGGGCTGCCGATGAAACGTATCGAATTTGACATTACTTCGGGACCGTTGGCCGAAAGGTTCGTGAGACGTTCGTTGAAAGAACGATTTTTTCATCCAGAGAGTTTTCAACGCCCCGATTATTTGCTTGCCGTTTCATCTTTCTTCTCTGAGACCTTTGCCCGTTCTTTTCGCATCCCAACCGAAAGATGCCTGTTGTTTGGCTATCCGCGTAATACGATCCTGAATTGCTCTGAAGCTGAAAGAGAGTGTCATGTCGAAAAGATTGAACCAGAAATCACGAAAGCCTTGATAGAAAAGCTTAAAAAGAAGGAATATGATCGGGTTTTCGTCTATTTGCCTACATGGCGTGATTCGCAACGTGATTTCTTTTCAGAAGATTTTGACTTGAGTGCTTTGGATGAATTGCTGCAGTGTTGCAATGCCTTGATGCTGCTCAAACCGCATGCTAATGTTTCTGTCGATAAAAACAGGGCTGAAGGACTGGCGAATGTCGTGTTTGTCCCTTCCAATATTGACATCTATCCAGTATTGCCCTATACGGATGTGCTTGTTACCGACTATTCTTCTGTCATGTATGATTATGCTTTGATGGAGCAAAAGGGATTGATTCTTTATCTGTACGATTTTCAGGAATATGAAAAAGAACGGAATTTCACGCGCGCCTTCGACGAATTGGCCCTAGGCAAGAGGGTGTTCGATTTTGATTCTTTGTTGGCTATGATCCGTGAAGGTAATTATTGGATAGAAGAAGAGGAACGGCAGGCCTTTGTTAGTAAATGTTGGGGTGATGAGTCAGGCAATGCCTGCGAAAGTATCGCCTCATTTTTTCAACAATCCTGAGGTTACATTACGCCTGAAGGTAAAGAGGATGTTGCCTTTCTCAAACTGACCTTTGAAGGTGAAGCCTATCCAAAGGACGGCGGTGCCTCCCCATTTGATGAGTTCCGAGATCAACCGTTTCAAATATTTCCATTTAGAGACACTCAGCGTCCTGATTCTCTCACTCATGCCTACACCTTCACCTAAGCGTCTCACGTAGTCTTTGGTGGTTCGCGAGGGAGGAATCACATGTTGCACCACCACGTCGGGGAAGTAATAGATGTTTCCGCCCTGTTGTCGGATGCGCTCAAACAAGTCCTTTTCCTCGCCTCCCATCAGGTTCTTTTTGCTTCTTCCCAGCTCTGTGTTGAATGCCCCGGTTTTCGTAAGCATGGCTTTCCTGATGCCCATGTTGGCTCCAATAGGGAAGGCCTTTCCTTTGAATGGGCAGAAACTGTCGCCTAAATCAATGGCCGAGACCCATGAGTAGTTCCATTTCGAGAGCCACTTCGGCGCCTCTCCCGACTCAAAGACGGGGTCGATTTTTCCGCCGAATGCATCGGCTTCGGGGTGGCTGTCCAGTTGTTTCTGAAGGTTTTCGAGATAGCCTTCCTGGATGTATGAATCATCGTCCAAGAAGACCAACGTGTCGCCATGGCTTTCTTCGATGCCTCGGTTGCGGGCAAAGGACAGCCCTTGGCTGGTCTCAACGAAGTAGCGGAAGTCAACGTCAGGATAATCGTTTTTGAAACGCTGACATTCTGCCTCGGTGTTGTCGGTCGACATGTTGTTTACCAAGATGATTTCATAGGCTTCTGCTGGAAAGCCGTTCTCGGCGATGCATCTCAGCGCGCCGTAGAGGTATTTGTCGCGGTTATATGTGCAAACAACAAGGGAGAGCATGGCTCATTCTTTGACAGGTGCCTTTTCCTTTCGCAACGAGAGGACGATGGCGCCCACGAGAGCCAACAGGATGACTACCGAGCTCACCAGCGACACCACACCGCCCACTTTCCAAATCTTCGGCTCGTAGCGCATCACGATTTCGTGCTTGCCCGCCGGCACCATGGCGGCACGCAGCAGGTAGTCAGCGCGCAGCAGGGGACGCTCCTCGTTGTCGATGCGCATCGTCCAGCCTTTGCTGGTCCATACCTCGGAGAAGACGACCAACTTGTCTTCGTTGGCGTCGAAGCTGTAGGTCAGCTGGTTGGGCTTGTAGTCCGTCAAAGTGATGCTGCCCACGCTATCGGTGGTATGGTAGCCCTTTACTAGGTCCTCGAATTCCTTGTGGATGATGGCCGTGTGACGTGTGTCGGTAGAAGGCACGGCGTCGAACTCGGCGTTGGGAGTGTCGACGAGGCTGACGTCGTCGACCATCCAGGCGTTGCCGTAGGCGCAGGGGTTGACGAGAGGCTGCTCGTTGCCGTTGTAGATGATATATTTGGTGTTCAACATGTTGATCCATTGCTGACGTTCCATTCGCGAGGCCAGGTCGCCACCCTCGTTAATGCTCTTGAAGATGCCGTTGAACTGTTGCACCTCACTACCTAAATAGTTCGTGATGACGTCCTGGTAACGGCGCAGCTTGGCACCCGAGTAGCCGCCGATCGACTTGTGGAAATACGATGAGCTGGCATCGTTGAAGACATTTTTGGTCAGGTCGAGCACCCTGAAGTCAAGATTCTTGTCGTTCAAGACGTATTTGTCGGCTGCCGTAGCCACGAAAGGCTTCTCGGCCTTGGCCTTGTCGACGAAGTTGTCGTTGTTGAGGTAACGTTTGGCGATGGGGAACATGTCGACGAGGACCAACACGGCCAGGATAGCCATGGCAGGTATGGCTTTCAGCTTGCCCTTGCCATAGAGGAAGATCGGTACAGCGGCTAGGATGATGAACAGCAGGCTGCGCAAGGCATCCTTGCGGAAGATGGCTATGCGTACGTTTTCGAGTTGGGTGGCAAAGGCAGCGTAAGCGGCGCCGTCTTGTCCTTTGCTCAATTGCGCGAACTGTGAGGCCTCATCTTGGCTGAGGAAGCTGAAGAAGGTTTTTGGCAATGCCAAGAACAACAGACAGATTCCAGCGGTGACGCCCAGGGCGATGAAGAACTTGGGAAGGTTTTTCTTGAAGGTCTCGGGGTCTTTGACGATCTCGGCCAAGCCCAAGAATCCCAACAGGGGCATGCACACCTCTGCGATGACCAGAGTCATGGAGACGGCTCGGAACTTGTTGTACCCTGGTATGTAGTCGATGAAGAAGTCAGTGAAGCCCATGAAGTTCTTGCCCCAGCTGAGCAGGATGGAGAGCAGGGTGGCGATGAGCAAAGCCCATTTCAGCTTGCCTTTCACCGTTAGGGCTCCTAAGACGAATAGGAACACGACGATAGCGCCCACATAGACAGGGCCGCTCGTGCCGGGTTGGTCGCCCCAATAGGCGTTACTCTGTGCGATGTTGGAACGGTAGCGGCTGTCGGCTTTCTGCAAGGCGGGGTTCTGGTTGCCGATGTAAGCCGAAGCACCTCCTTTTGCGTTGGGGATCATCAGGCTCCATGTCTCGCCTTTGCCATAGCTCCACTGGGTGATGTAGTCGCGGTCAAGGCCCTTGGTCTGGTTGTCGCTGCTGCTCGTCAGCACGGGTTTGCCGCGCGTGGTCTCCTTGCCGTAGTCGTAGTTGGCATAGAGGATGGTGAAGTTGGTCATGACGGCAAACACGGCCGCCACCAACAGGCAGGCAGAAGCCTTGAAGAAGTGACCTAACTTCTTGTCTTTGATGTCGCTGATAAACTCAGCGATGATCAAGATGATGAGCATCAGCAAGAGATAGTAGGTGATCTGCAGGTGGTTCGACTTCACCTCGAGTGCCAAGGCGATGGCGGTAAGGACCGATCCCCAGAGGTATTTCCCCTTGTAGGCCAAGAGCACGCCGGCCACCACTGGAGCCATGTAGGCAATGGCGAAGGCTTTGGTGTTGTGTCCAGCCCCGATGATGATGAACATATACGATGTGAAGCCATAGGCTATCGCTGCCACAAAGCTGATCCACACGCTACAGTCGAGCACGAGCATGAGGATGAAGAAACCTAACATGCCGATAAACACGGCGCCTATCGGACTCGGCAACCCCAACGAGAGCACGGGATGGATCTCGTTGAACAGGTTGGCATTCTGCCGCGCCGAAATATTCCATGCCGGCATGCCGCCAAACATCGAGTTGGTCCACAAAGTGGTCTCGCCCGTGGCTTCGCGGTAGTCGGCAATCTCTTTCGACATGCCTTTGTACATGCCGATGTCGTGCTGCTGCAGGCGTTTGCCTTCGAAGATGGGTGAGAAATAAATCAAGGTGATGGCGGCAAAGGATACGATGCACCCGATGATAGCTATCGTCTTGCCGTGTTTCTGGAAAAACTCGCTTTTCATGTCAAAAAGGGGTTAGGTTTAAACTGCAAAAGTACAACATTTTTGGTTTCTTTCGACAAAGTTCGCTTTTTGGGCGGACCGTCTGCTTATTTTTAATAACTTTGCCTCGTTTTGGAGACGGTCTTTTACATTGCCTCTTCACGGATGAATGCGCATAAGTCGTTATGAGTAAGATTCTTATAGTCGGTACAGCCTATCCTTATCGCGGCGGCATAGCGGCGTTCAACGAGCGTCTGGCCCGCCAGTTCCAGGAGGAAGGCGACGAGGTGGAGATCTGGACCTTCACGCTCCAGTATCCCAACTTCCTCTTCCCGGGGAAGACGCAATACTCGGATGCCCCGGCACCTGAGTCGCTGACCATCAAGCGCGTCATCAACTCGGTGAATCCCTTCAACTGGGGGAAGGTGGGCCGCATGATTCGTAAGGGGAACTACGACAAGGTGATGTTCGCCTATTGGATGTCGTTTTTCGCGCCGTGTTATGGCTTGATGGCCCGTAAGGCCAAAAATGCGAATCGCATCGCATTGATTCATAATATGATGCCACACGAAGGCTCGCTCCTTGATAAGCTGTTGACACCCTATTTTGTGAAGGCGATGGACGGCTTTGTGGCTCTCTCGAAGTCGGTGGTCGAAGAGGTGACCCGCTTCGACAAGAAGGGGAAACCCAAGGCGTGGGCCCCGCATCCCATCTACGACCATTACGGTCCGAGGGAGCCTCGTGCGACGGCATTGCAGCATCTAGGCCTCGACGAAAACTACCGTTATCTGCTGTTCTTCGGCTTGGTGCGTGCCTACAAGGGGCTCGACTGGCTCATCGAAGCCTTCGCCGACGAACGCCTTGCCGAATATCCGCTTAAGCTGATTGTGGCGGGTGAGTTCTATGACGACAAGGCACCTTATATGGAGAAGATTCAGTCGCTCGGCTTGCAGGACAAGGTCATCGTTGACGACAGATTTGTGCCCGACAATCAGGTGAAGGATTATTTCAATGCCTGCGACATCGTGGTGCAGCCTTACAAGTCGGCCACGCAAAGCGGCGTCACCCAGGTGGCTTATCATTTCGAGAAGCCGATGCTGGTGACCAATGTGGGCGGCCTCGATGAGATCGTGCCCAATGGCAAGGTCGGCTATGCCGTCAGCCCCGACCCGCAGCGCATCGCTGACGCCCTCGTCGATTTCTTCGCTAATAATAGGGGAGATGAGTTCGCGGTCAACATCGCCGTCGAAAAACAGAAGTATTCCTGGTCGCGGATGTCGACCACCATCAAGAACGTATTGAAATGAAAAAGCTGATATCCCTCTTCACCAAGATCTTTCCCCGTCAGTGGCTCATCAGGATGAGCTATCTCTTCAGCTGGCTGATCAGGCCGTTTTATTTGGGCAACAAGGTGGAATGTCCTGTCTGTGGCGGTCACTTCCGCAAGTTCTTGCCTTATGGATATGGCAAGGCCACCGACAATCGTATGTGCCCCAAGTGCCTGTCGCTCGAACGGCATCGTCTGTTGTGGCTCTATCTGAAGGAGAAGACGGACTTTTTCACTGCGCCTTTGAAGGTCTTGCATTTCGCGCCCGAACAGCCTTTCCTGAAGCGTTTCCGTGCCTTGAAGAACCTCGACTACACCACCGCCGACCTCGACTCGCCCATCGCCGACCTTCATCTCGACGTGACCGCCATCGACCAGCCTAGCGACACCTACGACGTGGTCATCTGCAACCATGTGCTGGAGCATGTCAGCGACGCAAACAAGGCTTTTTCAGAGATTAAGAGAATCCTGAAACCTGGTGGCTGGGCGATTCTGTTGGTGCCCATCAACCCCGATGTCGACACCTTCGAGGACCCGAGTGTCACCGACCCCAAGGAACGGCAACGTCTCTTCGGGCAATACGACCATGTCCGTCAGTTCGGCCATGACTATGCCGATGTGCTGCGTAAGGCGGGCTTCGTCGTGACGGAGGATAGACTGTATTATGAGGTCTCGGAAGAGCAGCGCCAAAGAATGCATCTGGCGCGTAGGGGAGAGGAAATCATTTATAAATGTTCATTGTCGTGAATTGCGCCCCTGCAATTCACAAAAAAAACAAACTGCGAGACGCAGTTTGCGACAGTGAAAAACAACAAAAGGCGATTCCCCAATGGGGTCGCCTTCGTTACCTTAAATGAGAAATATAACGGCTACCGATTATTAATACTCGTCAGAGACGGTAAGTTTCTTTCTGCCTTTGGCTCTTCTACGAGCCAAAACCTTACGGCCGTTTGCCGTTGACATGCTCTCTCTGAAACCGTGATTGTTTCTACGTTTTCTGTTCGAAGGTTGATAAGTGCGCTTCATCTCTCTATCGTATTTATTTTGTTACTTTTCGCTAAAAAATCCCTTTGAATTGGGCTGCAAAAGTACGAAGATTTTCCTTTGCTACAACATTTTTCTTGAAAAAAATGCAAAAGGCAAAACCGAAACCGATTTTGCCTTTTGCAAGTTGTTGATAATTAAATGTTTATGCAATCACTTCCTTTTCGGGGATGTTTTGCAGTGTCTCGACGATGAAGTCCCAGAAGGGCTGCACGCTCTCGATGAGCAGGGCGTCGTCGGGTGGGTGAGGGTGCACCAGTGTAGGTCCGAAGCTCACCATGTCCCAGTTCGGGTACTTCGAGCCGAGGATG
>JAEEGL017384777.1_pt1 | contig 17508 bp, 9 predicted proteins | sample 9134231 | NCBI WGS metagenome assembly JAEEGL01 (sample SAMN16246548, study PRJNA631951) | gut metagenome | biome: gut microbiome; feature: rumen; material: fiber-attached | host: Bos | place: Iran: Karaj | collected 2018-10 | reverse complement strand
TGCCGTCAATGCCCAGCAGATGACCATTGTGCCCAACGGCAATGGCTATTATTATATCAGGACGTCGGAAAAGCGCTATCTGTCGAAGGTGAACACGTGGAACACGTCGTTTGTCACCGACTCCACTAACGACAACGCACGCTTCTCGTTCGAGCAGGCTCAGGGCGCTTACATTCGCATCCGCTGCAAAGGCAACGGCCAATGTATAGGCACCGACAGCAACGATGCCGGCAGCAAGGTGTTTTCCGACAAGAACGGCTCCGACATGAAGCACTTCTGGTTCTTCAGCGACAAGGTGAACGGCACCGTTCCTACCGACACGCTCTCCTATGCCGTCTTTCCCTCGATTGTACGTCAGAAGTTCGACGGATGGGGCGTTTCGCTCTGCTGGTGGGCAGGCATGTGCGGCAAGTGGAGCGACAAGAAGATAGACGAGATTGTGACGTGGATGACCAGTCCCACAGGCCTTAACTACAGCCATTTCAGCTATAACATTGGTGGTGGCGACGACCCGGAGAACAAGAACTGCACACCTCACCACATGGGCAACGGCAAGGGCCTGCGGGCAGAGATGGAGGGTTTCAAGGATTTCTCCGGCGATGTCTATCACTGGGACCGCGACGAGGCCCAGCGCAAGATCATGCTAAAGATACGCGAGAAGCGGCCAGACGCCGTGTTCGAGGCATTCAGCAATTCATGTCCTTACTACATGACCTACAGCGGGTGCGTGAGCGGAAATACCGACGGCGGAAAAGACAACCTGAAGCCCGAGTACTACGAGGAGTTTGCCCACTATCTGGTGGATGTATGCAAGCATTACAAGGATGAATACGGCATAGAGTTCAAGACGCTGGAGCCCTTCAACGAGTCGGTGACCAATTTCTGGTTTGCCAATGGCCCGCAGGAGGGATGCCACTTCGACTATGCCTCGCAGGTAAACTTCATCAAGGTGCTCAAACCCATTCTCGACGAGTCGGGACTGTCCACCGTGATTTCGGCATCCGACGAGACCAACATAGGGTTGGCCGTCAACGGCTACAAGGCCTACAAGCAGGGCGGCGTGCTATCGGAGATAGGACAATGGAACACCCACACTTATTCGGGAAGCAATGCCGACCGCGTACACATGGCTTTTCTGGCTCATCAGGACAACATGCCACTCTGGATGAGCGAAGTGGGAGCTGGCGGCAACGGTATAGGCGGCAACCTGAACCTGACGCAGAAGTTGTTCGACGACATGCGCTACCTGCAGCCCGAGACGTGGATTGACTGGCAGTATATGGAAGAGGCAAACGACCAGTGGTGCACCATCCGAGGCAGTTTCAGCCAGCAGACCTACTCAAAAGTGAAGAACTTCTATGTGCGCCAGCAATGCTCACGCTTCATAAAGAGCGGCTACAACATCGTAGCATCGCTCAACGACCAGTCGCTGGCCGCCATGAACGAGGCACAGGACACGCTCGTGCTTGTGCTGCTGAACGAGGGGAGCCAGACCTATCACTGTATAGACCTGACGCAGTTTGCCGGCTTGCCCAATGCCAGCGCCATCAAAGCCTATCGTACGTCTTCGGAAGAAAACTTGAAGAGCGTGAGAGACTTTAAGCTCGACGGGGGCTCGCTGATGGTCAAGCTTCCCACACAGAGCATCACCACGCTCGTGCTGCCCGTGGACGGCATCGCCGCCGGACAGCAGTATGAGGAAGATACGGAATACATCATCGTGCCACGCCACAACCTGACTACCGCCCTGACTGCTGCAGCAAGCGGAGCGGTGACCATAGAGAATACCACGTATGGCGAGGACCAGCGTTGGAAACTCAGAGGGGCTGATGGATCTCCCGATGGACCTTTCATCCTCGAAAATGCACGTGGACAGCGACTGACTTCTTTCAGGACGTCCGGCTCGTCGAGGCTGACGGCACAGACTTCGACATCTTCCGAACAGCAGTTCTATATAGATGCCATCGACCTACCCTACTGCAAGATTTCACCCGCCCGCAATCGCACCTACGCCCTTGACCTCAGCAATGCCAACAGCAACGCGGGGACCGTTGTGTGCACTTGGCAATACACGGCCGACACCGACACACCAACCCACCGTCAGTGGATGCTCTGTCCTCTGCGCAGTAATGGTGATGATACAGGCATCGACCATCCGCTTGAGAACTCACACGACGTGCCGAATGCCGCCCTTCCCGATGGCATTTATGACCTGGCAGGCCGTTGTGTGCTCAGCGGTTCCGACCCCGTGAATACTTGGCAGCAATTGCCTCGTGGCATCTATGTGGTATGCAGAAACGGAGAGAGAAGGATTATTCAGAAATGACCTTCGTTCCGTGAACCGCTTTGGGCAGTTTCTCATTGTATGGGGGCTTGGGAACACCCCAACGGGGTAATAAGCACTTAGCCCAGGGCATCGCCCTGGGTTGAAGGTAGGGACAATGCTCGCCTTGACAGGGCAAAAGCCCCACAACATCAATGCTTTTGCCCTTCCAGGGCGCCTTTCATCGCTTACAATTACCCAGGGCGATGCCCTGGGCTAAGAGTTCATTGGCCCTGCGGGCCGACCTTTAGCGTACAGCAATAAAAAACTATACAGTGTGTCTCTTGTGCCATTGTTGGATTTTGACAGTAACTGATAGTCATAAAGACCCTATCCTGTTACTGCCGAGGATGAGGTTCGGCAATGTCGTCACATCGGTAATAGTTGTCGGGCCGTAACTTCTAAGACCAGGCACTTGAAGTTATATAGATACGAGCTTAACCCATCGTGTTGGGTTAATTAACCCATCGCCTTGGTTTAATTAACCCATCGCGATGGGTTAATCGGAAGTTAACTTAACTTTAGAGGGGAGGGAGGATTACCTCGGAGGATTGTGTAACAAAACCTTCTGCTGCCTTTTGCCTTAACAATAGACGTTGAAGCTACTGAACCAGCATTAAGAAACCGCCACGGGCCTTGCAAGCGATACTGGCCTTATCGCTGTTAAGCGTAAGATACGAGACTTTGATGTCGCGATCCGACTTTCCATCACTGAAGAGCAGAACCTTCTTAGATTTGGAATGCAATCGCTTAAGTGAGAATGTAATCTCTGTATCCTCGTCCGTGCCATTGATACCTGCGATGTACCACTTTTTGCCTGAAAGACGAGCCACGACGGCTGTCTTGCCCGGATAGCCGGCAAGGAGTTTGGTGTCGTCCCAGGCGGCTGGCAGTGTGGCATAGACTTGTCTGGCCTCAGCTGGAAGGGCATCATAGCCTTCCGGACGGTCTGCCATGTGCTGGATGCCCGACTCGAAGAGAACAGGCAAGGCCAGTTCGTGAGCATTGGTAGTGATATGTGGGTGCTGGCTGTCGGTGAATGTGCCTGGCGTATAGTCCATTGGACCAATGACATTGCGCGTATAGACTACGGTGGCATTGTGAGAAGGAGCCAATGTAGTCATAAGTGGATAGTTGTTGTACCACTCTGCACCGTAGATGCCCTCCATGCTCATCATGTTTGGCCAGGTGCGTTGCCAACCGTTCGGTATGGTGCAGCCGTGGAAATCGACAAGGAGATGGTGGCGGGCTGCATCCTTGAGTATGTCGATATAGTAATTGACTATGGCGTCGTTGTCGGGCGAGAAGAAGTCCACCTTGATGCCACTTGCCCCTATACTTTCCAGCCACTGCATCTCGCTTTCACGGTTTTCTGCCGTATTCAGCCTGTCCTGCGGCTGTGGCGCGTTAGGTCCTACCCACGAGGTACCGGAATTGTACCACAAATTGATTTTGACTCCCTTCTGCCTGGCGTATGCCATCACGTCGTTGATGTCACCTCCGTTGGTCATCTCCGGCCATTCCCAATCGACGAGACAATAGGGCCATCCCATCTGGGCAGCCAGGTCGATGTACCGTTTTACCAGCGCGAAATCCTTTGAACCATGATTGTAGGCCCAATATATCCATGAACTGATGCCTGGCTTAATCCAACTGGGGTCGGTAATCTGACAAGGCCTTGCCAAATCGGTGACGAGGGTCGATTCCACCACGTCGGCCAAGGAACCGATGATAGCAAAGCGCCAAGGCGACAGCCCTTCGCAGAAAGCTGACGGACCAACCAACTGCACTTTGTATTGCTCTGAATTTTCTGCATTGACGAGAAAAGAGCCGCTATCGTTTCTGCGCAGGTCCGACTCGGCAATGAGCATATAGAGGCCTTTTTGGGGTTCCACCAATGCGGGATAACTCCACTGACCATTGGTGACTTCCTTCATGTTCCTATCTTTCACGACCTTTCCTTCAGTGTCGTGGGGAAAGGGCTGTTCATTACCGTAATCGTACGGGGCAATCCAGCGATCCACACCGCTGGTCACATAAAACGAGGTGCAGTCGTCGGTCACCTTCGTGCCCTGGGGGATGCGATAGCGAATGGCAACGCCGTCGTTGTAGAGTCGGACTATGGCCTCAAGAGTCAAATCGGCGGCATTGGTATAGGTAAACGTCCTTTCGTTTGCCTGATTCTGGCAATGCTTCCTCTTGCCAGAGAGCATGGTGTAGTCGTCATTGACCGTCTTTGTGGCAGTCGAACGTGTCAGCACCAAGTCTGAGTCAAGACTGCCCCTATCGGTCATCAGTCCCAGATGGATACGTGTCACCATCTGTCTGCTTTTTCTGTATAGCGTGAGCGACTGACCGTTTACTTCAGCACGCAGCTGATGGTTGGGCGATTCGAATTTGTCCTTGCCATAGCTGCATACACACAGCGAGGAAAGAAGAATGAACAGAAATGTACGTTGTATCATACGGAAAATGATTGAGAAATTTCTCTGTCCCGGAAGACAATGGTTCGGACATTGAACAGGATGTGCCGAGGGCTATTTCTTGCGGACGATATTGACCAGAGAAGTGACATCCGAGAGATTGACGATGCCGTCCGCGTTGACATCGGCAGTGAGGTAGGTGTCTGTCGATTTCCCGAGGAGGATTTTTACCAGTGCCGTGATGTCGAGGTTGTTGACGCTCTTGTCGTTGTTGATATCGCCCGTGAGCGTTGTATAGCCCGTGAGGGTTATCGGAGCGGCTGCCGTGCTGACAGCGGCATTGGGAGAGAACGTGACCGCCTTGGAGGGACGAAGGTTGTGGAGATGCCCCGTCGAAAGGTTGTACGCCTTGAAGGTCACGGTTTGAGCCGTCGCTGCGTTGCTGTAGATGCGGAGATAGTTGCCGATGGCCACGCCCACACACTGGCTGCCGATGAAGGCCCCGATGGCGTAATCGCTGACACTGACCGTCCTATTATCTATCTTCAATGCCACATAGACTGTCATATCATGCTGATAGTCGGCATAGTAGAAGTTCCAAGGCGCACGATGCAGGTTGACGCTTCCTCCCTGGACAACTTCCTGTACGTCGGCGTTGTAGGGTTCTTCTATATCTCCGTAGGCGTAAATCTCCAAATTGCCTTGGGTGCGCGTGATGGTGGCATCGGCACTGACCGCACGGCAGTTGGTTTCCACCGTCCCGTCTGCAGCTTTCAGGTCGTTGCCGTGGACATGGAAGAAGAAGTCCGTACCGCCGAAATGCAGGTTGCCGCCGTTCAGGACCGGCCCGTCGGCCTTGTTCTTGCCCTTGATGCCCTTGGATCCGTTGCCGGCAACGTTGACGTTCACCACACCGCCCGTGAACAGAGCATCGTAGCAGGCACGAATGCCCTCACTACCGCTGCCCGTTACGTTGATGTTCACCTCGCCGCCCTTCATGTAGAGAATGCTGTCGCACTTGAGTCCTACGGCATCGTCGCCTCCGACGTTGGCGTTGATGAATCCCCCGTTGATCTTGATGATTCCGTAGTCGTCGGAGTCGATGCAGTCGCCTCCAACGTTCCGAATGTTCAGCACACCTCCGTCGATTTCAAAGTAGCGGTGCTCGCTGTCGGCTTGTCCCTTTCCGCAGTGGATGCCATCGCTGACGGCCGAAAGAATGTTGATGGTGCCCACGGTCTTCGTCAGTTGCAAATATTCCGTGGCCGAGATGGCGTGCTTCGTGTTGCCCGTCACGTCGAGCACACCGCTTCCCTCAAACTCGGGATGCCCCTTGAGGTACATGGCCGCCTTCTGAGTGCCGGCGGCACAGTCGGCCAGACGGTTGTGGGTTCCATTCTCCAGGACGACGGCAATGCGCTTGCCACACTGGACATTGATGGCCGCTCCCTGTTGGCTGGCGATGTTCACGCCTGCGAGTTCCAGCGTGAGCTTGTAGGAACTGTTGACGGTGAAACCGCCCGCCGACGTCGTTCCAGTGAGACGATAGACGTACTCCTCGGTCGTGGTGGAGGAGTTGAGTGTCACGTAAGCACCTTGGAGGGTCGAGGTCACGGCTGCCGTAGCTGGAATATTGACGGTGGCCGTGCTGCCCTTGAATTCCACCTTGATGGTATCGCCCTCGTTGGCCATTGCCACACCGCTGCCCATCAAGGAACACAGACAGGCGACAAGGGTCAGAAGTCTCTTTTTTAATTCATAATTCATAATGCATAATTCATAATTGGGCTGCGCCGCTATACTCAATTCATAATTCATAATTCATAATTGGGCTGCGCCGCTATACTCAATGCATAATTCATAATTGGGCTGCGCCTCAATCTTCATTCTTCATTCTTCATTCTTCATTTTACAAGAACCTTCGAACACTGGCCGCCAGCGCGACGGGCAACATAGATGCCAGGACGCAAATGGTCGGTGGAGCCACCGAGGAAGAGTCCGCTGAGGCTGTAGTAGCCGACAGCCGAGGCCTGCGGTGCGGCGTCGGTGGCAGCAATCGCCGTCGGAGTGTTTTCTGCACCGAGGCTGAGGAGGACAGGTGCCAAGCGCGTGCCCAAAACGTCGGACGCGAAGGTCAGCGTCTCGCGTATGTCGAACACCTCGCCATCCTCGCTGTATGCCTTAAAGGAGAGGCTTTCGCCGCCCAGACCGTAGAGAGTCATGAAGATGCAGCCATCCACGTACTCGCCCACACCGCGACATTCACCGTCCGCGTAAGCCTTTACACGGAAGTCAGCACAATCAAGCGCCTTTCCGTCCACTTGCAGTTGTGCGATGATGCCCATGACGTTGGGATAGGCATGACTGTCAAATTCGGCATCGGCCACATTCGCCGAAGCCAAACGTCGGCGCAGTCTGAGCGAAGAGGCCGTAGGATTGAAGCGGACCGACTTCGTGCTCACCGACTTATACATATATCCCGTGCCTGGGACAAATGAGCTGAGCGTACCCACCCATCCGTCCGTGGCGCTATAGACCGAGAAGCCGCTCTGCCCCATCAGCACGTCGCCTTCCTCCACCATCGAACCGACGAGCGCCGCTTCGAGGGTTTGCGTTCCAGTGGTGGGATAGCCCACCCAGTTCCAACCGGCCCTGAGCGAAGTGGGAGCAACGATTCGTGGCACAGTGCCGTCCAGTTCGTATGTCTTTGCGGCATTCATCTGGAATTTGTAAAGCGAACCCGACGCCACGTTCCTCAGCAGACCTTCCATCGTTTGGTTCGTACTGCTGTAGTAGGCTTCCAAGGTCTGGCTGAGAATCCTGTCGGCGTTGTCCTTGAACAGGTTCACGGAATAGGTGTCCCTCATCGGGTGCGACACCCAGTTCCATCCTTTCGCCAAGGCGAGTGTGAGCGTCGAAGCATTGTCCATGATGCCCATGTCGGTGTCCGTATGGACGTCGTAGGTGCGCAGCGAGTTTGTCCGTCCGATGGTTGGTCGCTCCATGAGATAGAGCTCGTTGCCACCGTCGGGGAAACGTCCCACCGACTGGTCGCCACGGTGGGCATCGTAAGGCAGTCCGTCGGCAAAGTCACGCAGTGTCGGATGGTTGGCAAAGAGAGCTGCGTTGTTGTCGGCAAAGTCGTCGGAAGAGGTGATGAGCACCATCTGACCTCTCGAATTGCTCAGCTTGAAGTTGCTGTGAAGTTGTGTGACGGGTGCCAGTTGGTCAGCCCAGACAACAAGGTGCCCATTGGCGGGGATGATGGTATTGGCTACAGAGCCTGTGGGAATCTGGTACTTCAGCGGTTGGTTGATGTCGTCGCTGATGAAGAGACCTGCAGCGTCGATATCGGTCGTGGTGGCGTTGTAGAGTTCCAGCCAGTCGTTCTTCTTGAACTGCTCGTTGATGAAGACAGTGTTGGCTGCGCTCACCTCGTTCACCTTGACCGGAGTGGCAATGTCGGCCAGCAACTGGTCGTCGGCCAGCCTTTCGTAGGTGGCAACAAGACTGAACGAACTTGCGTTAAGGATGGCAAGGTCAATCTCCTCATCGGTCGAGACATAGGCGGCATTCAGCGTGCCTTGAACGAGCTGGGCTGCCCAATAGATGTCGGACGAGGTCGCCGAGTAGTTGTGCAGTTCCACGGCGATAATGTTTTGCCCTCTGTGCAACAGGCTGTTGTCAATGACGAGGGTGGCCGTGGCTGCCGTAGCACCGACGTAGGTGCCTGTGTAGGTGCTGTATGTGGGTGTACCGGTGAGAAGATGGCGCCCTACTTCCGTGCCGTTGACGTATGCCACGAAGCCGTCATCGACGTAGTAGGTGAGCTGGAACACATCGTCGCTCGTAGGTTCGCTGTCGAGCGTGATAATCTTACGCAGATAATAGGTGGGACGCTTCTGGCTGCTGTCGGTACCGTAGTCGAGCGTCGTGGCGTAGTCGCTGGAACCATTTATGCCCACGTTGCCATAGCCGAAAGGACCGGCTCCCGTGCGCCACGATGTCGTGCTATAGGATAAGGCTTTCCAGTTTTGGTTGTCAAGGGAACCTTTGTCATAGTATTGCCACGAATCGCTGATATCAAACAGGGTCTTCTTGTTGCCAATGTCGGTGGAGCCCTGCGAGCGCCACCCCATAAAGCGATAGCCTGCAGGGGCTTGTGCCTTGATGGTGGCGGGGGCAAAGAGACGGCCGTCGAACTTTCCCGTGGGCACTTCCTGTCCATTGAGGAGCAGGGTTGCATCGGGGATGTTGGAACTCAGGTTGGCCGTGTATTCCGTGCCAAGGTCAAAATAGCTGCGCAGATTGTTCAGTCGGCTGCCGCGATTGTTGTTGATGTTGTTGATGAGGTCGTTGGCCGAGTTGGACATATCGCCGGAGCGACCGTCGAAGCCCATTGCCTGATAGGCTTTATCGCGCATGGCGGTGACGATGTCCGTGGTGCGCGTGGCCTCGAACACACTGCCGTTCACAAGGCAGAAAGCATCGATGAACTTCTTCTTGAAAGGTGCGTAACTGAGCATATTCAGGAAGATGTCGATGAGGAAGTTCTTGCCTGTGTCGTAGCGCGAGTCGTAGAGACGACCAGACAGTTCGCCAATCATGTTGGTGGATCCGAACCCCGAATCCAAGTCCATGAAGACCAGATGGTACTTGCCGTCGGCCTTGGAGCGGTAGCCCTTGACATTGTTGCTGTTGGTCAGCCAGTCGCTGCTGCCCACATACGCCTCGGCTGCCATGTAGTTGCAATATTCGTCGATATCAACAATTCTGCATATTTGGGCGTAAATGCCGTCGTCCGTGGGGTTGTCGGCCAACTGCTGTGCCAGCATCATCCACTGGCGGAAGACCTGGTCGTCGCCTGTCTTTTGTTCATAGCCTTTGGAACCGTTGATTTCGAACTGGTCCATCTCGTCCGTATCGATGCCATAGTTGGCGTAGCCGTGGTTTTTGTTGTTGGGTTCACGCAGGTTGAACATGAAACGGTACTGTCCGTTGATGAAGATGTGCGCAGGCTGAGCAGCTTGGCAATCGACATAGAAACCGCTCTTGAGGACGATTTCGTGAATGGCTGCATCGCGGATGCGCCCCCAGTTGTCGTTGCCGCCGTTGCGGACGACGATGGTCTTGTTCTTGATGTAGGGCTTGTCCGCAAAGAATGGATAGGGAAGGAAATTTTGTCCGAGGTAGTACTTATTGCCCTTCAGGCGGAACGAACTGGCGGGTCCGTAGTGGCGGGTCCAACCTCCGCACACCTCGAAGTCGCACTCCTGGTTCAGTGCCATAAGGAACGAACCTCCGTCGTCGGGCACCAGATATTCGAAGTTCACGGGGCGCTCCCAACCGCGGTTCTTGTTGCTGAAGGACTTGTTGTTGCCAGAGGTGCCGTTGGTGCCGTCGGTATAGACACCGATGGTGTTGTCGTAGAGGTTGTCTTGGTCGGTGACGACGGACACGATGGGCAGGTAGTAGTCCTTGTCCTGATAGATATAGCTACGGGTAACGACAGCACTGGGAAGATAGCCGTCCTTGAACAGTCGGAAGCGATAGATGTAAGAGCGGCCCGTGGACACCTGGAAACGACCCGTGGTGCTGGTCATTCCGTTGTCGAGGGTCGGCGTGCTGCCATCGGTGGTATAGCGCAGGGTGGCACCTGAAGGAATGGTCACGCTCACCGTGAAACCGGAACTGAAAACCGTGGCATCACGGTCAACGACGGGGGCCTCCAACTGCTCGGTGGCAAAGGCACTGCCTACGTTGGAAGCTTCGGGTGTGGGGGTGCCGGTGAACGACCAGCTGCCGCTGCCGTTGGTCTGACGGGCATAGCTGGCACGCTGCACGGCCGCAGGATAGCTTTGAACGAGCAGCAGGTTGCCTTCGGAGTCGCTGACGTAGATGGTGCCTCCCTCGTATTCCAGCTTGAAGTCCACTTGTTTGTAGGCTTCGGGGCTGAACTGGGTACCGCCTTTCTTGTCATGATGGTCGAACCAGATGCACTTGAAGCCCTTGGCGGGAACTATGCCTGCATCCGTTGGGAGCCGGAACTTGCGGAGGTCGGACGGGTCGTCGCTCACGTAGAAGTCAGCAAGGCTTATGCGCACGTCCTTCGGATTGTAGAACTCCACCCATCCACCATAGTTGTAGGAGGGGTCGATGAACTGGTCGATGTTGGCCACTTGTATCTCGTTGATGGTAAGGCCGTATGGGGAGTTGTTCGTCACCGTGACTCGTACCTGCTTGTAACATTCGGAAGCGAGAGCCGTGGCACGGATGTAGGTCGAACCTTTGGCAAGGGCAACAACGTTGCCGTTCTCGTCCACGGTGGCCACGCTCTCGTTGCTGGACGACCACGTAACGTGGTTCAGCCAGTCGTTCGAGGTATTGACGGTGGCCGTCAACGACATGGTCTCGCCCAGCAGCATGTTGACGTCCTGGGTGTTCATGGTGACGGAAGTGGCATCGCTCGTACCGTAATAGGTGAGCCTGACGTTGTCGAAGGCCACCCAGTTGGCCGTGGTCGTCGAACTGGTGCGCACGCCGATGCTCACCTCCGAACCGGAAAGCGTGAACACACACTCGAAGTGCTCTGGCAAAGCGTTGGCGGTAGAAATCGTCTCCTCATAGGTCTCGTTGCTCTCGGCAAAGAGCACGACTCCCGATGCAAGACTATTGCTGCTCTTGTGGTAGGCGATGGCATCGACCTCCAGCTTGTAGAGGCCTTCGGGCAGGCCATAGATGGTCTGACGGACGTAACCTGCGCCCAAGGTTCTGGGCGAAGGAACCCACGTCTCCACGAATCGGTCGATGGTGGTACTGCCAGTGTAGGAGGCACTCTGGAAGCCTTTGTTTTGCCCACCTGGCATGTAAACAGTCCATCCGTTGGCATTGTTGTCGAAATTGGGGTTGACTACGGCGAAAGTCATGTCCGCACCCGTGCCCAAGGCATTCTCGATGCGCTGCCTCAGCATCTCCGTGGTTTCGTCTATCTCGTTGACGGAGGTGGAGTTGTTATAGACAGTGGTCGTCCGAGGTGTCAAGGCGGGGGCAACCCAATTGCCGGCCATCGTCGGTACAAGGCAACACAGGCAAAGAGCTGCAAGGAGAAGAATATTCTTCATTTTCATAGCGTTTCCTTTTATTTGCGCGGTAAAGATAATACTTTTTTTTTCATCACATAGCACTTTTCGTCAGGAAAAGCTACAATACAGACAAAACGGAGTGTTTTTCTCAGATTTTATTTGTACCTTTGCACTCGAATCACCATTAGGGCAGCAAGACGGACTTTTTATAAGTTTCCTACGGATGCGTTTAGTTATTAGCCCCTTTTGGTGATTTTCTGCTTGTCTTTAAACGCATAAGATGAAGAACCGAGTTTTAACATTATTCGCAGCAGTAGTCGTATTAGCTTCGTGCGCAACGCAGTGCCCTGGTTGGAAACGTGTGTGGACGGAGAATTTCAATGGCAAGTCGATTGACGAGAGTGTTTGGTCAAGAGTGAAAAAAGGTTCGAGCGATTGGGACGACATGATGTCGCTACGCTCCGACCTGGTATACGTAAGCGATGGGCAGCTTGTGCTGCTTGGCAAGGTTAACGACCATTCCTCTCCCGATACGACTGCTTTTGTGACGGGTGGCGTGATGAGCAATGGAAAGAAGTCGTTCAGGCAGGCACGTTTTGAGATTAGGGCAAAGTACAACAACGTAAACGGCTTTTGGCCAGCTATCTGGCTGATGCCCGATGCGAAAGTGGAATCACCCGATTATGCTGAGATTGATATCATGGAGCATCTCAACTCTGATAAGAAAGCCTATCAGACAGTGCACTCGCACTACTCGCTCCATATCCAGAAAGAGGACATTCCCCCTCACTATGTGACGGCAGATATCAAAGTCGGCGACTGGAACGTATATGCCGTTGAGGTGAATCCCGACAGCATCTGTTTCTTCGTCAACGACAGAAAGACGATGACCTACCCCCGTCTTCCCGAGAAAGAATATCAGTTCCCTTGGGCCGACTATCCTTTCTATCTTATACTCTCCAATCAACTTGGAGGAGCGTGGGTGGGTCCTGTCAGCAATCCCGAACAATTGCCCTCGGAGCTTAGGATTGACTGGATTAGAGTATATCAGAAGCGAGCCCGTCGATAAAAGGGTCGCCCCGTCTGCCTGTTCGGGCACTCTTTCGGATTCCTGTATAGGTTTACTTACAATCTTGAAGTTGCGGGGCGTTCGCCTTACCGTCAAAAAACCGTCAAATGCAGCACTTGGTTCTGTCGTACCCTTGCGCCTTGGCGTGAGGGACATCGCTCCAGGGTGTAAAATCAAAGACGTATAAGGGAGGAGAGAATTTGCGGAACGGTGGCGTCCTTCAGGGTCACCCGACGGTCGGCATCAAGCAGATAGAGGGCGGGCATGGACTTCAGGTCGTAGAGCATGTTGTCCCTGATGCCCGAAATATCCATACCTACAATCCACTCCACGGGCAATTCATCCCGCGTGCCGCGCCAAAGTTGTTCGTCGCCTTCGACATAAATGGCCAAGACGGACAGACGGCCGTCGTTGATGGCTTGGCGAAGAAGCGACATGGAAGCCAGTCGGTCGATGGTCTCGCGGCAATGGCGGCACTCGGGGTCGTAGAAAACGAGCAGAAGCGGCCGTCCGGGAGCGGTCTCTGCAAGGGAGGCCTCGAGGCCGTCGGCCCGTAGGTAGCGGAAGTCGGTGGCCTTGTCGCCCGTCTGGTTTCGACCGAGCAAGCGCAACTGGAAACGAGCCCTTTCCATGCGAGCCTCCGAAGCCGCGCCTTGACGGACAACCTGTTGGAGCACAAGCTGGTAGAGCGCCTCGTCCTGGAGCGGGGATTCGGGGCGATAGAGGTATTCCTCCGCCTCCTGCACGAAGTAGTCGTAAGCCTTGGGGTGCGGTACCATCGTCTCCATCCACTTGCCGACCGCCGTCTCGCGCATCTCAGGCGAGGCGTAGGACAGCAGGCCTATGAAGTCCACCAAGGCCTGTTCGCCATAGTCGTGACTCAGCAACGTGGTGTCCGCAAAGTTGAATGTCTCCCAATAGTGCGCCGCAGCATACGAAACACGAGCATCGAGGTCGGTAACCGTGTCGGGCACTTGAGGCGGGACATACTGCTGCCCACGAAGCAAAACCGAGTGCAGAAGAAGGATTGCAAGGAGCAAGGTGCAAGGAGCAAGGGGCAGGGAGGACTTCATTTCTTGAGATGAGGCTTGATGTCCTGGTTATAGTTGGTGCCGACGGCTACGACGGTGTCGCCCGGATTTACAAGGATAAGATAGGGAATGTTGCGGATGCCAAAGCGCGAGAGCAGGGGACCTTGCCACCCACGGTAGTCGCAATAGGTCTGCCAGCGCGTGGTGTCGTCGATGGCCTCCATTTTCTGAACCATCGTCGGGTCAACGTCGAGACTGTAGGTGAAAGCCTGCAGCGAGTCGGAATGGTCGCGAAGCGCCTGACGGACATAGTAGTTGACGGTGCTTGAACCATGCTTCCACGAGGCCCAGAACCCTATGAGCAACCACTTGTTTTTCATGCGGCGTATGATTTTCGACTTAGGCAGCCGCTTGCCCACGACCACAGGCTGTCGGCCCAGTTTCGGATGGTCGGCAAGCACGGAATCTGCGCCTTCGACCTGGACTTGCGACAGGCTGAGTGCATCGCCCTTGATGCGAATCTCGGACGACGTATGGGCCATGAACGAAAGCGTGGAAAAGTTGGGATAGACAATTACGAAGGTGAAGGGTTCGGGATTGTCGGGCACAGGTGTAGTAAAGTCGAAGCGGCCCTTCACGATATGGAGCGTATCAACTACGGACATGCCACCGTCGGGACTATATATCAGCAAGTCGGCCTGTGGGAGATTTTCGAACTCGCCCTTGATGCGCAACCGCCCCTTCTGCGGTCCGCAGGATGCAAGGAGAAAAAGAAGGGAGAGGATGAAAAAGGGGATAAGAAGAAAGGGAGAGGGAGTTAAAAAGGAGTTAAAAGGACGTTTGCCTTTGCAATACATTTGTCCTTTTATCTCCTTTTTAACGCTTCTGCTCTCCCCTTCCATTCGTTTAGGAAATTACTTCACCAGTCCAGCGATGGTGGTAGCGTACTTGGCAAACTCGAGGTCGTTCTTTGCACGCTCCTTCAGGCTGCTATCCTTCTGGAAAGCCTCGCGGAGGTTAGTGGCAATGGCCGATGCGTCGCCTGTGCGTGCACCAAGAATAGCGCGGAGGTATGAAGTAGTGGCGTCGGCATTCTTCACCTTGGCCAGCGTCTGGCGGGCAGCGGCATAGTCCTCGGAGAGAATCTGTGCAAGGGCAGCAGCGTTGGTGCCAGCCTCTGTCAGGTTCTTCGTAGCCTGGCTATAGTTGCCCTTGGCCAGATTGTAGCTGCCCATCACTTCGTTGTAGGTCGAGGAACCGTAACCCTGAGCCAGCAGACCCTCTGCTTTGTCGAGGTTGCCGTCGCGCAAAGCCATCAAGGCCATGTTGGTGTTCACCTCCGATGCACCGTTGTTCAGGTTCTTAGCCTTCTGCAGGTAGTCGGCAGCCTTCTGATAGTCGCCCTCTGCGTAGGCCAACTGTGCAAGGTTGTTATAGGCACGATAGTCGTTGGGGAACAGGCGAGTGATGGTCTGGTTCCATTCCTTCTTCGCGTTGGCATCCTCTACGAGCGTGTTGGCACCATAAACCAACTCTTCGAGGCTCAGCTGCTTTGGATCCTGCTTGTATTGAGCAAGGATTTCCTGGTCGCTACGGCCGATGACTTCGTAGTTGACGATGAGACGTGCACGACGCAGTTCGGGCAGGATGCCGTCCTTGATGTCGGTATAGACGTTGCTCATGTTGCGGATTTGCTGCTCGCGCTCTTCGGGGTCCTTGTACATCGACAGCACAGAGAGGATGACCTGCTTGTCCTGTAGGTTGCTGGCCTGGATGAGCTCCTGGAAACCGTCCCAGTCCTCGGCTGTGAAGCGCGTGTTGATGTCAGCGTTCATCTTAATCTTGTTCAGTTCCTTCTTGAGGTAGTCGGTGGAAACGTTCTGACGCTTCTCGGCCAGTTTCTCGTTGAGGGAGTATTTGCCATCGGGGGATGCGTAGGCGCTCACCTCGATGCCGCTGAGTGCACGCTTCTCGGCGTTGTCGTTGATTTCCTTCAGCACGTTCACGAGGTCCTTGATGCTGACGCTCTGGAGCTCGCTGGTGCGCAGGTTGGCCTGATTGATGAGGAACTTGATGTTGGCTTCCTGCTTCTGCTGAATGACACGCTGGAACTTGTCGGTAGCCATAGCTGCGGTGGCACCGTCGAGGCACTGCGTGAGCAGGTCTGCCGTAGCCTGAACGCCATAGCCTATCTTCACCTCGGGCAGTTGCTTCTGCTTCTTACCCAGCTTTGCATCGAACTTCATGTAGAGGTCGCTCTTCATCATCTCGGGTGTGTAGCGGAAGTTGGCCTTCATGTTGTAGTTGCCACCCACCTTGTACTGAACGGTGGTGCCGTTGCCTTCTATCTTCTCACCTTGGAAAGTCACGCTCTGGCCAGTTGCTTCCCCACCCTCGTAGCGGAGGACGGGTGTGGCCGTAATCTGTGCCTTCTTCTTCATATACTTCTCGGGGAACGTAGCGGTGATGCTTGCGGGCACTTCGCCAGCCTGTTCAACGAGAGGGGTCGGGGTCACTGTGAAATTGTCGGACGTAAGGTTGCCCAACTTACTGCAACTCGTCATCGCAAAAGCAACGATGGCGACGGAAAGAATAGATTTTTTCATAATATTAATAATGTATAGTTGTTTTCGGGCGCAAAGATACACATTTCTTGCGAGATTTGTGCAAGTTTTATACAACTTTTTCCTTTTTACTAAGAATGAAAGGCTTAACGAATGCTATTTGTTGACATAACGAAGCGTGAAAAGCTTGTCGGGATTGAAGACTTGTTGCGCTACATCGAGGAGTTGGGTTGCTGTCACGTCATCGACAGCCTGGCAGAAATCGCGAAGCGTCTGCGTGCGCCCCAAATGAAGCAATCGGCACCCCATGGCAATGGCAACATTTTCGCCATTCTCCCACGACAAAGCAGCCTGTCCCTGCAACTGGCGCTTGGCTGCCGCAAGGGCAGAGACAGAAAGAGGGGCATCAGTCAGTCGGCGGAGTTCGTGACGAATCAGGTGCAGACAACGTTCCACATCCTTGTGGTCGCAGCCGAAATAAGTTGTCCATAGCCCTGTATCGGTATAGGCCGAAATACTGCTTTCTACGGTATAGACCAGTCCATGACGTTCGCGCAGGGCGAGGTTGAGACGGGCATTCATGCCTGGGCCTCCAAGAAAATTATTGAGCAGATACAGAGCCATATAGCGCGGATCATCCATAGCAAAGGCACGGGCACCAACAACGACGTGAGCCTGATGGGTAGAGAAAGGTTTTTCGTAGTAAGGGTTGAGGATGGAGGATTCTTTCCCCGCTTCGCTCTGAAAGCGTCCTTTCGGGCCGAGCGGAGAATTGAACATTGAAGATTGAGAATTCTCTCCACTCTTTTCCCCATTTCTCTCTCCACGCTCCACCCTCCACGCTCCACCAATCCTAACCACCTTCTTCATCGTTACGTCGCCCAACACGAAGAGCACCGTACGAGCAGGATGATAGAGACGATTGACAAAACGTTGAAGGTCTTCGCTACGATATTGGCGCAGGTGTTCGGCATCACCAAGAATCCTACGGCCTAGTGGGTGATTGGGGAAGATGA
>JAEEGL015182365.1_pt1 | contig 17509 bp, 16 predicted proteins | sample 9134231 | NCBI WGS metagenome assembly JAEEGL01 (sample SAMN16246548, study PRJNA631951) | gut metagenome | biome: gut microbiome; feature: rumen; material: fiber-attached | host: Bos | place: Iran: Karaj | collected 2018-10 | reverse complement strand
CGCATACGAGATGAAATGGAATCCGCGCACCAAAGCATCTCTTACCAAGACCTTCGCCGAAGCTTATCCAAATACCGAACTAGAGGTTATCACTCCCGAAAACATAACTGACTTTCTAATTTAGGTCGTCCCGTATGGCACAGATTTTTGAACCATGAAAATACAATTCGTAAGCGACCTGCATCTGGAATTTCCAGAGAACCGTGCCTATCTTGCGGAGCATCCGTTGGAGGTGACGGGCGACATATTGCTCGTTGCGGGAGACACCGCCTATCTTGACCTTCCCGATTCGAAGGAGGACACCTATTTGCAGTATGCATTCTGGGATTGGGCTTCGGAAAACTATCAACGAGTGATTGTATGCTTTGGCAATCACGATTTCTACGGGCACTATGACCTCGCCACCATTCCCGACGGTTACTGCAAGCAGATACGGTCAAACGTACAGGCCTACTATAATGGAGTTGTCAATATGGGAGATGTCGATATCATTGTCTCCACCCTTTGGGCATATATCAAACCCGAAAACTCTTATCTGACAGAGCGGGGCGTGAGTGATTTTTATCGAATCAGATATAACGGCCACCGCCTTTCGTCTGACACCTTCAACCTTGAGCATGAGCGCTGCCTGCAGTTTGTGAAGAAAGCCGTCTCGGAGAGTATTGCAAAGTTCAAGATCGTGCTCACGCATCATGTGCCGACAGGACTATGCACCGCTCCTGAGTTCTGCGAAAGCCTTATAAACGGAGCTTTTACCGTGGAATTGGGCAACTACATCGCAGAGTCAGGCATTGACTACTGGATTTACGGCCACTCGCATAGGAATATCGACGCACAGATTGGTGACACACGTATCCTTTCCAACCAGTTGGGTTACGTCTCTCATGGCGAATATAGAACGAACGGATTTGACCCAGGACGATGCATAATAATAGAAGAAAATTAGGAATTAGGAGTCTGGAGTTAAGGGTTAAGAGTTAAGAGTTAAGAGTTAAGAATTAAGAGTTTTAAAGTTAAAAAAATATTGATTATAGAAAATTGAATTTACACATCCTATCAAGTCTTTAACCGTTAATCGTTAACCGTTAAACTTTATAGTTTCAAATTTCACTTTTCACTTTAATGGAATACATCACATATAAGAACCGGATAGCCGCCGTCGTGGACGGCGAGGAAGTGGGGGAAGTGACGTTCGCTCCACAAGGTCGCGGGCCACAGCACCCCGAGCGCGACGGCGTTTATATCATCAACCACACCTATGTCGACGACCGTCTGCGCGGACAGGGCATCGCCTCGGAGCTGGTGCGGAGGGCCGTGGAGACCATCGAACAACGCGGCGGCCGTGTGAAGGCGTCGTGCAGCTATGCGCAACTGTGGCTTGCAAGGAACCGTGGCTGCGAGCTCACAAGCCCATTGCACTGTCCAATTAAATAAATGATAACAAAGTAATTTAAAAAGCAAAACATCTATAAAATGAAACGCACAAGCAAAATCATCGGGGGCATCGCCCTCGTGGCCTTCGGCATCGTCTGGGCCTTGGAACTCCTCAATGTCATCAGCATCAGCCTCGAAGGCTGGTGGGCCTTCTTCGTCATCATCCCCTGCTTCGTCAACATCTTCAGCGACCGCCACAAGGCTGGCGCCATCATCGGCTGCGGCATCGGCATACTGCTGTTCCTCGCCGCACGCGGCATTATCCCCTGGAACGACATCTGGAAGTATATGCTATGCCTCGCCGCCGTCGTTTGGGGCGTATCGCTGCTCTTCTTAAACAACAAGAAGAGCTGTGGTCACTGCCACACCAACGAGCCGTCCACGCCCGTCGTCCTCGACGGCGGCAAGCTGCACAAGATCGACGTAACCTTCGGCAAGCAGGAATACAGCTACGACGGCCAGCCTTTCGAGGGGGCCGACGTGCACGTCAGCTTCGGCTTCGTCAGCCTCGACCTGCGCGATGCCGACATCCGCGACGGTGCCGCCATCAGCGTCGACTGCAGCTTCGGTGGCATGGAAATCCGCGTTCCCAAGGGCGTATGCGTCAAGAACGGCATCGATACCACCTTCGCCGGCGTCGACTGCGACTGCTGCACACAGCCCGCCGACGGCGTCACGACCCTATACCTCAAAGGCCACTGCAACTTCGGCGGCATCGAGATTAAATAACAAATCTATTTGTAACTAAAGAAGGCTTCTTGTTTCAAAGACAACAGACAAGATGCCTTCATGAGCGACTATCAACACCCCAAAGGCACAATTCAGTACGCATCACGGTTTTTGCACTCATATTATATAATTAACAGAAAGGGTGACCAAACGGCCACCCTTGTTTTTTCACATGTCGACTGGACATGTGTTGACCGGCATCCTGTATCGGGCAGACGACTGACCGAAATTGTAAACATAGCCAAAGGTAAGAGAAGCTATACCCACACCTGTAATTTCATGCTGTGGACCAATACCGCCACCTATGCGGGGAGGCATCATGATATATTTTATGTCGGCAAACAGGTCACCATGACGGTTCAGATAGTAGCGGAACATAATACCCGCATCGGCACCAAGGGTAAACTGGGGATCATCATAACGCCAAATGGGACCAGCTCCGGCATAGGGCAAAATACCAAGGCGACTGCCACGCTTGAAATCGAAGGCGTGTAGAACATTGAACATAATGTCGGCATGAAGCATCGAGAATGTGTAACTCTCGCCAGACTCCTCGTTAATGGTGTCGTATTGTTCACGTGCAGTGAGACCGGTAAGTTCAATACGGACAGTCCACAGATGGTTGAAATTGCGGCCAAACATAATCTCAGGAGCAGCCCCAATCATGTCCATACCACCCCAGTTGGGGTTGTTGAAGATGTCGAAAGCAGAGAAGTTCAAACCCATGCCAAGACCCACAAACCAGTCTTCTGCGACACTCTTTGAGTCGTATTTGCGATGACGGGTGAAGGGTGACTCTGTAAAATTGTGCGTCAAGCCAAGGGCAAGAGTATGGAAGTTATATCTGGGCAGGAAAAAGCATTTATATTCCATGAACACATCCCACCCCAACCCCAGGCGAACAGGAATATTTACACCACCTAGGACATGGAACTCGTGGTCTGTACCATATGAATGGCCGTCAAATGTGTAGGGTTGAATATAAAACGCACCTAAACCGATCAATGGGTAAATATTGACACGCCAGTTCTTGATACGGGTGAATGTAGCATTGAAATCCCACAACACCTCTGCTGAAGCAGATGCTGTACTGACAAATTTCGTAGCCTCTTCATTGAGAGGAGTCGAGGTAAAATCAACACCAAAACGCACTGCCAACGGATTTACAACCCACTTGCCGACAGCAATACCACCAGAGAAACCAGGCCCAGTAGTATTGGGCGTAACAGCATAACCGGCGCCAGCACCAAAGGACATAAACATGTTGACTCCTGGGTTGATATCGAGTTGGGCATGGGATACGGCAAATGTGACTGCCAGCATCAATGATAAGAATACCTTTTTCATTGTCTTAGATGTTTATTCAGCACATTGGTTCAAGGGCATACGATAACGTGTGGTGGAATGTCCGAAGTTGCAGATATATCCGAACGTCACCGTCGGGAAACCGACTCCAAGGACATTACCCGTAGTACCTCCCGCAAGACGTGGTGGAACCATGATATATTTCATGTCAATGTAGAAATCACCCATGTTGTCGATATAGCGTCGAACCATAAGTCCAGCGTTGCCAGAAACGGTGAACACTGGATGTTTGTCGTATCGCCATACAGGACCTGCTCCAAGGTACGGCAGGAAGTTCCACTTGACACCTCTGCGGAAATTCAGCAAGTGAGTCAGATTTATCATAAAGTCTGAATGCAAGCTGTTGAAAGTATACCACCGTCCTGTAACAGCGACAGTGTCGTTGATGTGCTGATATTGTTCACGACCAAAGAATCCCGACAATTCAAAGCGTATAGTCCAGATATTGCTGAAGTTGCGACCGAACATCATATCGCCCGTCCAGTTGATGAGTTTGGAATCTTCGGTACCAAAGTCTGCAAAATCGAAAGAAGAAAAACTACCGCCAACACCGAAACCGGTAAACCAATCCTCGGCTATAGCACGAGTTTCATAACCTCCTTTACGGTAGAACGGTGTGTCTGACCAGCGATGAGTGAGTCCCAATGTAGCCATGTGCATATTGTTCACACCATAACTATTATCGAAAGAATTTGGCAAGAAGAAACACTTGTATTCCAAAAACAGGTCGAGACGTGACCCTATACGAATCGGGAAATGAAGTCCCATCATTGCCTGAAAGTCGCGGTCCTCACCATATGAAGCACCAGGCACACGGTAGACCAAGCCGAGTCCAAGAAGAGGATATACCGGAATGGGATACAGGAATGTCTTGTTGTAAACATGGAAGAATGTTGAGTTGATATCCCACATGAATTCGGCGCTACCAAAGAGGAATGTTGCATTGCCTGCATCCGGAGCCTTGACAGAGGGGGCCATCACCATGTCGGCAGCAACCCTGAAGGCGAATGGACGCATCAGCCAACGGCCCAAATACAGTCCACCTGAAGGAAGAGTCATTTCTCCGGAACCATCGTGGAGGTAGTATGTGCCGCCGACATTGAAAGACCAGAAGAAAGTGTTCTTAGCATATGCAGCACTTTCCTGGGCCTGGGCTGAGAGGCATGCAGCCGCCAGCATCAGTGACAATAACAGTTTCTTCATATCTTCGTTTCTTTTGCGGCCGACTGGCCGGTTCTTTTATGCTTTAGCGCGCTCGGCAAACTCCTTGGCAGAGACCTTCTCCACCTGTGGCTTTAGCTGGTCTTTGAGGACCTTGGCAAGATTGTCGGCATAGAGACGTTCAACAACCTGGCTGATGTTTTTGCGGTCGGCAGCAATGCTGCGGGCAGCCTGCTCAAGACGCTGCTCTGTCTGTTCCTTTGTCTCTCCTTTGTTGTCACCCTGACGGTCATTGCGACGGAGGATGTCTTTAATATAGTCAACAATCTGGTTGTTGGTAGGTTCTACAGGCTGTATCTCTTCGAGTTTAGACTCGATGAGCTCCCACTTTAATGAAGGAAGGTACTTCTCGGTCCAATCGGCCTCAATGCTTTCGGCCGTGACGTCCTTATCACCGCGGGAAGCAAACCAACGCTTGAGGAAGTTCTCGGGCAGAGGCTGGTCAAAATTATCGACAAGGGCCTTGCGTACCTGGTTGACAAAGAGATAGTCGCTCTGTTCCGCATTTGCCTTGTCAAGTTCTTTATGCATGGCTTTTTTAAAGGCATCTGCATCCTTTATCTTCTGGTCGGGGAAGACCATGGCAAAGAGTTCTTCGTTTATCTCATGCGGAATAATGCGCGACACACCGCTGATAGTCAATTCGACATCAGACTTGAACTTTTTGGCAGTGGCATTGTCCATGTGAAGTGCACGTTCAATATCGGCAACAGGGAAGCATTTTGCCATATTGAATACAACTTTCTCCTCGGCTTTCTTGCCCTCAAAAAGCGGCAGAAGTTCCTCGTCTTTTATATTGAGTAGATTGAGGCTGACAAAGGTATCTACCCCACCCTCTTTAACATTGCCTTTTTTGTCGAGTTCAACAAGCTTACCATAGACTATATCGCCCTTGGCAATGGTTTCAGGGGTTTCAAACTTACCATAGCGATTGACTATGTTGTTGATTTCGGAATCAACATCTTTGGCCGTGACTTTAATTTGGTTATATTTGACATCAATCTTTCCCCAATCAATATTGAATTCCGGTGCGACTGCGACATCAAAGTAGAACGAATATGATGACTGTTTACCAAAGTCGACTTCACCTGTGAGCTCATCGTTTGACATCGGCATACCAAGTATATGTAGCTTCTCGTCGTCGATATACTTGAAGAGGCTGGTGTTGAGCTGTTCCTGTACAGCATCTCCAACTATGGCTGCCTTATACATACGCTGGATAAGACCCATTGGAGCCATGCCTTTACGGAAACCAGGGACTGTTGCCTTTTTTTGGTAGTCCTTGAGTTGTTTGTTTACATTTTCACTGTAGTCGTTCTCCTCAATTTCGACTTTGATACGGAGTTCGAGATCGCTTAAATTCTCTCTTGAAATGTTCATTAGTTTTATTATTTTATTGATTTTTAATTCATTCAATAATATTATTAAAATGCAAAGTTACACAATTTATTAGAAATATAAGACTTTTTAATATATATTATAAATAAATGTTATTCAAAGCCTATATTTAAATCTTTTATCAAGGCATAGAGACCACGGCCTGCAACAAGAGACGAATCAGCCGGACAAGTCTTGTAAAGATGGGTGCGACGGGCAGCAAAAACACCTATTCCTCCTTCAATATTAGAGTAGTACTGACGGTCCAGGTCAATCGATGAATTATGTCCAACTGTTTGGACATATGCATTAAAGTCTTCATTGGCAACAGTGAGGTAAATATCTACAAATTTAAGGTATGTCTTGGGAGCAGGATCGTCCTTGAGCGCCTCATACAAAGTTGTAAGGAAAGCATTTTGCGAATAACGATTTTGTAGCGTTGTGGCTTGATTAGAAGCAACTATAATACCACACGGCATATCAAGGTGTAGTGTGTCCCCATTTTCTGCATAATAGAACCTTATAATTGGCTGGTAACGTCGACCATTTTGAAGGGCATCCCATTCAATCAAAGCGGAAGGTCCCGCTTGGAAAAAGCCAAAACGCTCATATATGGACGGATGCCGAATGAGCGTGGCCGAAGTTTGGCGGATTAGTTCTGTTTGGGCAGAACACAAAAGCGTTCCGTCTGCCCGCCGGACTTTCAACGTGAAATAGTCGTATGTTTCTTTTAGCCTATCTCGTGTTTCTGCAAAATAGATTGGCTGGTTCTGAAAAGCAAAGTCTCCATCTATATGGTCAACAGTAGTATAAGTAAACGGAATAGAATCTTTCACCACTCCGTTTTGGATAGCAAGAAGCGATACTTGAAGATAACCTTCAGGATAGTTTATTGAATCTGAGATTGAACCATACGAATAGACGTTTCCTTCTCCAAGAAATGCTCTTTCGATACGAACCCATGAGGTGTCGTCATCTTGGTCTATCAGACTATATACGACAGGCACCTCTTTCCACTTTGCATTGGGAGAAAAGTCGACGGAGCACGAAGCAAATATACAACATGCCACAACAAGAAAGATACATTTATTGGTTTTTGATATCATTGGTATGTCTATTGGAATTAACATCCTCTGTCACCTCTATTTCATCCATTAAGAGCCATGGATTAAGTCCTTTGGCGCGATGCCAATCGGGTATACGCTCAATGGTCTTGGGGGCAATTACAATGGTTTTGACAGAGGAGTGGTCTACTGAAATATTAAGGTGTGAAATCCGGGGATTAGAGAGATCTTGGTCAAGTGGATTGAACGGAATGTCTTTACGGATGGTATCTATTACTTGTCCCACAGAGTCAATAAGAGTAATCTCAACAGATAGTGGAGCAAAGATCCAGGATGCTGGAGAATGAGCAAACCTGAGTTGCAGAGCGTGGACTCGTATTGGCTGTGCTAGTTGAACAGTAATTACAGGCGGATTGCCAGAAAAACCAAGCCACCGGTGCGCAAGGTCATCTATAGACCCTAAATTACCATCAAAAAGCAAAGTATCTGTCCCCTTGTTATATGGTGTATTCGGTTTTCGTGAGAAAGATGTTGAAACTATATGGTCAAAGTTGAAATAACGGGAAGACACAAAGGAATTCTGCATATTTGGAGCATACACAGCAGCTTTCACTATTGTTGTACGATTGATCACAATCGGTTCTTCATATAGAGGTGACTGTAATGTCGGAGTGCTTCCATCTACCGTATAGTATATTCGGGGGGCATCTTTGTCTGTCTTCTTCGATTGGGCAGGCTTGCTCTTTTTCGGTTGCGGTTTTACAATGGGAGAAGATATTGTGACAGTCATTGGCTGCGAAAAACGAGGAGATGAGGCTGCGATTACAGGACGCGGCAACGAAGGTGCCACATATGTCTTGGGAGCAACAGAACGTAGTCTTTGTAGGTCATTTGAAAGATATATTCGGAATGAATACCCGTCGTTTTGCAATGATGAAACCGGATATATATTAACCTGATCTGACGATACACCAACGGCACACAAAGAATCAATCTGACGAATATGAATCGGACTTACGGTTCCAACTGTAGCCCACGATACTTTATTGCATAATCGCTGTGAAGCTGAAATTGGTTGCGAATATTGTCCGTAAATAATATTCTGATGTACAGTGGTATTTCTGTCTGCACCAAAATAAGTAACTGTATCCCCTGTACGTAAAATAGTATTAATGGGAATATAAGGCTTCAATGAAAGAGATTCAGCTGATTGTGGATCGTATATACAATCAACAACCATATCCGCTGATGAAAGGACGGTTATGGTTTGCCTCAAGTCACACAAATCCGGGTATCGATAGGAAATGTCAACCGACACTGCTTGTGAATCAATGCTCCTTAGTGACGTATTCATCAAAACCGGTTGCAGGTCGGGATAACCCGCGAATGCAGGCGGGTTAAGAATATATGCACTGCCACCTGCATTCTGGAGTTGGAATGTGGATTTCGTAATATCGAAAATCGCAGAGAATGATGGCGAAGATATATTTATTTGCGTTGAATCCTGCTCTGCTCGGATTACATCGTCATTGTCTGACATGACCTGCGTATAGCGGCCATGACTTTTCTCAAGAGGTATGGAATATGAATATACACGATTGTTGTTACTCGCACGCTCTGTCGCATCGAAACGTATATATAGTTGCTCACCGTGCTGGAGGTTGGGGGGCAAAAGCATACTTACTTTTTCGATGGACTGAGGAGGTGCCGAAAGCGGAAGATCTCCAGAAATAATATTGTTTCGTATGTTGCTGTAGATTGTGTATTGAAGAGAGTAATTTGAGAGTGTACGGAAAGAATTGGTGTTTTCCACAATAAACTCCGCCTGATCCGATGTTATCTTTGATGGCTTTACAATTATTGGACTATAGTATTGCTTGAGTTCTGCAATACTGTCTTGTGGCAACGGCCATTGGTACGCAAGCAAATGATTGCTGGCAGGGTCTAAGTCTGACGTTTGCGCTATCAACGACAATGTTGGACGACTGTTGTCAAGTTGCTTCATCCGCTTGTAAGCTGCGTTAATACAGAAACCATTGTCAATACAGCTCCCAAGCGACCATGCAATTATTGAAGGATTGTTTTTCAGACTCGCATACAGATTTTCCACACGTTGCTCAAAATATGGAGCGAACCTTTTTTCAACAGCAGCGACCATACCTTGTTTGGATGAGGGCAGGATATTTGCATCAGGAATTACATAAAGGCCATATCTGTCACACAACTCATAGAAGCGAGCATCAAGTGGAGAGTACTTTGATGTATGAACAGCATTGACATTATTTCGTTTCATCTGCTTAATATCGGCCTCCATCTGTGATACCGAAGAATTGAGGCATCCATATGATACGCTTTTGAGAATAATTGGCTTGCCGTTTACACACAACTTACCATCTTGAATACCAACCGTACGGAAGCCCACACGAGACCCTACGGTCTCTTCGATTTGCATATCTTGGTCTCTTAGCCTGATGATTGCAGTATATAAAGTAGGTGTTTCCGCAGTCCACGGCTGTATACCTGCCCAAGACCGTGTTATATCCACAGTTTCTTCCGATTTGCCGGAGAAAAGAACCCAACGACCAATTTTGTCGAGACGGTGTCCCTTGGGGTCGAGTAGTTCTATTTCAAGATAATACTTTCCTTTTCGTTTTGAGCAGAGTACCTGACAAGCAACCTCCAATATACCGGTAGATGCATTGTTGTCGTATGACGACGCAATAGAGAAATCAACTATTCCCGGGTCACTTTTGAATAGAATAAACGGTGTGCCAGCCAGTCCAACGGAGATATCCGGGTCTTCAACCATCACACTTTGAGGCTTTTTCATAGCCTCTATCTCAATTGTATTGACCTTGCCGTATTTGAGAGCAGAATTTAACTCAAACTCATTCCATTGGCGTGAATCATCGGCATAACCTATTGCCTTGCCATTCACATACACCCTGCAAGCCTTACCGCATCTTACATTTAGGCAGACAACGTAGTCCTTCCATGTCTTTTCTACGTCTACCTGACGACTGTAGATGAGCGAAGTGTCTGTGTTATGCTGTTTCCAATTGCCTGACAGCTGCAGATAGTAAGGGGAACGTGTATACGCATTTGACGGAATATCATCGTCGTTTGAGTAGGCAACGACGTTGGCACGCGCCGGAATATGCTGATTGCTTTTCTGGGCCGAAACGGCAATAAACAATACAGCAGTAAGTAGAAATATCGAAATGCGTTTACACATAGACTGTCAAATCAATTGCCAAAATAGAACGAAAGGCCACCTAACACAAGGTGATTTACGACCTCTTCAGACGGCATATGTTTACCGTCCGCATCAAAACGAAGGACTTCGTTTGACTGCAGGAGACGATATGACAGATGGAGGGCAAGTGCAGTTGCACGGTTTAGCGCAAATCTGGCACCAATTTCAGCACCCGCATAGAGACCACCTTCTTTTATTTTGGTACGAGGAGGATCGGTCTGGGCTCCTATCGGCAAACAGTAACCAACCTGCAGAACAGTGTAGGGTGTAAGCCTTGCCCTTGAAAAATGACTGCGCAATTCTGCATATACAGGTATCTGCTTGAATGCCCCTGTAGGGTCTCCCAAATAATAGAAACCGGCACCGACTGCGGCTTCCTTGCGGAACATATAACCAGCAGACAGACCTGGCATAAAAGCTGCAATGGTGTCGTTTATCTTTGAAAAATTGTCGGCCGAGCGGTTAATATTGATACCATACGAGGCATCTCCAACAAAGTAGGCACCACGCCACAAGAATTCCACATGACGCTGTGCCCGTGATGTGCCAAACAGGCACATCACGGCAACAGCAACAAGGATTGTTTTCTTCATCCTATGCATTCATTTTCTTCAAGTCTGGGCTGATAATGAGAGTAGCCTCGGTAGCAGCCTGGACCTGTTCGACTGTAAATTCAGGGTTAATCTCGGTCAGCACAATACCCTTGGGGGTAATCTCCATAACGCCCATCTCGGTGATAATCATATTCACCTGACCTTTGGCAGTCAACGGAAGCGTGCATTTTTTGAGGATTTTCGGATTGCCCTTGGCGGTATGCTCCATGGCGAGAATCACCTTCTTGGCACCCACAAGGAGATCCATGGCACCACCCATACCGGGAGTTTTCTTGCCAGGAATCATCCAGTTTGCGAGGTCGCCTTCCTCATCGACCTGCATGGCACCGAGAACGCTGACGTCGACATGACCGCCACGGATAATACCGAACGATGTAGCGCTGTCAAATGTGCTGGCGCCTTCTATCGGAGTGACAAATCCGCCACCGGCATTGATAAACCACGGGTCTTCTTTGCCTTCTTCCGGGGTTGGACCCATGCCAATCATACCGTTCTCACTCTGCAGGACCACTTTCACTCCTGCGGGCAGATAGTTGGGGATGAGGGTCGGCAAACCAATGCCAAGATTGACAACATCGCCATCGTGCAACTCCTGTGCAGCACGTTTTGCGATAAAGGGTTTAATCTGTTCTTTTTCCATGTTAAATATTGTTTGATTGTTTGATTGCATGATTGTATGAGTGCTACGCAGGTCAAGTCAACCCATTACGCTGCTTTATTGTGTAAACACTTGAATTAAGCATCTTGTATAGTTCTTCTACCTGTGTTTTTAGTTCCTCATATTTTTTACAGAAATATTATTGCTTGAACACAACAAATCCAACCAATAATATGTTTCATTCGCTTCTTTCAATGAAATTGCCACTTTATGGACAAAATCCAAAGGACTTTCCGCACTTAAAGCCTCACAGTAATTTGCTCCAATGCTTGTGCCTGATTTGAGTATCTGCTTAGACATAATATACTCTCCTTTATCTCTCAATTCATTGCACATAGCAATTATTTCAAGAGAGAATGTTTTGCATCTTTCGTATATTATTCCTTTGGTTCGCATTACTCAAGCAATCAAACAATCAAGCATTCACGCAATAATATCATTTCCAGCCGCGAGCCACCATCTCCTGGGCAATGTAAGACGCTTCGTCGTCGGCATAGGTATTGGGGCCGAAACCAGCATCATAGCCAAGCTCCTTGGCCAACTCATGGCTGATACGGGGACCGCCACAAATAAGGATCACCTTGTCACGCAGACCTTCTGCCTCAAGCATCTCGACAAGTTCTGTGAGATTCTTGATATGCACATCCTTCTGTGTAACGGTCTGACTGACAATAAGTGCATCGGCATGGAGTTCGATACCTTTGGCAATGAATTCCTCGTTGGGAACCTGGCTGCCCAGGTTGTAGGCATCAATCATGTCGTAGCGCTCCAGACCATAGTGACCGGCATAGCCCTTCATATTCATGATAGCGTCGATACCTACAGTATGTGCATCGGTACCGGTCGAGGCACCAACTATGACTATCTTACGGCCAATATGCTCACGGATATACTCGTCACACTCGTGCATGTCCATCGTGGTGCTTTCCACCTTGGGCACATGTATACTGGTGTAATCAACGGTATGAGTCAACGAACCATAGCAGTTCATGAAGCAGAAGCCCTCGGTCAACTCTTTCTGGTATACAACCAGAGGGTTCTCGAAGCCCATCTTCTTGAGCAGCTGCTTGGCAGCTTCTTCTGCCTCGGCACCGGCAGGCACTGGCAAAGTAAAACTCAACTGCACTTTGCCGTCGTTCATCGTGTCGCCATATGGCTTTATCTTGGTGAGGTCAAGGGTTTTGTCGTAATCCTTTGCCTCCATCGAATACAATCCTTCGCTCATGGTATTTAGTTTTAGTTTTCAGTTTTCAGTTTAAGTTCTTGCGGCCTTTCTTGCGACAACTAAAAACTTAAACTAAAAACTTAAACTGATTTATTTCTTTCCTTTCATAAGTTCAACAAACGGGTTGAAGTAGTGCTCACCCTTTAGGGTGACGCCGTCGAGGCCCTTGCCGCCGTTCTTCGGACGCTTCACGTTGGCAAATATACCCTTCTCCAGTGCGGTGAAGAGGCCTTCGCTCTCCATAGCTTCGAGCAACTTGGTGGCGTCGTGCAGCACTTTCTGGGCGCGCTGGCGTATGATGCCGCCTTCCTTGAACTCCACCTCCTCGCCAATATCCTTCATATTGTTGAAGATATACTTGGCATTTTCGATAGAGAGATAGCGATCGCTCATAAACGGAGTGTGTATTGCCTCGGTGGGCATACCAAGCAACTGCAGTCCCTGATGGGTCCACTGACCTATGATGTTGAACAGGGCATCCTGTATATGCCCTCGGAAAATATTACCAGTCATAAACTTGGTGGGAGGCATATATTTCAGAGGTGCATTGGGGAATATCTCTCGCAGCATCTGTGCCTGTGCCAGTTCATAGAGGAAACCGTTCTCCAGCATGGGATCCATCTCGAAGGCATGGCCGAGGCCTTGCTGCTCGCTGGGCAAACCGGCCATGAATGCCAACTGCTCATTGATAAAGTCGGATGCCAGCACAGTGTGAGCCTCCTCATAGGCATCTGCCGTGGTCAGGTAGTTGTCCTCACCGGTATTGATTATAACGCCGGCAAAGCCATTGATGATGCGGCTGAAGTACTGGTCAATCAACGTACGTTGCATATTGATATCGCGGAAAAGGATACCATACAGTGCGTCGTTGAGCATAACATCCAGACCTTCGAGGGCGCCCATTGCAGCGATTTCCGGCATGCAGAGGCCCGAGCAATAGTTGCAGAGGCGGATATAGCGGCCTACCTCCTCCCCCACTTCGTCAAGAGCCTTGCGCATGATGCGGAAGTTCTCCTGGGTGGCGAATGTGCCGCCGAAGCCTTCGGTGGTGGCACCGTATGGTACATAGTCAAGCAACGACTGTCCAGTGGTGCGGATCACGGCGATGATGTCAGCACCCTGTCGGGCACCGGCCTGGGCCTGCACCACATCCTCGTAGATGTTACCGGTAGCGACAATGATGTAAAGATAGGGCTTGCTGCCTTCGCCTATCGTCTCAATATATTTCTCGCGACGCAGGCGGTTGCCACGCACTTTCTCCACAGTCTTGTTAATAACGGGCTCCAAAGCCTTGTCTATCTCTGCCTTCTGATGGATAGGCATCTGGGTGATATCGAGTTTTCCGGCTGCGATACCCTCGGCAATCTCCTGGGGGCTCTTGCCGGTCTCCACCATAGCGTTGCCCACATAGAACATCACGCCCTGACCCAGGACGCCTTTGCTCTTCAGTTCATCTACCACCACATTGGGCATGGGCACCTCGTTCTCGTCGACACCGTCTATGCCAAGGAAACGGCAAAGCGTGCGTTCCACAGCCACAGTGGTGTAGTCTTCGACGAAATCCTGCACCTGTCCAGCAATGTTTCTCGCAACTGAACGCGCATGTTCAACCTCGTTGAAATCAAGTCCTACTTTACTTTTCTGCATTGTTGTTATATTGTTTTGTTTATCGTTTTTACATAGTATTTGGAACTGCAAAGATACAACTTTTTTTACATATAATAAAAAAAAGTTTCGGCAGACCTATAAAATCCGCCGAAACACACTCGCTTTCGCACCCATTCAAAACTGCTTATACCAATGTGGAATATGGCAAAAAGCGGTTGGTTTCGCAATGAAGCCAACCGCTTTGTCTATCAGTACCCACCAGAGCTACTGCTTGGCCGTTGTATCGGCAGCAGGCGTGGCCTCAACAGACTTCTTTTTGGGCTTTGGCATCTTTATATCGCCCAGCGAATGGTTGCGGTGTATGCGAATAAAGTCGACATATCCGCTTATGCCGGCACAACGCCCGGTCTCGGTATACTGCCAAAGGGTGAAACGCGTCGTGGGATAGCCACGATAGTTGGCTATGAATATGTGGTACTTGGAATACTTCTTCGTGGCGAAATGTGTCTTGTACAACTTCTCGCTGGTGTAGATTATCGGCTTCACACCATACTCGTTCTCCATCAGTTCCAGCAACTTGTCCACACGTTCCATATAGAGCCTGCCTGTGTGGTGTCCCTCGATGTCAAGCACCGGCACCAGGTCCTGATCCTTCTTTTTCACCATCTTGCGTATGTTCGACATCTGCTGGTATGCCGTGGTCTTGCTGCTGTATAGGTGGTAACTGCCCACCAACAGGCCTGCCTTCTTGGCCTTGGCGATATTGGTCTTGTAGTACGGGTCCTGAATGGAGGTGCCTTCCGTGGCCTTGATATACACAAAACGGATAGTGCTGTCCTTGGCCACCTTGGTCCAATTGATATTACCTTGATATTTCGACACATCAATACCACGTGTACGGGCCTGGGCTCTTGAGGCGGCAGGCATCATGACGAAGGCCACGGCAAACAGTGCCGCCATCAACAGGCGGCAGCCCATACTCGCTTTTGTCCAGGCTTGGCGCCCCTTGCTATAATTGTATCTCGTCTCCATTGGCATGTGAGAATTTAAATTCCAACATACTGAGTTTCTCCGACGGTATCATGTCGAGACGCAACTTGTAGCGACGCATCCACTGCCACCTGAGGCTGCGCAGCCACCCCTTGGTGAGGTAGGCGTGGATATAGGGATGGGTTGTGAGTATCAAGTGCTTCTCACGCTGTGTGGTTACAAGGTGGCGGATATTGGCCTCTATCTCGTCAACCACCACAAGACTCTGCTTTATATGGCCTGTACCGTCGCAATAGGGGCACTTCTCCTGAACATCCACCTCCATCACCGGGCGCACACGCTGGCGCGTGATTTGCATCAGTCCGAACTTGCTCAGCGGGAGTATGGTGTGACGGGCCTTGTCGCGTTTCATCTCTTCGGTCATCACGTCGAACAGCTTCTTGCGGTTTTCCGCCTTGTCCATATCGATAAAGTCGATGATGATAATGCCGCCCATATCGCGCAGGCGAAGCTGGCGGGCTATCTCCTTGCCGCTTTCTATATTCACCTGCAGGGCTGTATCTTCCTGGCCCGAACCGGCCTTGATATGGTTGCCGCTGTTCACGTCGATGACGTGCATAGCCTCCGTATGCTCCACATAGAGGTAGACGCCGGAGCGGATGGTCACTATGCGTCCGAACATACGCCTTATGTCGCGCTGCACACCGAACTGCTCGAAGATGGGGGTATCCATCTTGTAGAGCTTCACGATGTCTTCCTTGCCGGGCGAGAGGGTACTCACATAGTTGCGCACCTCGTTGTAGAGGTCCTGGGTGTCCACATAGATGGAATTGAAGTCGTCGGTGAGCACGTCTCGCAGCAATGCCGTGGTGGTGTCGAGTTCGGCATGCACAGTGCAGGGGGCACTTACACGCTTCAGCTTGTCGGTCATCTGCTGCCAACTCTCCATCAGCTGGCGCAAGTCGGCATCAAGCTCGGCCACACTCTTGCCCTCGGCCACGGTGCGCACGATGACGCCGAAGTTCTGCGGCCGTATGCTCTGCATCAGACGGCGCAGGCGGTTGCGTTCTTCCGAACCCTTTATCTTCTGCGAAATGGATATCTTGTTCGAGAACGGGGTGAGCACCAGATAGTGGCCGGCGATACTGATATCGCCTGTCACCTTGGGCCCTTTCGTCGAGATAGGTTCCTTGGTCACCTGCACCAGAATAGGCTGCCCCACCTTGAGTACATTGTCGAAGTTACCTACCTTCTCAAGCACCGGTTCAATCTTGAAGTTGGCAAGCGTACGGGCACCCTGGTCGCCGTTCATGGCCATCTTGAGGTACTTGCTGACGCTATTGTAGTCTGGTCCAAGGTCGAGATAATGCATGAAGCCCTCCTTGTCGCCGCCCACATCTACGAAGGCAGCATTGAGGCCCTGCATGATTTTCTTGACCTTACCGAAACAGATGTCGCCCACCGCATACTGCCCGCCAGGCTGCTCCTTGTGCAGCTCGACCAGCCGTTTGTCCTCCATCAGGGCTATCTGCACCCCCTCGGTTGTCTGTGATATTATTAAATCTTTCTCCAATTAGTCGTAGTTAAGTGTTGTTAGCGTATCGATTATAGCAAAAACAAATTACATTCCAACCTGTTGGCAGGTGGAGTGTAATTTGTTTTAGTCTTTTAGAGAGGAAATAAACCGTTGTGGTCTGGCGGCACCATACGGCACTTTCAGACCAGCGCGGACTTACTTCTTCTTATGTCTGTTCTTGCGCAGGCGTTTTTTACGCTTGTGCGTAGACATTTTGTGGCGTTTGTGTTTCTTTCCGTTAGGCATTGTAAGTAGAATTTATTTTATTTCACTTTCTTCTTGACATCCTGCATGAAAGTCTTGGCGGGCTTGAAAGCGGGGATGTTGTGAGCCGGGATGATGATGGTGGTGTTCTTGCTGATATTGCGGCCAGTCTTCTCAGCGCGTTTCTT
>JAEEGL014823768.1_pt1 | contig 17509 bp, 14 predicted proteins | sample 9134231 | NCBI WGS metagenome assembly JAEEGL01 (sample SAMN16246548, study PRJNA631951) | gut metagenome | biome: gut microbiome; feature: rumen; material: fiber-attached | host: Bos | place: Iran: Karaj | collected 2018-10 | reverse complement strand
GTGCTGCCTATTTCAAAGTCAATCATTTCCGGGGCAAAATTCTTGAAGCAGGCTGTGCCTGTAAGATATAACCCCTTTTCTGCGATAATTTCAATTCTTGCAATCTTGAACAAGCATTATAAGAGCCTTTACCTTTTCGGTGCACACAAGCCAAGCTTAATGCAGGCCGAAGCAAATGTAAAATCTACGTTTGAAGGCATTCAGATTGTCGGGCGGTGCGTCGGCTACTACGACAAAATGGACGAAAAAAACATAATCGCCGCCATGTTTAAGGCTTCACCTGCGGTTGTGCTGCTCGGCAGCGGCATTAAAAGCCCGGAACGCTGGGTTTATCGCCGCAGAAACTGCTTCAATTCAAGCATTTTTATCGCCGACCGCGATGTGCTCGACATTTTTTCAAAGCGGAAAAAGTATGTAAATCCAAAGACTTTTGAAAAAGGGCTTGAAATCTGGCCTGAAATTTTCAGAAACCCGCTGAAACTGTTCCTGATTTTCCCATATTTCTGGTACTGCTTGTCGCTTTTATGGTTCAGGCTTTTTAGGAAAAACGAATCAATAGACTAATGTTTGAAATCAAAGTTCCGATAAAATTTACATAGAAGCACATTGTAAAATCTTTTAAATATCTGACATTTAAGGATTTATGGTGTAATTGCATTTTTTGTATTGGCAGTTTTTACGTCTATAGTCATTCAGAGTATTGCTGCTGCGTTTTAAATTCTTCAGATGAATTGATGGATGGCATGTCGTTTTCTGAAATTATGAATTTCAGCGAATCGATATGCCTGTAAAGCTGTCTGTTTTTTACCGGAGTTTTGAAGCTGAAAAAGAATGCTTTATGCTGAAATATTAGTATCTCTCCTTCAACTCCTGCTTAAGCAGCTGTTTTAAAAATCGTACAAGTTTTTTATCAATGTAAGGTAATTCATATTGCGTTTCATGCAATATGGAATATGCCAAATCTTTAGTTTGGGTGATAATAAGATGACTACAAACGGATTTGATACGTTGCTAGGAAATTCAAGACAAATCACTGGATTGAAGAAAGAACTTGCAAGGATAAGCCAGTCAGATGAACCTATCTTAATCGAGGGCGAGTCCGGAACAGGAAAGACAATGATTGCCAGCCTCTTGCATGAAAATTCAAGGCGGCGGGGCAATCCTTTCTTTTCTGTCAATTCGGCCGCCATAGCTGAAAATCTGGCAGAGGGTGAATTGATGGGGTCTGTGCCCGGCGGTTTTACAGATGCAAGAAACAGACCCGGCTATTTTGAACTGGCAAACGGCGGCACGCTTTTCCTTGATGAAGTCAGTGAGCTGTCAACGGTTGTTCAGGCAAAGCTTTTGACGCTTTGCGAAGGCAATATCCTTTACCGTGTCGGTTCAATTAATCCCATAAAGTATGATGTGCGGCTCATGTGCGCCACTAATGCAAAAATGTCAGATTGTCTTAGAAAGAAACTTTTCAGAACAGACCTTTACTACCGAATTTCAGTTTTACGAATTAAAGTCCCGCCGTTAAGAGAGCATATCGAAGACATTCCGATTCTTATTGAACATTTTTTGAAAAGCAATCCAGAATATAAGAACTATTATTTTGCGCCCGATGCAATAGAAAAAATGCTTGCACATAATTGGCCCGGTAATGTGCGCGAGCTGAAAAACTGCGTTTACCGCGCGGTTTCGCTTTGCAACGGCGAGCTTGTGCAGCCCGAAGACATTATATTTGATCAGCTTTAGCCGAATCTGGCCGTGCTTGCTGCGCCCGTTTGAGCTTGTGGCCGAGCCTGCTTGCCCGCGCCTGGTCACACAGCACTGATTTAATGTGCTAGTCGCGTTGTCTTGCGTTTGCCGCTCTAGCTTTTGCCCGGCCGCGCTGTCTTGTGCTGCTTTCGTGCTTTTGGGACACTTGTCAGTTGTGCGCGTCAAGTTTCAGTTTGTTCTTCTTCGGCTTGGTTCTTCTTAAAAAGCCCGGCCGCCTTTGTAAAAGTCTTTTCGATATATCTTGCTTCGCTTTCAGAAAGTGCGGCACGCGAAAGCACAGACCGCCAGAAAAGCTCCATGTCAGGTCTTCCCGTAACTGAAAAGAAACCCATCTTTTGCAGATTGTCGCCGATAGCGGTTACTGTCTTTGAAAGCCGCTCCTGCGTCACAGGTGTGTAGCCGTCAGATATTTTGTGCTCCGCGCGGAAGACTGTGTAGCACAAAATCTGCACCGCATGAGACAGGTTGAGCGAGCCGTCGCGCCCGTTTGACGGAATGATTACGCCCGAATTGCATTCTGCAAGCTCTTCGTCCGTCAGACCTGTGCGTTCATTGCCAAAGACTATGGCAACCTTGCCTTGCGGAAGGGCTGAATAGCGCGCGGCGAATTCTTCCGGCAAAAGAAGCCAGTCTTTGCGGTTTTTGCCGCGCCGCCTTGTTGTGCCGCAAACCCACGCGCAGTCGGCACATGCTTCAGTGATTGAATCGAAAAACGCGGCGTTTTGCCAAATATCAAACGCATGAACCGAAAGCACAGAGACTTTTTCTTCGTCATAATCTGATTTTTTGCCCACGATGCGCAAAGTGTGTATGTCCATGTTCTTCATTGCACGGCACACAGAGCCAATATTGCGGCTTTCTTCCGGCCGGCAAAGAATTATTACAGCTTCTTTTTGATTGTCTTTGTTAGTCATTTTCTTAAAAATATAGCAAAGTTCTGTCTTTGTACACATGCTTATGTTTTGCAAAAAATTTTAAATGAAAACATTTTTAAGATTTGACAACTAATGGAAAGTCGGTGTATATTTTCTGTATCGTTTAAGAAATTTTTGTGTTTGAGAGAATTTCTTATTTATTAAAAGTTACTTGAATTTTTTCATGGCGGTGAGTATATGGCTAATAATGATGACATCGTTCCAGGTTTTAATGAGGAAAAAGACGACAGCTTGCGCATTACGCTTGAGCGTCCGGAGGAAAATCCCTCTTGTATCGTCCTTTATCTGAATGGTTACATCGATACTTATAATTCGGCTTTCTTTTTGAAGCGCGGCGCTAAAGTTGTTGAGGCAGGTTATATCAACCTCATCTTGAACTGCGCTGCATTGAACTATGTTTCTTCAACCGGCATTGGTTCTTTTACAGCTTTCTTGAAGATGGTCAAACCGAAAGGCGGTGACGTTGTTCTTCTCGACATTCAGCCGAAAGTCTATGAAGTTTTCCAGCTTTTGGGCTTCTCACAGTTCTTCAACATCAAAGACAATATCAACGATGCCATCGGCTATTTCCATCAGGAATCAGCTGACGAGTCAGAGTTGTTCCCAAAAATTTTCGGCTGTCCCGTATGCTCAAAGAAGCTGAAGGCTACAAAGCCGGGCCGCTTCAGATGTTCTGAATGTAAGTCAATAATAGCCATAGATTCTAGGGGAGAAGTTTCGTTAGGTTAAGCGGAACTTCTGCACAAGTTAAAAGAGCCTGTTTCTCAGGCTCTTTTTTTGTTTTAAAGGCTTTTTCTCTGTTTAAAAAAGCTGACGCAGACGCCAGAAATTCAGCAAAATCTGCTTGAAAATATGAAAAAAAGAGCCGACCGGGCAGTTTCTTAAAGAAAGGAGATTTTGCAAAAAAAGTGCTTGACAAATCTTACAGATTACCCTTAATCAGAAATGTTGATAACTTGTGGAAAACTTACAAGCCGTTTGGGGAAAACTTGAGTATTCTGTGGATAAAATTTTGAAACCCATCTTAAAGTTTTCCATTAATTAGAATATACATTTTAATTATTTGTATTATAAAGATTTATAATTTCTTGTTCTATAACGAAAAATATATGTCAATATCTAAAATTGTAAAATTTAACTGAAAAATGAAGATTTTACAAAGGACAACTTGTGGAAAACTTGTTGCCAATCTTTTTTAAAGCTATTGAGAAATGGCTTTTAACAGGTGAAAATAATAGCACATAAAGAGTTATAGTTTTATGTTTTTGTCTAGTTTTAGTTGTTTTTGTTGATAGTTCGTGCTATTCTATAAGAGTGAAAAAGGTTGTTTCTCTTATCTTGGAGTTTTTTCTTTTTTTTCTGATTTCTCTTGTTTTTCTGGCTTTGGTGTATATGCTGAACGAAAGCTGCTCACTTTTGTGTGCAGGCCAGACGACAAAGATTTTTCTCTTTCAGCCGTTCCTCAAAGGGCTTGTCGAGATAGCGCCGTTCGCCGGCATCTTGTCTTTGCTTTTGAGCTTTCAGTTTCTTGTGCGCCGCAACTGGCGCAACGTAGTTTCGCTTGTCTGCATGATAGGCTTGGCTGCTCTTGTTTTTGCCGTGCTGATACCTGTTTCGTTCGGGCTTAAAATGAACATGTACGAGCTTTCAAACGAGCACAATACGGCGTTGCAAGAGCTTCATAAAGACGTTATTCAGACGCCGGGCTATTTTAGAACAACCGAAAACGGCATCTTTTATTATACGGCGATTGACCACAATTACACCGCTTCTGGCGTTTATCAGCCTGTCTATCAGATGGAAAAAAAGGTTTTCGAGACTTTCAAGCACAGCAACCTTCAGTTTTCGCCGGAAGAAGCTAACTCTGACATGCTTATAAAGAACGAGCTTTCTATGCCGTTCTATATTTCATTGCCGATTTCTGCCTTGAAGCAGATGTCTGATTATGCATATAAGATGTATAACCGCGGCTGGCTGCCATATTTGTGCGTTGCTTCGATTGCGGTTGCCTTGTTCGCGCTGTGGGGCATTTCGTTCGTTTCATCTTGGCCGCTTCTCAGCGTGTTCCTCATGATTTTGTCGTTCGTCGGTGTGCTGTACGCCAACTATTTTGCGCTCTGCACCCAGGCTATGATGCCGGCAAAAATGTTCATGAGCGAATGGCTTTCTGCTGATTCCGTAAGCCTTGTGTTCCCTATTCTGCTGAATTTGTTACTGCTTCTTGTAGGTTCTGTAATTGGACTTATTGCACATCTTTTAAGAAAAAAACGTAGTTTTGGAGCTTGATTATGAAGTCAATAACCGGACGGGTAGGATTTTTCTTTGTCATTTATTTTTCGATTTCATTTTTGCTTGTTTGTGCTTTTGCCTTTATAAAAGGTGTGCCGCCGGAGATTATTTCTGTATTTCAGACGCGCTACAAAATAAACACGGCGTTTTTCTATTTCTTTTCGATTTTTTCTGCGCTTGAAATTTCCGGCTTCATGGTTTCGTTTTCTTGGGCGTTTGCCACAGAGATGAAGTCTGAAAAGGCAAGTAACAAGGCAGAGATGCTCCGCTTTTTGCGCAGCGTCTTTGTTATGATGATTTTCTGCCTTGTGCTTTCTGTGGCTGCCACAGAAGTTCTGCTGCCGCTTATGAAGTCAAATCAAGTTGCGATTACGAATGCTTCAATCGATTTCAAGGATTTTTCTGAAAGGGCAAAGAAGCATCTTGCTCTTGGCCATTATTCAGAAGCCGAACTTTATGCAAGGCAGGCTTTGAGAATTGTGCCTGCTGACGACACCGATGACGAAAAAGCTAAGGAACTTACTAAAGAAATCAACAACATTCTTTTGCAGGCTGAAATCGATGCAAGCCACGCTGAAGCTTCGCCGAAACGTTCCGGCTCTTTACCGCCGCCCGCTAACGATAACGAAATTGAGATTAACATTCCTGTGCCTGAACTGATTGAGCGGGCTAAAAAAGCATATTCTAATTCAAAGTTTTTTGACGCGCATTATTATGCTACGCTTGCTTTGAACGCTGAAACTGAAGGCGTTCATACGGAAGAAGCGAAGAGAATAGCAGCAAACGCTTGGGAAAATTTGCAGGTTGCAGATTCAAGCCTCGGCGGCAAATCTGAAGCAAGATATGCACTCAAGCGCAAAGGCTATTCGGCGATTATTTCTAAAGATTATCTTCAGGCTTATTACACTTTTAGAGAGCTTCTTGCTTCATCTGATTCTACGCTCGACCCGGACGTGAACCGCTATCTTGCAATTGCTGAATATAATTTGCGCAACCAGTGCTTCTTTATAGACGAAACTTATGATTTGCAGCCTTTTGAATCAGTGCGCAACGTGCATTTTTCTGTAACGCGCGCTGACGGTACATTGCTCATTGTCGGAATAAAAGGCATAACTTCGGTTGAAGACAGCGGCAGAGCTGTGCAGTATGTGCGCGGCTTGCAAATTGTTTCTTATGATAAAGACAAGAACGTAGAAGAGAATTTCTACGTGCCTTATGCAAAGCTCATTGCGGAAAATGCTGAAAAGCTTGGCCCTGCTTATGAGCGGATTGTAAAAGACCAGAAGCAAAAAACTGTGCCTTATCTTATCACGAATTGTGTTCACCGCGACGACAGGGACGTTAAGGTTTCGCCCATATTCTATGAAGGAAAAACTTACGAGCGTGAAAACCGCAGCTTCTATGTTCTGCCTATTCCTTTTAAGGATTTTCTTCAGATTACGGATGCCGCGCAGGGCACTGAAACAATGTCTTTGGTTTCATTGATAGGTTTCTGCCCGAAAGCCAAGAAATACGGTTTCTCTTTTGAAGTTTTCTTCCATGCGCTAACGACAAGGCTTGCGCAGCCGTTCATGTTCATATTTATGGCGCTTGTAGCCGCCATTCTTGCTTGGCAGTTCAAGATTTCAAAGAACCAGTTCGTGCATTTCTGGTGGCTGTTCTCAGTTCCTTTCTTTGCAGTTATAGCTTACTTCTTGCTTGGGTTCTGCAGATATGTCATGAGCCTTTTCATCATGGCGCTGATTGGCACTATAGGCTGGGTTGCGCTGCCTGTATGCTTTGTAGCGCACTTCTTCTTGTTTGTGCTCTTGAGCATCGGCTTTGTTTCGATGAAGGATTCCTGAAAGGCGCGTCTAGCCGGAATGACGAAGCTGCAACAATGATGGTCTTTTCAATTTGTTGCAGTTCCGATATATTAAAGCCATGAGTTTGTCTTTTGAAAATCAGTTTGATACAGGCTCGGCTCAAGATTTTGCTCTTGAAGAACCGCCCCGTTGCAGGGTTATTCTTTTAAACGATGACTTTACGACAAAAGACTTTGTCGAGCTGATTCTGATTAAAATATTCCACAAAACCGAGGACGAAGCTGTAAAGATTACGGAAAACGTTCACAAGCAGGGCAAAGGCATTGTCGGCGTTTATCCTTTTGACATAGCAGTTACACGCATCGAAATCGTCCATTCAAATGCGCGTGCCAACGGCTTTCCGTTAAGATGCACGATGGAGCAAGTTTAAATGAAATTTTCTTCACAGGCGCAGCATGTTTTGCTGGCGTCTAAATCATATGCTGAACGCCACCATCACGAGTTTTTGACAGCAGAGCATCTTTTGTTGGTTTTGCTGTCTGAACAGAAAATAGAATCTCTGCTTGAATCATGTGGCTCTGATGTTCAGATGGTCAAAGACAGCCTTTACAAATATCTTGACTTGAATATTCCCATTCTGATTGCGGGCGAAACAATTGAAAGCCTCGGCTTTAAGAACGTAATTGTAGCCGCAACAGAGCATTGCCTTTCTTGCGAAAAGCCTGTTATTGAGCTTGAAGATTTGCTGATAAGCATTTACGACGACGACAGGACTTACGCTTCGTATTATCTCAAAGCTTCCGGCGTGAGCAGGCTTGCGCTCATCAGCGGCATAACATATCAGACGCAAAACGAAGAAGACGGTGCAGACGAGCCTGAAGATGTTTCATTTGAAGGCAATGACGCGCAGTCTTTGTCTGAAACTGAACAGAACCAGAAAGACGGCGCAGAAGAAAATCCTTTTGAAGAGCTGATGAAGCTTGCCGAGCAGAAGCTGATGAACATTGCTGAAATGGAAAACGCGCTCGACGATGAGCAGCTTAAATCTGATGGCGCAGAAAACGGCGAGCAAGAACCTGAACAAGAAATGCCTTCGATGGCGCATGACCCGTATAGCCAAAGAAAGCCGCGCCGCACGATGATTGCGCGTTTTACTGTGGATTTGACCGAAAAAGCGCGTAAAGGCGAGCTTGACAGCCTTGTTGGGCGCGAAAATGAGATTGACCGCACTTTGCAGGTTCTGTGCCGCCATACAAAGAACAATCCTGTTCATGTCGGTGCGCCCGGCGTTGGCAAAACGACTATTGCTTATGGTATAGCCCAGCGCATTGCTGACGGCAATGTTCCGGACTTGCTGAAGGATTTTGCGGTTCTTTCGCTTGATGTGGGCGTGCTGCTTGCCGGCACAAAATTCCGCGGCGAATTTGAAGAGCGCATAAAGCGGCTCTCTGACGAGCTTTTGCGACGGAAGAACGTAATTCTTTATATAGATGAGATTCATACGATTGTCGGCTCTGGAAGCGGTTCCAGCGGGCTTCTTGACGGCGCAAGCTTGTTTTCGAATTTGTTCACTTCAAAAGTTGTGCGCTGCATGGGCGCAACGACTTATGAGGAATATACAAAATATTTTGAGAAAAACCATGCGCTTGCGCGGCGTTTTCAGAAAATCGATATTGAAGAGCCGACTGATGAAGAATCAATCAAGATTTTGCAGGGCATTGCGCCGCGTCTCGAAGAATTCCACAAGGCAAGATACACGCATGATGCGCTTGTAGCGGCGGTCAAGCTTTCGCGCCAATATATGAAAGAGCGTTTCTTGCCAGACAAGGCGATTGACATAATAGATGAAGCCGGTGCTTTTTTGCGGCTTCATCCGCAAGAAGTGCAGAAATGCGCCGAAAACGAAGAATATGCCTTAATCGATGAGCCGCTTGTTGGGCGCATAACGGCAAAAATGGCGCATCTGCCCGAAATGACAGCCACCGTAAGCGAAAAAGACAGGCTCAAGAACCTTGAGCAGTCGCTCAAAAAGGCTGTGCTCGGACAAGACCATGCAATCGAAACTGTGGCGGCTGCCGTAAAGCGCGCACGCGCAGGCTTCAGAGATGCAAACAAGCCTATGGGCTGCTTTCTTTTTGCAGGCCCGACAGGCGTGGGCAAGACAGAACTCGCAAAGACGCTCGCCGAAAATCTTCAGCTTACGCTGCACCGCTTTGACATGAGCGAATATCAGGAAAAGCACACCGTGAGCAGATTGATCGGCTCTCCACCGGGCTACGTCGGCTTTGAAGAGGGCGGCCTTTTGACAGATGCTGTAAGGCAAGACCCGAATTCGCTTGTTCTGCTCGACGAAATTGAAAAAGCAGACTCTGACATTTTCAATGTGCTTTTGCAAGTGATGGACTATGCGACATTGACTGACAATCAAGGCAGAAAAGCTGATTTTCATAATGTTCTGCTGATAATGACTAGCAATGCGGGTGCGGCCGACGTTTCGAAGCCTTTGATTGGTTTCGGCGAACGCACGGCTGGAACTTCTGCGGTTAATGAAGCTGTTGAAAAGACTTTTACGCCTGAATTCAGAAACAGGCTTGATGCGGTTATTCCTTTTGACCATTTGAGTAAAGAAATTATGATTTCGATTGCCCGAAAAGAGGTTGAAAAGCTTTCTGCGCGGCTTGCAGACAAGGGCGTTAAAATTTCAGTTTCAGACGAATGTGCTGAATATCTTGCAGAGCAGGGCTACTCTGTGGAATTCGGTGCGAGAAACATAAGCCGTGTAATCGACAACAAGATTTCTTCAAAGCTTGTTGATGAAGTGCTTTTCGGGCGTTTGGCTGAAGGCGGCTCTGTTGTCTGCGGCTTGAAAAATGGGAAAATCACATTCAAATATGGACGCAAACCGAAACGATAATGATTTTCCTGTTCTTGGCTTGAACGATTATTTTCAGTTTCCGCCGCCAGAGCAGTCGGATGACGGGCTTGTGGCTGTCGGCGGCAATCTTTCTCTTGGGATGTTGCATTCCGCTTATATGCAGGGCATTTTCCCGTGGTTCAACGAAGAAGACCCGATTTTGTGGTGGTCGCCTGACCCGCGCTTTGTGCTTTTCCCTGAAGAGCTTCATGTTCCAAAAAGCCTTCGCCGTGTGCTTAATCAGAAAGTCTTTGATTTTTCTATGGATAAATCTTTTGAAAGCGTAATCACGTCTTGCGCCGCCGCCAACCGGCCGGGGCAAAATGGCACATGGATTCGCCCTGATATGATTGAAAGCTATATTGCGCTGCACAAAGCTGGCGTTGCACATTCTGTTGAGGCTTATCTTGACGGCGAACTTGCAGGCGGCTTTTACGGCGTGCTTATCGGGTCTGTCTTTTTTGGTGAATCAATGTTTACAGTGTTTGAAAATGCGTCAAAAGCTGCGTTCTGCACTTTTGTTGCAGCTTTCAGAAAAGCGGGCGGCAAGCTTATAGATTCACAAATCTATACCGACCATGTTGCACGGTTCGGCGGCAGAAACATTTCCCGCGCCGCTTTTCTGCGCTATGAAAAAGACTATTTGCGTGAGCCGCTTTTAGGCGAAGTGAACTTGTAGCCGATTCCGCGTACAGTCTGAATGTATCTCGGAACGCCTTTTGCGTCGTCCATTTTTTGGCGGAGGCGCGCAACGTGAACGTCTATAGTTCTTGTGCTTACTTTTTCTTCGTAGCCCCAAACTTCATCAAGAAGCGTGTCGCGCGAAACGACCTCGCCTTCGTGAAGGTACATATAATCAAGAAGCTTGATTTCTTGAGCCAAAAGCGGAACTTCTTCTCCGTGAACTTCCATGTAGCCGCGGCGCAGATTGATTACAAGGTCTGTCGGCTCATCTGCATCTTGGCGTGAATGGACTGCCTTTATTGCTTCGCCCCTGCGTATCTGCACTTCAATACGCGCAAGAAGCTCAGCCATTTCAAAAGGCTTTGTAATGTAGTCGTCCGCACCTGTCTTAAGGCCTGTAACTTTGTCTTCAAGAAGGCTTTTTGCGCTTAAAATGATGATAGGTGTCAGCACACCGTCTTCGCGGAGCTTTTTGCAGACGCTGAAACCGTCAATTTCTGGAAGCATTATGTCAAGGATAATCAAATCAATAGTTTCGTTATGACCGAATTCAATGCCCTGCGTTCCTGTCTTTGCTTCGATGACGTGATAGCCTTCCGATGCAAGTCTGTCGCCCATGGTGATGCGCAAGCCTTCTTCGTCTTCAACTATAAGAATCTTTCTGCCCATTGTGTCCTCCTGGAATCAAGTACCTGCGTGGGCCATGAATGGCGAAAATTCACTAAACCCATCATTATATATTATATTCATTTTGTAAAATCGAGCAAGCTTTTTTACATGGAAACATTCAAATATCATCTGTTTTCAAGCATTTCTGGCGTTTCTTCAAGCTGAATAGCTTCAGTTTCTTCGATTATGGGGAAAACTAGCGCAAATGTTGTGCCTGAAGGCGAAGAGCTTTCAAGAAGCACTAGTCCGCCGTGCAAGTTCATAATGCGCTTTACAAGGTTCAGCCCGACGCCGCTGCCTTCAATTTGATGGTTGTGTGCCGCCTGCCCGCGGACGAACGGCTCAAAAATGGAATTCTGCTCGTTCTTTGGAATTCCTTCACCGTGGTCGATTATGCGGACAATTGCTGCCTGCTTTACGTTCTGCGGCGCGAATGTGTGGCGCATAATCTTTATCGGGCAGTTCTCAATTTTAAGGCTTATGCCCGTATATTTTCCGTCTTTTGAATGTTTGTATGCGTTTGAAATCAGGTTGTCTATCGCGCTCAAGATTGCGGTCTTGTCGCAGCAGATTGGCACTTTGCGGTTTGGCAAGTCAACCTCAATTTCAAAGTCGTCGCTCTTCCACGGCAATTCCCAATGCGCAATTTCGTCGCGCAAAAGCTCGCACAAATCTTGCTCTTGGTGCTTCAAGTTTGTGCCGGTTGTTATTTTGGAATAAAGTAGAAAATATTCGATTGTCGATTTCAGGCGTTTGCTTTCTTTGTTAATCATTTCGCCGTAATAGCGTATGCGTTCGCGCGACGTGATTATGCCGTCGCTCATGTTCTGGGCTGCAGCCGAAATAACGGCGAGCGGCGTTTTAAGCTCGTGCGTAATCGTCGAGATAAATTCCTGTTGATGTGTTGCAAGCCGTTCAGCTTTGCGCATGTTCCTTATGACGATAATCATTGTGCCGCCGATTACAAGCAGGACGAGCAGCGACGAAACAAGGCTGAGCCGCATGTTCCGCGAGCTTGCCTTAAGCAAAGAGCCTTGCCGGTGAATGACTTCGAGCACGAGCCGTTTCTGCTGATATGGTTTTTCCGCAATTTCATAGAACGATTGCGGAATATCCATCTGTGTTGCGGCAAGCTTTGCGCTTGCGCCGCTTCTCTGGTTCGGTATCATCGAAATCGTATAATTTTCAGGTATGATTGCCATCGAAAAATCAGGGTTACTGAAAAATTGCGGCGGAATGTCCGGGTCGCTTTCATAAAGCACCGCATTGCTTTCGGTGTCGCGGATTCTGAAATAAAAATCAGATGATTCCTGAACGCACTGCTCGGTGTTGTAAGGCAAAAGATTGTAGCCGAATTCCTGTTTGTTGACAAAGCTCAAAATATAAAGCTTGCTGTCTTGCTCGGCAAGATAAGTCGTTTCAATAAAGAGAATCTGCCCGGTCTTCAGCTCGATTATCATCTGAGACTGAAAATCTGGGTTGCTGCGTATCAAGCTTGTGACCGCTGCAAGATTTTCTGTAGAATAGATGGAAGTTTCTTTGAATGAAGCGCCTGTCCATTGATACATCTTATTGAGCCGCTGTGAATATACATAAAGCGCGTCGAACAAGTCTGGCGTATCCTGCTGGCCCTGCCACTGAAAAATCGCGTATTCAAAGCCGTCAAACGAAATAAGCGCGTCTGCAAAATTTGTGCGGTGCGTGTTCGTCAGAAAAGACTGAAAAAACAAATCTTCTTTGATTGTCTCAACAAGATAATGCACATCGTCAGAGAGCCGCGCTGAAAGCCGCTGCTCTTCGATTTTCTGCATAGTCAACGACGAGCGCAGCTGAATAAAGACTGCGATGCCGAGCATGGTAAACAAAATGACTGACAAAGTGAGTGAATAGCTTTTCCGTGTCTTCATATAAACATAATAACCCATACGGCGCGTTTTGCAAATTGAATGTAACAAAATAAGTGAAAAGCATTAAAAAATGCGTCAATTTGATACAGCTTTACTGCTTCATTGTGACTCATGTGCGCAAAAAGCTCCAGAAATTTTCGTCGCTTTTCAGTTTATAGGTTCTTTTTGTGCTGCCTTGCGATAAACCGCCTGAAAACAAAAGCTGAAAATTGCAGAAAAACTCGGCACATAAATCTGAAAAAGAAAAAACGCCTAAAAATGAAAAATAGCAAGAGTTTTTGTTGAAATTGCTAATTCTTTGTTTTACAAGCAATTAAATCACACCGCTTATAGACGTGCAAAATAATTTCGGCTAAGAAAAAGTTGGCACGCTTTTTGCAATATAGTTAGTGTACGCAGGTTGCGTAACAAATTGAAATGCAAATAAAACTTTGGAGGTTTATATATGAACACACTTAGTATTTTTAATCCACGTTTTTCAGACGGTTTGCTTGACGCATTTGATGAAATGAATCAGACAATGGGCAATTTCTTCCCAACGAGCAAAAACTTTGCCGCCAGAATGGCCGCACCGAAAGTTGATGTAAAAGAAACAAAGAACGCTTATGTAATGGAAATGGACTTGCCTGGCCTTTCAGACAAGGATGTTGAAATCAGCTTGAAAGACAATCTGCTTTCGGTTTCTTCTGTTAAGAAAGCAAAAGCTGAAAAGAAAGAAGAAGCAAAAGAAGAAGGCGAATATCTTATCAGAGAACGCTCTTCAATGGAGTTCATGAGACGCTTTACATTGCCGAATGACATTGATTCAGAAGCTGTTGCCGCAAAGTTTGCGAACGGCGTTCTGACAATTACAATTCCGCGCAAAGTTGAAAGCGCACCGCGCACCATTGCAATAACCAGCAACGATTAAGCGTAAAACGCTTGCTAAAAGGCTGTCCATTCGGGCAGCCTTTTTTTTGTGCCTTTTTACAATTTCATTATGTAAAATCTTTCAAAATTTGCCCAAAAAAGGCGGTTTTGTGCGTTAACGCACTAAAAACCTGTGCGTTAACACACACATTTAAAAAAAATCTGTGATACAATTCCACTGTCTAACGGGATTTTGTCACCCTGAACTTGCTTCAGGGGCCTGCTACAACGAGATGCCGAACCAAGTTCGGCATGACGGTGTGATGCCGGAAGACAAACGGAAAAACTATGGAAATTGTGCAGAAGATGCTTGACACAAAGAACGTCCGCTATATAATCGTTTGTCGTTTGTCGTTTGTCGTTTGTCGTTTGTCGTTTGTCGTTTGTCGTTTGTCGTTTGTCGTTTGTCGTTTGTCGCTTGTCGCGCCAAGACTGCGCCCAAGCCGCGCGCCGCTGTGCACAACCCCAGAAGCTGTCACAAGCCAACCCAGCTCTGCACAGCTCAAAAGCCGCTTAACCAAATTTTCAGCTACACAACCAATCTTCTCAAGAAAGAGCCGCCACTGGGCGCATTTGCACCGCATCAGCTGCGTCTGCATTGCCCGGTCATTGAGCGGAGTCGAAATGACCGGTGGAAACAATGGTGCTACGTGCGGTTGCTATTTTCGGTTGCTTCGACTCCGCGGCTCGCCATTGGATTAATCTACGATTTAGAAATAATCAAGCGAACCCGCCAAGTTTCGTCTTGCGACGAAACTTGAAAGATGGGCGGACATGTGGGTACTGGTTTGCAGATAAAACGCAGTAGCAAGAGGGTGCGGAGCGCGGTTCAAAAATGCACTGTTTGTTGCGTCGCGAAGCGACATGTATATAGTTTCATTGCAACAAACAGTGCATAGCGCGTTATCGCGCGGTTTTGAACCGTGCTACGCAGCCCGAAAGCATGTGTGCAAATTCTCCCAAAATGCGCCGATGTACACAAGCTGCCGATTTTGCTCCGTAAAAGCGGCGCTTTTCGCCGAATATGACTTATTTGTAGATTGGCTATTGCGAAAAGAAACTTTTCAGCATAGTGTATGACTCTCGTACATTCTGAATGTATTAATGCCATACACTCTGAATGTATGCCGCTCTTGCATTATAATGTATTGATGCCATACATTATGCTGTACGACAGCGCATCATTATGCTGGTGCTCGCACTGCATTTTTTTTCGCAGTTTTTGCGAAGAAAAAACTCCGGCACTTTTCGCCGATAGGGCTTTATTTGTAGATTAAGCTGCTGCGAAAAGAGCTAAGCTTCGATTTTAAGTTCTTTAGCAAGCTGCTGCACGGTTTCAAGTGGCAGCTCTGTATATTCTGCTATTTCTTCCAGCGTAAGCTTGTTTTTTGAGAGCATATTCCGCGCAGCTTCAAGCTTGGCTTCGGAGCGGCCGCGTTCTTCGCCGATGGCAATTCCAAGTTCCTTGCCTTCTTCCATAATGTCAAAGTCGTGGATATTGCATCTCATATAGTCGCTCCTGAATTGCTCGTTCTCTTTGGCTTTTTCTACTTTGTCGAAAATTCCGCTTGTAAAGTCATCGTCCGGAATGTTTGTGCTGATGTACTGTAAAAACGCGTAAATTTCCGGGTCGGTTTCTTTTTTGTACGCACTTGCATTATAAAAGACTTTGTGCGTTTTGTCATCGAAGATTTTTTCGGGGTGTTTTTCAAAAACTGTTTTCGTCTTATAGCATGGCTCGCCCAAATCGAACGGGTCGGTCTTGCAGATGAAAATCACATAGCTTTCTTTTAGTTCCTTGAAGTTCGCACCCTTCGCAAGTAAATCCATGTCAATCATAGACTGATAATATCGTGTTCGCTTTTCGATTTCTGCAAATTTCTTGTTCTGAATCTCAATATCGTAGACTTTATCAGAATCTTTGACATAAACATCAAAGCGTACACCGCGCGTTTCGTAGTACGGTGCAATAGTTTCCTGCAATGTTATAAGCTCAAGCTTCTCTACCTTGATGTGCAGCAGACGCTCAATAACACCCTTGCAGATTTCCTCATTTTTCATTATTTCACCAAACATAAAATCGTCGGTAAAGGTCAGTTTTTCGATCGGCTTCATTGCGAGCCTCCTTTTATTTAGGTTCACAATGTATATTGCTTAAAAATTATTTTTTCTGTACTTCGACATGGAAAATTTTGAAGCTTTTACAAAGCACAGATGGTGGAATGTTGTGCATCCGTTACAAGTTTCCTGAAAGGAAACTTGGCTGTTTTGCTAGATTGACTGATAAGGAAGAAACAGCTACTGCAAAACGCTTTTTCTGTACCAGTTTGGAAAAATTCTAAAAGATTTTACAATTCGTCTTGAGACAAATCTTGTAACGGATGCACCGGGTTTGCGCAGAGCGCAAAACTTGAAAGATGCTGTACAATGCCTCCTGTTTTGGGCGGTTGTACAAAGGCGCGAGGGCGGCGGAGTGCGGTTCAAAAATGCTCTGTTTGTTGCCGTCGCGAAAGCGACGTATTTATAGTTTCATTGCAACAAACAGTGCATAGCGCGATATCGCGCGGTTTTGAACCGTGCTTCGCTGCCCGGAAGCATGTGTGCAAATTCTCCCAAAATGCGCCGATGTACACAAGCTGCCGGGTTTTCATCGATTGAGCTTTGATTGTAGATTGGCTGTTGCGAAAAGAAGATTACTTCGTCGCTGCGCTCCTCGCAATGACGTGGTGGCTTGCTTGTATCTTCCAAAAAAAAGTTCTCTGTGTTATGCTTGCTTCATGAAATTTTCTAATTGTTTTAAGACACTTGTTTTAGCGGCGCTTTTCAGCTGCTCTTTATTATTCATTTCTTGCTCAAAAAAACTTGGATACAGCGTCCTTCTGTGGTCGCTCCCTGAAGCAGGGCTTCATGACGGAGATTTGGTTCAAGTTTACATCAAATCAAATATAAGCCAGGTTTATGTCATCGGAACACCCGGCTCTCAGCAGAAGCTTGAAGTGCCTTTCTGGCAGATTACGAACCCGACGGCCAAAGCAAAAGCTTTGCGCGCCTATGATTCATACAGAGAATACCAGAGCGTATACGCTTCTGTTGCAATTGACGGTCTTCCTGTGCGCTACGAGCCGGTAAACACGGCGCGCCAAGTCTACCGGCTTAGAAAAGGCGAAAACCTTAAAGTCTTGAAAAAGGGCGCAGGCACGCCGCCAATGTCAGGCTCAAAGCCGCTTGAAGGCGACTGGCTCTGGGTTATGACTTCAGACGGAACAACCGGCTGGTGCTTTTCTTATAACCTGAAGCTTTTTGACGAAAACGCCCCGCAGCAGACTGAAGAAGTTGAAGTTGTCTACGACGAAGAGCTTGAAAAAGTTCTTGATTCAGTCTGGTATCCGGAAGAATATCTGACAATGATAAACAACAATCAGGTTGATATTTCCAAATTTGAAAAGAACTATTATTTCAACCCGGGCAAAGAAACAGGCACAATTGAGCTGAAAATAGCCGATGTTTTCAAGACTTGGAAATATGCCGGAACAGAAAAGCTTGAAAACGGAAACTACCGCTTCAAAGGTACGAACATTACGATAAGCCTTAAAAAGAACAATACAATCGCGGTTATTTTTGCAGATTCCAAAG
>JAEEGL012189387.1_pt1 | contig 17509 bp, 12 predicted proteins | sample 9134231 | NCBI WGS metagenome assembly JAEEGL01 (sample SAMN16246548, study PRJNA631951) | gut metagenome | biome: gut microbiome; feature: rumen; material: fiber-attached | host: Bos | place: Iran: Karaj | collected 2018-10 | reverse complement strand
GTGGGTGCAGACAATCTGATTCTGCCTGCCACCACGCTCACGACAAGCTGCTATGAAGGTATGTTCCACAATTGCTCGGGCTTGACCGTAGCACCCAAGCTCCCTGCCACAGTGGGCGCAACGTACTGCTACAAAGACATGTTTGAGGGTTGCAGCAATCTGCTGGTCGTCAACTGTATGCTTGCCTCACCCTCTACGTCTTACACCTCCAATTGGCTGAACAATGTCAACCGCACTGCCGACAATCCTGGCACGTTCTACTACAACAAGAACGTGACCACCACGTGGCCTACTGGCACCAGCGGCATACCGTCCTATTGGAATGCCTATGGTGTAGAAAACTAAGCTTCAACGCCCCAAGCGCTGAAATCCCGCCTTACCCTCCGCACGTCGTCCTCAATCGGGGAGTCGTGCGGAGGTTTCCTTTCTGTCTCATCCATAAGTAAAAGTGAGTTTGGTAATGATAAAAATTGTTCCTAAAGTTCTTCTTTCTTATGCCCTCTTGATCATATAATTCCACCTATGCAGTGAGTCATCGAAAATGATTCTCCTGCACTTTTCCGCTTCATAAGAATCCTCAATGGGTCTTTGGGTTTCATACGTTCTTTGATTTATTGTAGCGATAATAGAGAGTCCTTTTCTCGTGACGGTGTTTTCTGCTCTAAGCTTTGCGTCCTCCAGGGTAAGTAGTGGCGCACCACTTCAGCTTCTGGAAATCGGCCCGAACATACGATGTTCTATAGGGTTGTATTTTGAGCAATAGGGGGGATAATGTAACATAATGATATTCAGGCCCAACCTGGCCGAGAGTTTCAATAAAGACTGCTTGACGACATGGTGTGAGCAGGCATTGGAGCCTCCTCCGTCACAAAGGATACATATAGTATCGGTGTTTGGGTACTGCCATTGGAGATGTTCGCACCAGACGTTCTCAAGGTTGTCACACACGAAGTCGGCAGTATCATGGCTTGTCCCTAAGGTAAGATAGCCCTTGTTGGCACCGACATCATAGATGCCGTGTGGTACAATCGTACCGTTAGAGAAGGTCTTGAAATCGTGGTCATAGCTCCCTCTTATTGGCGTATTACTATGCTCTAAACTTTAGGAACTTATTTTTTAATCATTACATATACTTTTTTATCGGAAAATTTGCTTGGAAAAGGAATATCTTTTATCTTTGCCGACGAATGGAATGAAGCAGCATTCTGATGCCGCTTACAGTCCTTTCAGGACTTTTTCAAGTGGACTCAATTTTCAAATTTCAACTCGTCAACTTTCAACTTTCAATTTTCAACTTTCAATTTTCAACTCGGGCCTTGCTTGTGTTTGATGAAACAGCGTTATCCTTGCGCCTACAAATGGTTCTGTGTCATGGAAATTAGGAAAAAACGAATAAACAACAGGTGGAATTGGGCGTCCTTGGTGATGTCCTTGGTAATATTGGTCTGTTTGCCGATGGGCTGTGCCAGTTCTCAGGGGCGGCTTGAACGTTTGACAAAGACGCAGGCGGCGGTTGCCGAGTCGCTGGCCAACAGACACTTGCGCATAAGGGTCAATGCGATGAACCCTGCTCGTTATGCTTCACGGGTCGTGTCGTATGGCTTTTATCTAGAACTGAAAGGTGATACGCTGGAGAGCTATCTGCCCTACATGGGGCGAGTGTATCAGTCGGCGGCATTCTCCACGTCGGAGGGGCTGAACTTTGAGGCTCCCGTCCTCGGCTATCAGGAGACTCGCCCCAAGAAGGACATGTCGAGGATTGAACTTCAGGTGAAGACACGGGACGATGTATATGATTACATCCTCGATGTGTATGACACGGGACAAGCGCTGATACGTGTTCGCGCACAGAACCGCGACGGTATCAGTTTCGATGGTGATTGTGATTTGTAGGCGGACTGATGTATGATGCCTATTGCCCTGATGCCTGGCGGTATTCCAGGAGTTTGTTCTGGTGGTCGGCAAAGGCATCGGTGCGGCGGTCCAGGGCTTGCTGGTAAAGGAGTTGTGCCTCGAGGAGGTCGCTCATCTTGCTGGTGCCGGCGCGGTAGTAGTCGCGGTTCAGGCGCAGGTTCTCCTTGGCTTGTTCAATGCTGCGCTGTGAGAGAAGGAGTTGCTGGTAGGACTCTTCGACACCATTCCATGCGTTCTGCATACGGATCTGGAGCAGCTGCGTGTTGTCTTCCAATTGTTGTACGGCTTTCTGGTGCTCGATCTTTCGGCGTTTGAGGGCGTGGGAGCCGCCCCACCAGTCGCTGATGGGCACGCTCACCGTGGCGAAGATCATGCCGAAGGTGTGGTCGCGGTCGAGCATATTGTGATAGGTGTAACCTGCTCCTACTGCGAGGCTGGGCAGGTTCTTCCCCTTCTCCATCTTGCGTTGCAGGTCGGCGGCTTCTACTTGCTTGGTGAGAAGTTGGTATTCGGGGAGAAGTTTCACAGCCAGTCCCGGCCTCGCCCCCAGCCCCTCTCCGAATGGAGAGGGGAGTATATACTCCTGTGAGTTGATATCAGGGACCTCAATGTCAAAAAGGTATATACTCCCCTCTCCATTCGGAGAGGGGTCGGGGGTGAGGCTTCTCTCTTCTCCATTCGGAGAGGGGTTGGGGGTGAGGCTTCTCTCTTCTCCTTTCGGAGAGGGGCTGGGTGTGAGGCCGATAAACTGTCCTAAGAGCAGTTTGACGATGTTGATGCCATTCTGCAATTTCAACCGCTGGCTGGCGACGTCGTTTTGGCGGAGCTGCACTTGCAATAGGTCGTTGCGCATGGCCACGCCGGCACGAACGGCCACATCCACGTCTTTGTAGATGTCGGACAGCATGGTGTCCACGGCATCGATGGTCTTCATCTTTTCTTGAAGGGACACGAGCTGCCAGTAGTACTGCTCGGTGGTCTTCTCTACCTCGTTCTCTGAGAGTTGCAGTTGGAGCTGGCTGGCTTCCTCACCCACCTTGGCTAACTTGTTGCCATTGATGATCTGCCCGCCAGCAAAAACAGGTTGTGTGGCGGTGACGGAGCCGACGGTGCCGTTTTTCATCATGGAGACGGTGACGGGGCTGGCCATTGCTGCCACGATCCCCGGCCCCAGGGACTGTGCTAGAGACGCTCCCATTTCGGGCGTGATGTATTCAGACATATTGATGTCTGTCTTGGCCATGCCACGGTTGGCGTTGAACCAGAGACCGGTGGCACTGACGTTGGGGAAGTACTTGGTAAAAGCTTCTTTGCGCTGCTGCTCTGCGGCGGCGATGTCGAGGCGTGCGGCACGGACTGCGTTGTTATGCTGAAGGGCAGAGTCCTTGAGCTGCTGAAGGGTAAAACGTCTCACCCCGTTCTCCTCTTGCGAAGAGCGGGTAGTGGTTGCCTGGGCAAGCACAGATGATGCGAATAAAAGTAATAGAGATATGGTTTGTTTCTTCATTGTTTGATGGTAACTTTCAGCTATCAACTTATCAACAATCAACTTGTCAACTAGTCAACTTTCAATCTACTTTGTATTTACTTTCCAATAGACGACGGGGAGCATGGTGACGACGAGGATGAGCGACCCTATGCCTCCGGCGAAGATGGTGACACCCACGGGCATCCAGAAAGAGCTCTGGGCAATAATCATGGGCACAACACCGACGGCAGTGGTGGCGGTGGTGAGGAAGATGGGTACCATGCGTCGTTTGCCGGAATCGTATGCGGCTTGTCGTACGATTTCATTGTACGCGGCAGGGTCTTTTGCCCCGACGGGGAAACCGTCAGGCATGGACTTCTTGATCAGGTCGTTTGCGTGTTCAAAGATGAGGATTTCATTGCGCATGATCATTCCCATCAGTGTGATGAGACCGAAGATAGACGTGAGGCCGAGGGCGCGGTTCATGAGTCCCAGACCGATGAGTGCACCGGGAATCATCAGGGCGAGGGCGGCCATACAGACAAGGGTGATGCCATACTTCTTGAAGTTGAAAAGCAGGAAGAAGAAGACAATGACCATGGCGATGACGATGCCGCCGACAATCTGCGGAATGGCCTCGTCGCCATACTCTATCTCACCGCCGACCTCGCAGCGCACGTCCTGCGGCAAGAGGATGTCCTCTTGCATGATATGGGCTATCTCCTTTTCAACGGGGGCTGTGAAGACCCCTTGCACAAACTGAGCGGTAACGGTGATGCAGCGTTCACCGCCACGGTGGAGGATGCGGCTCTCGGTCCACTTAGGTTCCACTCTGGCAATCTGCCGCAAGGGAACGGTGGTGTTAGCTGAAAGTTGAGAGTTGAAAGTTGAGAGTTGAGAGCCCGCAGCAGAGGCAATGGCCGTGGGAGTTGCGATGCCGAGGTTGGCGACGTCGGAGAACGTCATGTCGGTGTCGTCCTTCACTACAATGGGCAACTCGTAGTTACCTTCCCAAATCTGTCCCACACGCAGGTCACAGGAAGTGGCACTGAGAGCCAGCTGGGCCGTGGTACGTGTGATGCCTAACTGTGCCGATGTGACGGGGTCAAGTGCCACGCTGATAACGGGATAAGGCTGGAGCCAGTCTGTGTGGACCCACTCCAGTTCCGGCATTTGGCGCATACGGTCCATCAACCGCTCAGCCACCACGTGCAGCGAGTCCAGGTTTTCGCCATAGAAGCGGTATTCCAGTTCGTTGACCTCTAAATAGTCAAGTCGTTTGAACTTCACGTAGGCATTGGGGAATGCCTCGCCCAACTGCGGCTGGTACTGTGCCAAGAGGTCGAGGGTTGCCTTGTCGCTCTCGGTGTTGACGATAAACTGTGCATAGTTCTTGCCGGCCATCTGCGGGGCGTAGGCGTCCATGAAGCGGGGCGAAGAGCATCCGATGAAACCGGTAATGCCCACGATGCGCTCGTCCTTCTCCAGAATATGCTGTACGGAGTCGGCTATCTGCTCGGTCTCTGCCAGTCCCTTGCCATCGGGCAAGAAGATTTCCACGGCAAACTGGTCGCGGTCGGCGTAGGGGAAGAGGCGTATCTTCAACGTAGGAATGATGAGGCATGACAGCAGGATGACGGCTAAGCCGCCGACCATGGTCATCCAGGGGTGTGCAAAGGTCCCGTCGAGTACCTTATTATATATTGTCTGCACCCAATTGGTAATGGCGTTACCGCCTGTTTTCACTTTGTTGGGTTTGATGATGCGTACCTCTAAGAACGGTATCACGGTCACAGCCAGGAAGAGCGACACCATGAGGTTGATGGTTATCGTGATGGGGAAATCCACTAAGCAGTCATGGAACATGCCCTTCATGGTGATGAGGAAGGGATAGAAGATGGCACAGATGCAAATGGTGGCCAGCAGCATCGGCATGAAATACTGACGAGCCGACTCAATGGCAGCGTCCTTGGGCGCGTAGCCTTTGTCCAGATATTCCAGGTAACCGTCAATGACGACGATGGAGTTATCCACCACCATTCCCAGCACTACGATGAGTGCTGCCAGTGTGACAATATTCAACTCAATGCCCATCATATACATGATGGAGACAGAGACAAACGTGCTCAGGGGGATGGTGATGGCCGCCACGATGGCAGAGCGCAAGGGGAAGAGCACCATCATCACGAGAATGATGATGAGCATGGAGACGAGCAGGTCGCGCAGGAACGATGTGATGCTGAGACTCACCACCTTGGGTTTGTCGGCGATGCGGGTGACCTGCACATCCGAGGGCAGTTCGTTCTGGCGGAACGCATCGAGTACCTTATCTACTTCACGGCCATATTCTACCACGTTGTTGCCAGGTGTCATCTCCATGGACAGCAGCACGCAGGGGTGGCCGTCCTGTTCGATGCGGCTCGACATGGGTTCATACTCGCGTTTCACCGTGGCCACGTCGCGGACACGTGCCACCTTGCCCGTTGCGGGATCGCTGAAAATGATTTGGTTGGCAATCTCTTCCACCGTGTTTTCCATCGACTCCACATGAATGGGCACTTGCTGGTCATCATCATCGATGCTGCCGCTGAGGGTGGTGATGCCTTGTGCTTGCAGGCGGGAGAAAAGGAACTGCTGTCCGACGCCGTAGGCCTGGAGTCGCTGGCGGTCCACGTATAGCGAAATCTGCTCCTTCTGCTCACCAAATATCTTCACGTTGGCCACGGAAGGGATGCGGCGCAGGCGGTCGCTGAGGTCGTCGCTGTACTGTTTCAATTCGCGATAGCTGCGTTCTGCACTCTCGATGGCGATAAGCAACGCGCTGGTATTGCCGAAGTCATCGTTGACCACGATGGCCAGCACGCCGCTGGGCAACTGTGACTTGAATCCGTTCAGCCCGTGTTTGATTTTTGACCATACCTCGTCCTTGTTGTTCACATCGTCATTTAGCCGCACCATCACGATGCACATCCCGTTCTGAGATGTGGTGGTGGTCTTTACGCGGTTCACCTCGCCGTAGGTGAAGAGGTAGCGCTCCAGTGGCCGTGCCACTTGCTGCTCTACTTCCTCGGAGGTGGCTCCAGGATAGACCGCCACGACCACTCCCTGACGGATGGTGGCGTGGGGGAACTCATCCTTGGGCATGACATACATACCATAAACGCCCATCACAAACAGAATGCCCACGATGAGCAGCGTTATCGAATAATGCTCCAATGGCCAACGGAGCCAGTTCATCTTGTTCATTTACGATTCACGTATTTACGATTCACAATATGATGTACGTTGTCAATTCAGTAAATGACTTGACTTCCTTCGCTCAATTTCTGATAGCCTTCGATGACGATGCGGTCTCCGATGCTCAAGCCATCGCTGATATTCACATAGTTACCCAGCGTGTGTCCAATGGTCACTTTAGTGCGATGTACGGTCTTGTCCTTATCCACGGTCCAGACAAACAGGCTGCCGTTGGCATTCTTCTGCACTGCAGTGACGGGTATTGTCCTGCTGCTGATGGCCTGTGAGCCCTCAGAAATGAAACGCACGCTGGCGACCATACCCGGCAAGAGTTTTCGCTCGCTGTTGGCCACACTGATACGTACATCGTAAGTATGGGTCAGTGCATCGGCCTGTACGCCTTTCTCTATGTGGCCGCCTTGATAGCTGGCGGCGGCAGCTTCCACTTTGATACTTGTTGGTGTGTTGGCGTGGATGGCACTGATTTCGGCCTCTGGCACAGCCACTTTCACCTTTACGGTGGAGATGTCGAGGATGTTCACCACGGCTTGTGATGGCAGGGCTGTTTCACCCGCCCCCACCAGTTTTCGGCCAACAATGCCGCCCACCGGTGCCACCAACTGACAGTCGGCCAGGTTCTTCTTGGCCACTTCAAACTGCGACCGGGCCTGTGCTACCTTGCTTTGTATCTCCACCCACTGCACTTCGGGCAGTGAACCGTTGTCATGCAGCATCTTGTAACGCTCCAACGCATCATTGGCCTGTGCCATTTGCGCCTCGGCACCGCTGAGCAGATTACGGGCTTGCGTGTCGTCCATCTCGGCCAGGAGCTGACCACGACTCACGGTTTGCCCTTCGCTCACCAGCAGACGTTTTACCACGCCCATGCCAGTGAAGCTCACAGCCGTAGCCTCGCGCTCCTCCACGATGCCAATGTATGTCTGGGCGTTGTCCACCATGCTGGGAGACACCACATGTGTTTTCACTCTCGTTGGAGCTAATGTCTTCTGCTCCTTTTTCTCGCTGCAACTGACTGTTATAAGTACTGTTAGCAGTATAAAAATACTTTTCTTCATAGTAAAACTGATTTTGGGCGCAAAGGTACTACATTCTATTGATATAATGATGTTCTATTTTACGGCAATTTGTTTCGATTTTACTCATTTTTCTTTAACTCGTCCGCCTTCACACGTTTCCATGTAAAGGCGGACGAGTCGTGGAATGATTATCCGAATGTCCAATGGCGACGCCTGAACGTAGCCAGCGGGTCGTGGGGTTTGCGGAACGGGTATAACCAGTCGAGGTCTGCTTCCGACACATCATAGATGCACATCCACAACTGTTCATAGTGTCGATGGATGCTTGGCAGGAGGCGGGGACAATCATTCGTACCCAAATGTTTGTTCACTTCATTGCGCTGGACATCAATCTCTCTGGCCAGACGGCATGCATCTGCTTCCGCGGTGCGCCAGCTCCAGGGCATGTTCCATTGTCCTTCTTCAGACGGCATCGTGCCGTAGAGATCGTAGTGCCACTGCCAGTCCTCGTCCAGGTTCAGCAGAAAAGTCAGAGTTCTCTGCATCAATTCCAAAGCCAGACGCGGGCGTCCGCTCTGCTGCAGGACTTTTCCAGCCTGAATGGCGCGGTCGGCAATCTGGTGAGGATCACCCGTGTTGAGGATGCTCTGCAGTCGCTCGTCATAGAGCTGCTGAGCGCCTTTGGGTTCCAGTGATTCTATTCCCTTTTGTGGAGAACAGCGGCACAGACAGTTCACTTTGCGGCGACGGTGCAACCGCGGCCGTTCATTTTTGCAGGAGCCGTGGCTCGCTGCGTCATTGGAATCAAGGAGCTGATTCATGATCGCCTCTTCATGCGCCTTGCGCAAGTCGGCGAATGTGAAAGTTTTCTGTTTCATCATCTGCAACATTTTTAGAAAACAAAGAACGTATTGGGCTCTTGCAGAGGGTTTTAGACTTCAAGAGTGTTGCAGACAAAAAGACGCAACAACCCTTTTTTGCCACTCGGCGTGGCCCGAAAGGATTGTTGCGTGTGATGATTTCTGGGTGCAAAGGTACAGAAATAATTGATACGAGAAAAAAGAAAAGAGAAAAATTTTATGTTGCTGACATAATTATTCTGAACTTTTTTGTGGAATTGCTTTGCACGTTCGGGGAAAAGGTCTAACTTTGCAGCCGCAAAGACATTATTTGTTTTATCCAACCAATAATCATCAAACGAATATGAAGATTTCCAAGATTGAGCACCTGGGTATTGCCGTGCAGTCGATTGACGAAGTGCTGCCCTATTTCGAAAACGTATTGGGTCTGAAGTGCTACAAGACCGAAGTGGTAGAAGACCAGAAAGTGAAGACCGCTTTCTTGCAAGTGGGCGAGGTGAAGCTGGAACTGCTGGAGCCCACATGTCCCGAGAGCACCATCCAGAAGTGGCTGGACAAGGGCAACAAGGGCATCCACCACATGGCTTTCTGCATCGAAGACGGTGTGGCCAATGCACTGGCTGAGGTCAGCGAGAAGGGTATCCGCCTCATCGACGAGGCTCCTCGCAAGGGTGCCGACGGTCTGCAGATTGCTTTCCTGCACCCGAAGTCAACGGTTGGCATCCTCACCGAGCTCTGTGAAGATCCCAATAAATAATCCATCCATTCCATCAACGTATCAAGCCTCGAGATTTGTTTCTCGCGGCTTGATGCATTAGAGGTGTGTTCTATGAAGGTGTGTTCTTCGTGTGAGTGATTATTCCACAACGGTTTGGGATGCAGGTTTCTCAAAAGCAGCACGAGCAGCCAAGAAGATGTCTGCTACGCGGTCGATGGTCTTGCGGCGGAACTTGCCGCTGCGTGGGTAGAGCTTGGTGCCTGCCTTGTTGATGGCTGTTTTGTCACTAATCCATTCCTCTGCCTTATAGTTTTCGCCGCCTTTGCCTTCGTTGTCAAACATGTACTGGTAGGAAATCTGGGTGATGGTGAGGGCAACCTTGGAGTCTGCGGTACACTGAGCGGAGATGCGATAGCGGAAGAAGCAGTGGTCCCAGTTGAGGAATACTTTCTTGAAGGTCATGATTTCTTCGACCTTTGCCACGATGGTGAAGTCCTCGTCGGAGAGTACTTTGGTGCGCAGGTCCTGACGTCCGTCGGTCACGAGTTGTTGGACGAAGCGCTGCATGACGGGGTAGATGTCGGCTTGTGTCTTGCCTGGCACCGAGAACGTTTGCGTGAAAGTGATGATGCCGTTTTGCTCTGGCACGGCTCCGGATAGATACTTCGGGTCCTCAACCTTCGCGGAAGCGAAGAGAGGGAGAGTCAGCATGATTGCAAGAAGAAGCCTCACCCCCGAACCTTCTCTAAAGTGCGAGGGGAGCAGATGCTCTTTAATACTCTTTCTCATAATTCAGATATTTTTTAGTTCATTACTTCTTTATTCAATTCTCTTGTTTGGTAATAACGTCCTTCAAAAGTTTCCTCGGCCTTTAAGTAACGTACTTCTTCCCATTTAAGTTACACTCGTTCTTTCAGTTCTCCTCGCCCTTTGGAGAGGGGTGGGAGAGAGGATTCCTATTCATATCTAATGGCCTCGATAGGATCCAGACGGGCTGCTTTCTGGGCAGGGAAGTAACCGAAGCCGATACCGATGGCCACACAGACAGCAAAGCTGACGATGACACTCCAGGCCGGAATGGCAGCGGGATAGCCAATGAGGGAGTTGCATCCCCAGGTGAGCAGTGCTCCGAAGAGCACCCCGAGGATTCCTCCTGTGAGGCTGATGAGTATGGCCTCGATGAGGAATTGGTTGCTGATGTCCAGTCCTCGCGCGCCCACGCTCATGCGCAAACCTATTTCTTTTGTCCGCTCTGTGACGCTGACAAGCATGATATTCATGATGCCTATACCAGCCACAAGGAGCGAGAAGGCAGCAGCCACCACGAGTATGATGGTGATGGTGTCCATTGTAGAGGACATGGTTTCCATCCATTCTTGCTGGGAACGGATGGTGAAGTTGTCCTCATCACTGTCCTTGAGTTTGTGGGTTCGGCGCAGGATGGCCGTGAGGTCCTCAATGGCCTGGTCGCTGAGTTCCTCGGTGACGGCAGAGCAGAGGATGCTGTTGAAGTGCTGCTGTGCGGCCAGACGCTTCATGACGGTTGTGTAGGGCGAGACGATGACGTTGTCTTGATCCATGCCCCAGTTATTGTAACCCTTGCCCTTGAAGACACCGATGATGCGGAGCGGTATATTCTTGAAACGCAATGTCTTGCCAACGGGATCTTGGCCGTTGGGGAAGAGCTCTTTGACGATGGTCTGACCGATGACACAGACCTTGGAACTCTTCTTCACGTCTTCCTCCGTGAAGAAGGTACCTTCCTCCACTTGCCATAGCCGGATGCCCAGATAATCGGGACTCTCGCCGTAACAGGTTGAAGTGGTGTTGTTAGAACCAAAGACAGCTTGACCGCTGGTGCTGACTTCGGGAGAGACTTTGTTGACGAACTTGGCCTCGGCGAGAATGGTCTCGTAGTCCACTTGTTTGAGAGTCTGCATGGCAGAGGGATCCAGACGGACGCCACTTCGCATGTCAGCTCCAGGACGGATGGTGAGCATATTGGTACCGTTCTTTTGGATTTCCTCGCGGATACTCTGTTTGGAGCCTTGTCCAATGGCCATCATGACAATGACGGCTCCCACGCCGATGATAATACCCAGCATGGAGAGGAAACTTCTTGCCTTGTTGCTGAGAATGGCCTTGATGGCTATCTTGAAGAGGTTGATGTAACTCACTCTATTTGATGATTTAATGATTGATTATTGCTGGATGAGGATTGAAAAGAGGCAATGGTGAAACCTTGAATCCTTAAATCTATAAATAACTAATCGTCCTGCGGCGCAGGCAATGCAGCGAGAGCTTCTGCAGCGTTGAGGATGTTTTGGTTATAGGTGTCTTCGCGGACTTTGCCGTCACGGAGAACGATGTTTCTGCTGGAGTACTGCGCGATTTCGGGATTATGTGTGACGAAGATGATGGTGCGCCCTTCGGCGTGGAGCTTCTGAAAGAGGACCAGCACCTCGTATGAGGTGCGTGTGTCCAGGTTACCTGTAGCCTCGTCGGCGAGGATGACGGCAGGGTTGTTGACCAGTGCCCGAGCAATGGCCACGCGCTGCATTTGACCTCCCGACATTTGGTTGCTCTTGTGTTCCAGACGATCTCCCAGCCCCACGGCCTGCAGGGCAGCTATGGCAGCTTCTCGGCGCTGGCGTGAGTTGTACTCCTTATTATACATGAGGGGCAGTTCCACGTTCTCCACGGCTGTGGTTTTGGCCAGGAGGTTATAGTTTTGGAAAACGAAACCGATTTTGCGGTTGCGTAGACGGGCTCGCTGGCTGCGACGCATGGAACGCACAGGGATTCCGTCGAGCAGGTATTCACCGCTGGTTGGGGTGTCTAAGCAACCTAACTGATTCAGCAGGGTGGATTTGCCAGAGCCTGAGGTTCCCATGATGGTAACGAACTCCCCTTCATAAATTTTGAAGGAGATGCCGCGCAGAGCATGGACGGTCTCGCTGCCCACTTGGAAGTTGCGGCGCACATCACGGAGTTCGATAATGACTTTTTTTTCTTCTGACATTGGTTCAAGTCTTTTTCTCGGCAGCGGAACTGCCGAGCACACTGTTGCTGGCGGTTGAAGTGCATTGTTTTCTCGGCAGCGGAACTGCCGAGCACAGTGTTGCTGGCAGCGGAAGTGCCTGGCACGCTATTTCCTGGTGGCGCCTTGGCCGGTTTTCTGGTTTCTGTTGTTGTTACGTGGTCCGGGCATGAAGGGGTTCTTGTTCTGCGAGGCGGTGGGGTCTTCAGGAACTTCTCCAAAGATCATGTCCTCGAGAACTTCTGTACCAGCGGTGATGCCAGAGACAATTTCCGTCATGGTTCCGTTGCTGACGCCTGTCTGTACGGGGATGGCTTTGAAGACTTTACCTTCACGCACCCAAAGTTTTTGTTTAGCGTCACAAGGCTGGATGGTCTCGTCCTCGGCGATGAGGGCTTCGTTGGGTGCAAAACGGAGGGCTTTGGCGCTGATGGTGAGCACATCGTTCTTCTCCAAGGTAAAAATGGTGACGTTTGCCGTGAGGCCTGGCATCAGCTTCAGGTCGGCGTTGGGTGCCGAGATGACCACCTCATAGGTGACCACGTTGCTCTCAGTGGTGGCTTGGCGTCGGACCTGTGTGACGGCACCTTGGAAGATATCGTTGGGGAAGGCGTCAACAGTGAATGTAACCCGCTGTCCTTCTTTAACCTCACCTATGTCTGCCTCGTCAATATCTGCAATCACTCGCATGTCTGTCAAGTCCTGGGCGATGGTGAAAAGGGTAGGTGTGCTGAAGCTGGCAGCCACCGTCTGCCCTTCTTCCACAGCCTTGTTGAGCACGATGCCGTTGATGGGCGATGTGATGGTGGCGTAACCCAAGTCTGTCTCAGCGCGTTTGACACTTTGGCGTGCGGTGTTCACCTGTTGCTGAGCCTGAATGTAGGAGAGGCGAGACTGTTCGAAGTCGTTGGCGCTGATGAGGCCTTTGTCGTAGAGTCCTTTCTGGCGGTCGAAGTTGGCTTTCTGATAGTCCAATGCACTCTGTGCCGAAGTGAGATTGGCACGCTGGCTTTCCAGTGTGCTGATGAGGTTGGTGCGGTCCAGCTCTGCGATGACCTGTCCGGCTTTGACCTCGCTGTTGTAATCCACATAGATTTTGGAGACGATGCCGCTGACCTGCGTACCCACTTCCACGCTGGTGACAGGTTCAATGGTTCCTGTGGCAGTGACTGTGGTGCTGATGTTGCCTTTTTCCACCGTGGTGGTTTCATACTCGGTCTCAGGCTTGTGTGAGCAGGCTGCAAGCAATACAAGGGTCAACAAAACAGCCTCACCTCTCACTCTCCCTTGTAGAGAGGGGACTGTTGCTTTTGAAGATAGATGTAAACTCATATTATTGAATCATTTATATTTCTTAATAATGATGTATGGACTCGTCCCTTCCCTCACGGGAGGGGGTGTGTCTTATATGGTCAGTTGTCCGCCTTCGTAGAAGCGCAGGAGTTGTGTGTTGAGGATAGTGGTGTATTTGCTCTGTAGGCGGTTGTGCTGGGCTTGGAGGAGATTGTCACGTGCCTGCAGCAGGTCCACGATGTTCTTCAGTCCAGCCTTGAACTGTTCATTAATAAGTTCATAGTTAGCCTCTTGGCTCTGCACGGCGGCCTGTGCGCTTTGGAAACGTTGCTGAGCGCTGGTGGCTTGCAGCCAGATGTTTTCGATGGTGCTGCCCAAGGCTGTTTGCTTGTCCAAGAGATCTAGGGCAGTGCTTGTCTGGTTGAGTTTGGCGCGGCTCACAGCGGTCTTGTTGCGGCGGTTGTCAAAAATGGGTACGCTGACGCTGACTCCCACGGATCCATTCAGGTTACGCTTCATCTGCTCGCCATAGGCTTTCTGGCCTGTAGCAAAGTAATGACTGGTTCCAAAGCCGGCGTTGACCCCAATGGTTGGGAGGTAGCCTCGCTTGGCGATGTCCAACTGCACGTCGGCAGCATCAGCCTGAAGCTTAGCCGCTTGTATCTCGGGTCTGAAGTTCAGGGCAGCGTTGTAAACCTGTTGCTTGTCTGGCACGGGTTCCAAGGCACGGCTGTCTGCCATCTCGCTGTCTGCCACGTCGAAAGTCTGCTCAATACCTAACTGAAGCAGGGCTTTCAATTGTCGTTTGAAGCCTGCCACCTGTGTCTCGGAATTTACCACATCATATTGTGCCGCAGCCACTTGTGATTCTAACTGTGCTAGGTCAGCCTTGGCCAGGTCGCCGAGTTTAAAACGCTCCTGCCCCCGGTCCAGCTGTTGTTTAGCTGTTTCCAGAAGCTTCTCGTTGACATGCATGGCCTCGGTTGTGTAGAGCACTTGTACGTAGAGCTGTGCAATCTGTTCCTGAATGGAACTGAGGTTTTGTTCGGCCTGTACCTCCGTGAGTTGTGTCTGTATCTTAGCGGCTTCGATGTTTTTTCGGTTGATGCCTCCGTTCCAGACGGTCCAATTGGCGTTGAGACCGTAAGAGCCGTTTTCCGTAACCTTGTTGTTGGTACTGGTGGCCATTCCGTTCTGCACCATAGTGATGCTTTCCTGGAACGGACGGTAGCCAACGCTCTGGCTCATGCTGGCGGACAGAGTTGGGAAGAGTGCAGCCTGGCTCTGCTTGAGTTGCTCCTGAGCGTCTTGCTGGCTGAGGCGGCTCTTCTGTAGTTGGATGTTGTGTTCTGCGGCGTAATCCAGACATTGCTGAAGTGTCCAAGCCTGCTGGGCGCTGGCTGTCATGCCTACTGTAGAGAGGATGGACACGAGAAAAATGTGGCTGATTCTGAGATTCATATAGTTGAAAGTTGAAACGATGAAACGTTGATAGTTTGTTTTGTGATTTGTGAATGATAAAATATGAATGATGAATAGTGAATATAATCAACAGACCCCATTGGGGTGGCTTTGTTTAATGTGTTTAATATGGTTTAACATTTATAGGGATAGGTGTTACAGCAGTCCAATCAGGAAATAGGTGCCCAGTCCCACGAGCCATCCCACGAGGACTTTGGGCATGATGTGTCGCGCATACCAGGCGATGGACACGTCTTCAACTTTCATCAGTGTGTAGCCGCTGACGTTGCCGATGGGAAGTAGGCAGCCTGCCACGCAGCCGCTGTAGATGATGAGATACCAGTACTGGCCGTTCTGTACGAAGGATTCGGCATAGGCAGGGTCGAGGGAGGCAGATGAGGCCAATGCCGCAGCGTCGGCGGCCACGGGATAGATGTTGATGGCCGTCAGCACGAGGGCGATGTTGTCTAAAACTGCACTGATGAGTCCCATGGCGACACTCATGATGTAGATGTCATGAATGTTGTGGTCACACCAATCGGAAATAGAGGCCATGATGCCCGTTTCTACCAACAAACTGACACAGAGGAAAATGCCAACCACGTAGAGGATGCTTTGCATACTGGAATACTGGAAGTTGAGGTCGCCACGGATGTCAAGTGGTTGTCCGGAACGGATGCGCCGACGGTTCATAATCTCATGTGCCACCCACAGCACGCCCAGCACGCACATGGCTCCAAGAAACGGCGGCAGATGGGTGATGCGGTGATAGGTGGGGATGAACCATAGGCCGCCTAATCCGACCACCAGCAAGAGCACACGCTGCCACAAGCGCAGGGTATTGGCATCTCCGCGAAAGCGTGTGGCAGGGCGGATGATGTCGATATTTTCTGGCAAGGCACGTGCAATGAGTGCCGTAGGGATGATGGTTGCTACTAGTGCCGGCACGATGAGTGCTGCGGTGAAGTCGGTAGGCGTGATGGCCCCTTTCATCCAAACGAAGAGTGAGGTGACATCGCCAATCACGGTGATGGCTCCACTGCAGTTGGCGGCAATGACGATGGCTGCGCCGATCCACATACGCCATCGTGTCTGGCGGATAACGCCGCGCATGATCATCATCATGAGCACGGTGGTCGTTAGGTTGTCGAGGTTCACTGACAGCAGGCAGGTGAAAGCCACCAATCCCCAGAGCAGGATGCGGCTGTCCTTGGTGCGCACCAGGTCCGTGATGAAGTCGAAGCAGCCGTTGGTATTCAGCACCGAGACAATGTTCATGGTAGCCAGCAGGTAGAGTGCCACACCGCCGAGGTCGGCGGCATAGCGGATGAACACGTGGCGGGCTATGTAATCCTTGACCAGTTCGCTGGTAGCGGCTGCGCCGCTGGCAAAGCTCTCAAAGGCAGGACCATGCATCTTCAGGATAAAATCCGTTCCCGTGCAGATATACAGCACCCATCCCACGACACCGGCGAAAAGTGCAATGGTGGCTTTGTTGATATTGGTGATGTGCTCGGTGGAAATGAGCACGTAGCCGATGAGGATGAGAGATAGGATGGCGATGGTCATTGAAAGAATATTAGAGCTTTTCGGGCGACAAAGATAGGGAAAAAGTTTAGTGTTTAGTGTTTAGAAATTAAAGTTTTTTCTTTTTTTTGCATTTTCTACCCAATATATTTGCAAAATAGGACTCTTTGACGTACCTTTGCAGCGCTTTTCGGAGAGAAAAGCCATGCGGTAGTAGCTCAGTTGGTAGAGCATTGGCTTCCCAAGCCGAGGGTCGCGGGTTCGAGTCCCGTCTACCGCTCATGAAGCCCTTGGCAGAACGCATGCGGCCCGTCACGCTCGACGGCTATATTGGCCAGCAACATTTGGTGGGGCCGGGTGGTGTCATCAGGAGGATGATAGACAGCGGACGCATCTCCTCCTTCATCCTATGGGGCCCTCCGGGCGTGGGCAAGACCACGCTGGCACAGATTATTGCACATACTTTAGAGACTCCTTTTTACACGCTGTCGGCTGTTACCAGCGGCGTGAAGGATGTGCGTGATGTGATTGACCGCGCCAAGGGCAACCGCTTTTTCCAGCAGAACAGCCCCATTCTCTTCATTGATGAGATTCATCGTTTCTCCAAGTCCCAGCAGGATTCGTTGCTCGGCGCTGTGGAGCAGGGAGTGGTGACGCTGATAGGTGCCACCACAGAGAACCCTTCCTTCGAGGTCATCCGTCCCTTGCTCTCACGTTGTGCCGTCTATGTGTTGAAATCATTAGGCAAGGAAGACCTGTTGACGCTGATGCAGCGCACGCTACGTGAGGACATCGTCTTGCGGGAACGGAAAATTACCGTTCAGGAAACCGATGCACTGCTGCGCTACAGCGGTGGCGATGCCCGCAAGTTGCTGAACATCTTGGAGTTGGTGACAGACACTGGCAGCGACGCGACGTCGGAGGTCATCATCACAGACAAACTGGTGGCAGAGC
>JAEEGL016697135.1_pt1 | contig 17510 bp, 15 predicted proteins | sample 9134231 | NCBI WGS metagenome assembly JAEEGL01 (sample SAMN16246548, study PRJNA631951) | gut metagenome | biome: gut microbiome; feature: rumen; material: fiber-attached | host: Bos | place: Iran: Karaj | collected 2018-10 | reverse complement strand
TAGCGATTCACAGATGGCATTTACTCCAAATGTATGCGAAGAATATGAGTACTTAGGTAAAAAATATATTCGTATATTGGCTAATACGTTTTATAATCAAGGGAATTTTGTACTATCAAATGGTAAATCTTATAAGTATGGAGATTATGTTTGGGTAGAAGTTTCTCCTGTTAAATGGCTAGTTGATTGTAAAAATGAATTACTAATTTCAAAATATGGATTAGTTTCTGGAATAAGATTTCTTCCTGAAGGAGAAACATATAAGGGAGTTTTTGAAAAAACGGAGATGTATAGTTTTTTGAATAATCATATGTTGCCTGATTTACTTCAAACATCCAATATTGTTTCTCTTCAAGGTATGACTCAAGCAGAAAAACAAAAATATGAAGAAAAGAAAGAAAGAGCTGAGAAAAGAAGAAATCCTTATGGTTTTGATTTTAGTAAAGTTAGTGAAGAAGATATTATAAGAGGTGCTATTGAAAGTGGTGTTGCTGTATTCTTACATGGACTTTCATCAGATGGAAAAACTTCCAGAGTTATGCAAATAGATCCAACTTGTAAAATTATATATCTTTGTAATGAATCACCTGATAGTTTAAATGGTAAGAGTGTATATAATCAAAGTACTGGTGAAATGATTGATATTAAACCGACTTGGTTGGAATATATTGAGGAAGTTTGTAAAAAAGAACCAGATAGATATCATGTTGTATTCTTTGATGAGTTAACAAATGCAAGACCGAGTCTTCAAAGTATAGCATTCAATATTGTATTAAAAAGAGAGGTTAATGGTAAATGGAAATTACCAGATAATGCAAGAATTGTAGCAGCAGGGAATGAAATGAGTGAATCACTTGCTGCAAATCAGTTAGCAGAACCATTATTTAATAGATTTGCTCATGTATATATTAAAACAACAACTGAATCATGGTTAAAATGGGCGAGTGAAAATAATATACATCCTGCAATTTATTCTTATATTGCGTATAGGAAAGGCAAGGTATTAAGAAGTAAGTACGATGGCAAAAAACCTAATGCTGATCCTAGAAAATGGGAAATGGCATCTAATATGCTCTATGCAACAGGTAATCCTGAAATGCTTCGAGCTTTAGTTGGAGAAGATATAACTAAAGAATTTGTAAACTTTTGTAATCAAAGGGTAATAACATTATTTGATGTAATAAATGATAATTATACTAATGAGGAAGTTCAAGAATTAAATACTGCTGAAAGATATGCAACTACAATGGCCTTATCACAAGTGAATGAAGAAAATCTAGATAAAGTAAGAGCTTTCGTTAAAGATCTAGGAGCTGAGTTTGTAGCTGTCTTCGACGCTTTATGGACACATGGTGAAGAAAGTAAATTAGAAAGAATAGCAGAAGCGAAACTTGCTGAAGAGCAAGAAATGAGTTTGAAGAAATGATGGATATAAATGTTATTAAAAGAAAAATGCTTGTTAAGTATCCATTCTTTGGAAGTGTTGTTGCTAGCGTTGGATATAAAGAAGAAAAGAGTATACCAACAGCAGCAACAGATGGTGAAATCATATATTATAATTCTAAATTTTTAGAAGAATTATGTATTGAAGAACAAGTTTTTATATTTGCTCACGAAGTATGCCATATTGCTTTTAATCATATCTTAAGAAGCGAAGGTAAAATACAAGAACTATGGGATATTGCGACCGATGCTGTTATTAATCAGTTTTTAATGAGAGATGGATTAATGATGGTAAAAGGGGGAGTAGATATACCAGAGGCAATAAACTATGATGCTGAAACGTTATATGAAAAGTTATTGAAAGAACGAAAGCAACAGCAACAATCTGGTGCTTCTGATGAATCCTCTCATGAACAAAATGAAAGTTCGCAAAATAAGGAGCAACGCAATGTTGGACATGATTCTCATAGTATGTGGGAACAAGCGGTAAAAAGACATAAAGAAAGACAAGATACTGCTAATAAACAAGGTGATTTGTTAGATAAACCATTTGAAAAAGATAAGGGAATTGATGAAAAAGAGACTTTTAATAAAAATATTGAACAAAGAAAGAAGCAACTTGAAGAATTAAAAGAAGCTATTTCGAGACAAGCATTACATGCGGGAACATCAACTAATGAGGAAATTAGAACTGTTAGTGATATTGGACATTCAAAACCAATTATCGATTGGCGGTATGTTTTAAGAGAAGCAATTAAATTTGATGTTGATTGGTCTTACCAAAATGCAACTATCGAAGATGGTGTTGTAATAGCTCACTTGGAAGAACAACCAATACCAGAAACAGAAATCGTTATAGATACAAGTGGCTCTATAAATGATACTTTATTAAAAAATTTTTTGAGAGAGTGCAAAAATATATTACAAAAATCCAGATTAAAAGTAGGTTGTTTTGATACAAAATTTTATGGATTTCATGAGATTAGAACCGAAGAAGATATAGATAATTTGAAATATATTGGTAGTGGAGGAACTAATTTCAATGCTGCTATTAATGCCTTTTCCAATCGAGTTGAAAATAAAATAATTTTTACTGATGGAGAAGCGTCGATGCCTCAAAAAGAACTTGATGTAATATGGATCGTGTTTGGTAACGAAAGAATCAATCCAAAGGGTGGTAGAGTAATCTATATTACTGGTGAACAATTAGAAAGATTGTATTCTTTTAAAACCGAAAATGAAACAAAATGTTTATCAAAAAAATTAGATTTTTAACTCTAACCTTAATGGTTAGAGTATTTTTATGATATGTGATATACTTAGGATACTAGGAGGGATAGTAATGGACTATCAGTTTGATAAAGAATACTTAGAATCATTAAGCTTGTTTGATCTTAGAGAATTACAAAAGTTTTATTCTAAATTAAGTGGAGATGTTTACAATCCTAATCGTCCAGCTGGGATTGATCAAAGATTAAGAAGAGAACGTGAAGAAATGATTGATGTTGCAATTAGGTATAAACTTTGTTCTTTAGATGCAAAACTATTTGGATCATCAATATTGGAAAATACTGAAGAGTATGTTAAAGGACGAAATAGATAGTAGTATTATAATAAATTGAAACACTAACTTACGGTTAGTGTTTTTTTTAGTTGTTTGACTATAAATATAAAAGTTTATATAATTATTTAGAATAGAGGATTATGAATATTTAAGGAGTTGGTATTTATGAGTAGAAAAAAAATAATTATTTTATCTTCATTATTATTTTTCTTGCTCATAGTTACTTTTTTATTCTTATTTATTAACAAACATTCTAATAGTGAAGATCAAAATGTATATTATGTAGTAAAATTTGATACTAATGGTGCTGAGGATATTCCTGAACAACAAGTTATAGAAGGTCAAAAGGTTGTTAAACCTGATGATCCATATAAAGATGGTTATGTTTTCTTGGGTTGGGAATATCTTGATGAAGATTATGATTTTTCATCTCCTATTACTGAAGATATTATCCTAAAAGCGAAGTGGGAAGTAGCAATTAATGTAGAAAAATACAAGGTTACTTTTATAGTTGATAATGAAATAAAAGAAATTGAAGTTACTTCGGAAAACGATATTGATCTTTCTAATTTAGGCTTTGAAGAAAAAGATGGATATGTTTTAAAATGGTATGTTAATGACAAGGAGTATGATTTTTCGTCTCCTATTACTAGCGATTTTATTATCACAGGTAAATATGAAAAAACGTCTGGCTTTATTATAAAATTTAATTCAAATGGAGGAACACCTGTTCCTGAACAAACAATAGACTTGAATAGTTTGGTTAAAGAACCTCAAAACATTTTAAAAAAAGGTTATGTTTTAAATGGTTGGTATTTAAATGATAAAAAATATGATTTTACTTCTCCTGTTAAGGATAGTTTTACTTTAAAAGCTAAATGGGATAAAGTTGTAGAAGAAAAGAAAAAGTATACTGTAACATTTGATACTCAAGGTGGTAGTTCTATAAATAAACAAATAGTTGAAGAAGGAAGTAAAGTTGTTAAACCAACAAATCCAACTAAATCTGATTCTGTTTTTGTTGAATGGGAATATAATGGTACAAAGTATAATTTTGATGAGATAGTTAGTGGTGATATTACTTTAAAAGCTAAATGGAAACTAGTTAAAGAGGGACAAAAAAAGGAATACCTTGTAACATTTGATACTCAAGGTGGAAGTGTTATAAATACGCAAATAGTTGAAGAAGGAAGTAAAGCTGTTAAACCAACAAATCCAACTAAATCTGGATACATATTTGTTGAATGGCAACTTGATGCTAAAAAATATGATTTTGATGAAAAAGTAACTAAAGACATTACTTTAAAAGCTAAATGGGATAAGGTTGAAGAAGAAAAGAAAAAGTATACTGTAACATTTGATACTCAAGGTGGTAGTTCTATAAATAAACAAATAGTTGAAGAAGGAAGTAAAGTTGTTAAACCAACAAATCCAACTAAATCTGGATACACATTTGTTGAATGGCAATTGAATGGTAAAAAATATGATTTTGATGAAAAAGTAACTAAAGACATTACTTTAAAATGTATATGGTCAAAGAATAGTATCAATTTAATTGAAGCATATTTTTTGAATACTCAAACTAAACAACATTCAACTAATGAATCAATTATATTAAAAACATATGATAATAAAATAATACTCATTGATACGGCGAATGATAGATTAGAATTTATTGTTGATAAATTGAAACAAGTTAGTGGAAGTGAGAATCCTACAATTGATTATTTGATAGTATCTCATTCCCATAATGATCATAGTGGTAATCTTAAGGCAATTCTTAATGATGATAGTATTACAGTTAAGAATATTATTTATAAAAAAGAACATTTATCTAATAATGTATATAAGATAATTAATAGTAATGCTAAGCCAAATACTAATATAATTGAAACAACAGCTTTAAATGAAAATATGGTTTCTTATAATATAAATGATAAAGTAAAGATGCATTTACTTAATAATAAAGATGTATACAGTAAATATTCTCAAGAAGAATGTAATGTATTGTTTTATCCTATAAAATTTAGTTCTTCAAATAGAGGACAAAATAATGTTAAAATTAATAATAAATATGTATATTTAAATAGTTTAGATCCTAACGATAGAACATTAAAATTTTCAAATACCATTGACCATATTGATAATAATCAGGGATTAGTTAATGGTATTCCACAAAGAAGATATTATGCCTTTGTAGCTGAAAGAACTGGATTATGTAATGCTAATAGTAATTCAATTGTAATATTAATGGAAGTTAAAACAGATAAGGGTAGTAAGTATATATACATTCCTAGCGATTTAGAAAACAATGGATATTCATTCTTTGGCTTATTCAATCAGACAGCTTTAAATCAAGGTTTTATGTATGGCACTATTTATTCTTCGGGAACGACTTTTATATTTAAGCATACATTTACTGGTGATTATGCAAATATTAATGATGCATGGGCTATTAATAATAATTCTTTTGTAGATACTAAGCTTTCTATCAGGGTGGCAGCAGAATCTAGAGTGGCCAATCAAATTAGAAATTATTTAGGTAATAACATAAATGATATTGTTATATATCAGGAGTCACATCATGGATTTAACAATGCTAAAGATGCTATTGATACTTTAAATCTTAATAGAAATGGGGTATATTCTATTGCTACATCTACGGATATCGGATATAATTCCGCCGATGCTTTAACAGCAAGAAGTTATCATTATGTATTAAATAATACTAATATTTTAGCAACTAGTGTTAATGATGGAGTTTATTGTAAAATAGTCAGTAATGGTCAGTATGAATGTAGTAATTAGTTACTAATGTTAAAACACTAACATGTAGTTAGTGTTTTTTATTGAAATAGTAATATATGTAATTTATAATATTTTGTAATCAATTATGTTGTTAAAAACAAGGAGGAGCTATTATGGTTGATTTTACAGCAAAAGAATTATTACTTGCAACTAAAGATAAAATATCTGAAATTGAGAAAAAACTACAAATATTAAGTGATTTGACTTGTATTAAAAATGATAAAAACATTGAGAGTGTAAGATATGTATTGTTACATGGTTCAACTGATTTTCCAACTAAAAGACCTAGATTAAGTTGTGTATTTGAATGGAATGATAGAAGAATAAAAGGTATGATCAATAATTCTTTAGTGAGAATGAATCGTTATAGATGGGGTTCAGAATCAGGATTAGTAATTAGAGATGACAATGGTAAAAATTATATTGCTAATAAAGATTATGCTGCTTTTATTCCACGAGAAAACCAAGAAGAATTTAGTAGTATTACTGATGAATTATTAACTGATGAATTTGTATTAAATTTTTTAAGTCAAGGAGTATTCTATTCTAGAGAATCATCTAAATTAAAAAAAGTAGATTTATATCCTAGTCCAATTAGTATTGAAGAAAAAGAAATAGGAGTAGGTAAAAGAATCTCTTTCCTTTATTATCCTGTTGATAATAAAGCATGTTTTATGATTCAAAACGGAAATGAATTAACAGATGAAATGTTACAAGAATTATTAAATTCTCAATTAGATCCTGCTTATTATTCGGATTATGTTAGAAGAACAATTGAAAGTTCTGATCAAACAACTAAGGATATCTTTATTCCAAAATTTAAAGATAAAAGTGGTAAACTTGATTTTAATGTTCAAGAAGATTATAAGAGACTTAGTTTAGTTAGAAGATAATTAAAATAGAATTTGAAGTATATTTTTCTTCTAGATTTATATGGCAAAATTTTATCTTTTTTATGAATAATGATATAATTTTTGCATGTAATTAAGGGGGAAAATATATGAATTATTATGAATCTTTAAAGAAAACAATAGATAATAAGTCTGTTGATTTAGAAGCACTTAAAGCAGAAGCTCAAGAAAATGCTTTTGAAGAGAGATTCGTTACATTCTTTGTAGAAAGAATTTTAGCTAGTTTAATTACTGAACATATTGGTCAAATTAATTCCGAAAATGTTTTTCATGCACATGATCCTAAGGAATTTAAATTTAATCTTATTAAAAAAACAATCGGTAGTAGAGAAGTTTATTCTAGATATTTGACTTATACAAAGGAATTATGCTATTCAACAGAATGCTATGGTGAAGGCCATTATTTTGATTTTGGTATAAAGAGTAATCATGAATGTGAAATGGAAATTGATGAAGTTGTAAATTATATTCTTACAATTTTAAAATCTCAAGGTTATGGTTTAACAGATGTTCATGAAACCGGCTGGCTTAATACTCATCCAGAAGAATTTACTGGTACTTGGGATTGTCCAATGTCTTCATTTGAAAAAGATGAAAAGATTATTTCATTTAGATGTACTATTGATCAATTAATTAACATGTACTATTCTGAACTTATGAGATATTCTTATAATTATAAAGTGGCTGATTATAAAGCAGAATCAGATATGTTTCAAGAAAAACTTGGAAAAGCAAAATAAAATAAAGCACTAACAAAATTGTTAGTGCTTTTTTTGTGCTATATATTATAATTTAATTGGAGATGATAGTATGAAAAAGATTATACTCGTAACTGGTAATATGAAAAAGCTAATAAGTGCTAGACAATTCTTAGAACCACATGGAATTGAAGTAGATAATGTAAAAATGGATACGACGGAAATTCAATCTGATTCTATAGAAGAAATAGCTGCTTTCTCTGCTAAAGAAGCTAGTGAGAAACTTAAATGTAGTGTATTAAAAAATGATACCGGATTCTTTATTGAGGAGTTTGGTAATTTCCCAGGAGCTTATACTCATCAAGTTATGGATAGTATAGGTACTGATGGTATATTAAAGCTAATGAGGGGAGTAAGAAATAGAAGAGCTTACTATCGAGAAGCATTTGCTTATTGTGAATATGGAAAGGAACCGGTTGTATTTACTGCTATTACTAAAGGAAGACTTGCTACTAGAAAAAGTGGTAAGTATGGCTTAAAAATAGATCCTATTTTTATTCCTGATGGATTTACTAAAACAATGGCACATTATGACGATGATAAAAGATTCTGTACTTGGAATACAAAAGTATTTGATGAAATAGCTGAATATGTAAAAAAACACTAACATAATAGTTAGTGTTTTTAATTGTTACTTTCTAGCTGTTATGCCATAGTAACGTCTTAATAGTTTTATTTTTCCTTTTTCTTGATTTTCTGCTATGTATTCATCTAGTAATTCGTCATCTATTTCATTAGCATAGTAATCTTTATTGTCAGATGCTTCTTCACTAAATTCATCGAGGATTGGAACTTTCTTTAAGAATTCTTTGAATAGGAATTTGTTTTTAAAATATTCTCTTTCATGGATAGGAACTAATTCAACATCTTTGAAACCAGCTTTTAAAACGTTTTCATAATCAATGATGCTTATTGGTACTGTGTCATCAAATGCTTGTCCTTTGTTGAATAATAGTTTTAAATTCCAACAATCATATTTGTCGACACCATGAATAATTAAATAACCCCCTTTTTTTAAACATCTGTAGATTTGTTTTGGATCAGTTGGCGTGTTTCTAGCAACTACAATGTCGAAGTAATCATCTGGAACATCCATCTTTAAATTGTCCATTAATTTGAAGGAGATGTTTTTTCTTCCGCTTTCTTTTAAGTTTTTGTTGGCAGTTTCAATCATTCCTTCTGAATAGTCAGTACCAATTATTTCTTGGCAGTCTGGAAAGTACTTTAATAGTTTTTCACCACCACCAGTTCCTAAATCTAATATTCTTGAATTCTTTTTTGCAGCATGTTTTATTATTCTGAATATGTCCCACTTTGTTAAAGAAACAGATTCTATTTCAAACATGTCAAAATTCCAATCTTTGATTTCTTCATAGTATTCTAATTCATTTACTTTCATATTATTACCTCTTTCTTTATTTTGTGTGGTATTAAAAAAGAACCTCCTTTCATGAACAACAAAAATCTACCACAAATTTTTCTGCGATATTTTTGTTATTCATGATGAGATTCTTAGGTTCTTATCATTGTTAACCCCACATTTAAGTGTTATGGTAATAAAACGCGAATAACTAATTGATTTATTACATTTTTAATATAGCATTTAATTAAAGTGATTGCAAATTTATATTGAATTTTATACTAATTATGGTAATATATATCCCTTAAAGAAGGGATAGTTATGGAAAAGAAGAATGTTTTACAATATATAAAGGAGCATAATTTAAGTAGTAAAGAAATCTTAAATTTACTCGATATTACTTCAATTGAAGATAATCTACAATGTACTATTGAAGGAAAGTCAATTAAAATTAATGGAATACATACTGATTATGATATTGTTTTTGAAGGTGATTTTTATCTTGTAACTAAGAAGTTTTCTGATTTTATGTATAGAGAATGGCGAGGTTATGATGGCTTTATCATGCATAAACAATCTTCTTTTAATATTGCTAATGAAAATTTGGTATTTGAGCAAATATATAATGAACATAAACCTGAGGAATTAATAAGATATATCTCATTAATTAAACCTGGGGATAGGGAAGGACGTCCAGCATATAGAAAGTATATAAATGTTGGTCGCATGTTTGGTGCTAGTGAATCATATGTTGAAACAAATACGACAAATGATTCTAAACGTCATCGTATTATTAGAGATCAAAACAATTATATTATTTCTAATTATCATGCTAGTAATGAAGAAACATTAGCAAGTGAGATGGCTAGTACTTGTTCTATTAAACGTCCATCAATTTTATCTTATACAATGCCTGTAGCTAATCCTGATCAATTAAGTGAATTAGCAGATATTAAGTGTCCTGTTATTAAAATAAGTGGAAGTTTTGTTGGTATTAATCCATTAGAAGATGTTAGAAAAATATCACCTAAACTTCAATATCAATTGATGATAGAAAAGAATAAAAATAGGTTAGAAGCATTTTTATCTTTAGAAGGATCCCTTGGTAGAGAAACTCGTTTTTGTGTATGCCCAGGGGAAGGAGATATTTTATTAGCTGAAGATATAGATGCAATAATGGAACAATTTAGTAAGAGTGGGTTCTTTGAATGTGGTGATGTTTTCCCATTAGAAGCTACCTTAGTTGCTGAACTAAATAGTATTAAAGAGGATGTTATTAATACTAGTGTAACTGATGAACTAGATGAATTATTATTACAAGATTTCAATTATGAAAAAACTATGGTTGAAGCTTATAGGAATATTAGAGATGTTTATGGGAAAGTAGTTGAATTATCTCATAAGGAAACTGAACAAATGAAAAAAGTATAATTAATATACTTTTTTTATTGTCAATAAATTAAGTAATTATGTCATTTTATGGATTTATTTGATATAATAAATCTCTTCTGGGGTGGTCTAGATGGAAATAAAGAAATTAAGAGATATTTATTATTACTTATTATTACATGGACATCAAGATTTAGAAATATTTGAAGTGGATTCTAAAGTTTATGATTTAGTTAAAGCAATCGATGCGCTTCCAGTTCCTGAATTTCAAGGAATAGAGATTCCCTATATTAGTAATGGATTGTTAGTAAGTAACGCTAGATTTTTTTTAGAATCTAAGTTGTTTATGCACTATGTTGGATATTTAAGTAATGAAAGATTAATAAAAGCTGTTCAAGATAAGAGGGTTGTTGATGTAGCTTCTTTAGTTGATTTATATAATAGATCTGCATCATTTGTTCCTCCTCATAAAATACCTATTTCTTATACAGAAAAAGGTGTATTTAAAGGAACTTTAGAAACTCAATTGTTAATCTTTGATGATAAAGAAATAGATAGAGAAGTATTATCTAAAATTAATGTTTATTTTAATCAAATTAAGTTAAGTATGCATTCTACAGATATCGGAACTTCTTGTTATATTCATGAACTAGTTCATACACAATTAGAGTCATGTAAGGGTGTTATTAATAATTATTATAATAGTGAAGTTGCAAGTATATTTATGGAAATGCTATATGCTTTAGAAAATGATAGAGTAAATTTCCAAATAATATTGTCTAGTAGAATTAGTCATATAATATCTTGTTTTAATAGAATGGCTACTTATCAAACTGGCGAAAAGCAAAAGAATTATGAATTATATGATTTTTGTAAAGATGGTAAATACTTTATATCAATTCTTAAAGCATTTAATCTATTGAGATTATACATGGAATCTGATAAGCCAGTTAAGAAGGAAATATTAAAGAGTTTACAACGTGTTTTTGATGGTGAAGATTTCTTTGAAAGTTTTTTAGATAAATTTGATATATCCTATGAAAGTAGTTTAGAATTAGAGCATACAAAGAAATTATTGCTTTCTAGAATGTGATATAATTACTATAGGTTGGTGAAGAAAATGAAAAGAGTACTATTAATGTTTATGTGCTTGATACTAGTTGCAGGATGTGAAAAAAAAGTAGAACCTGAAAAGAAAGAAGAAACTAAGCCAGTATCTGTTCAATTAGAAGATGTAGAAGTTGAATTAGGAACAGAATTACTTAATACTAAAGGTATTATTAGTGTAATAAATGGAGAGTTGGTTACAGCTGAAGAGAAAGTTGAAACATCAGTTTTAGGTGTTCAAAAGGTTAAAATAGTAGCTAAGAATGAAGCTGGAGAAGAAAAAGAATTTGAATACAATGTTAATGTTGTTGATAAAACGGCTCCTGTTATTACTTATAAAAAGAAATTAACTACTACTGAAGGTAAAAAGTTTAATTTATTAAGTGGAGTATCTGCTAAAGATAATTCTCTAGAAAAAGTAACTGTTAAAGTTGAAGGCGATTATGATTTTGATAAAGCAGGAACTTATAAATTATATTATGTTTGCAAAGATAGTAGCGGAAATACTGCTAAAGAAGAATTTAGTTTAGTTGTTAAGGAAAAACCGGTTGAACAACCAAAGGAAGAACCAAAACAAGAAGAGAAAAAAGAAGAACAACCAAAGGAAGAAGAAACTCCTAAAAAAGAAGAAACTCCTAAAAAGGAAGAAACTAAGAAAACAACAACATCTGGATATAATCCTAATGGAACCGATGCTAGTTTAAATGGAACTAAAACTAGTAAAGGTTATACTATTACTGTTAAGAATGGTATTACATATATAGATGGTATTATGATTGCTAATAAGACGTATTCATTACCTAAGAGTTATGCACCAGGAGGACTTACAAGTGCCACTAAGAATGCTGCAAATGAAATGATAGCAGCTGCTAAAAAAGACGGTGTTAGTTTATATGTCGCTTCTGGTTTTAGATCATGGACTACTCAAAATAATTTGTGGCAAAAGCGTGCTAAAAATTATGGTAAAGCATTTGCTGATTCTGGTACAGCTAGAGGTGGGTATTCAGAGCATCAAACAGGTTTAGCATTCGATATGTGTGGATCTGGTAGTGGATGTATTTCTCCTGAATATCATAATTCTAAAGGAGCTAAATGGATGACTGCCAATGCATATAAATATGGTTTAGTATTAAGATATCCAAAAGGAAAAGAAAATCTTACTGGCTATAAATATGAATCATGGCATTTTAGATATGTTGGTAAAGACTTAGCTAAAAAGTTATATAATAATGGCAATTGGATAACACTAGAAGAATACTTTGGAATTACAAGTAAATATGCTGATTAAAAAAAGGAAATATTTTTCCTTTTTTTATATGCTATAATTATAATGGAGTTGGTAATATGTATTGTCCTAAGTGTGGTAATGAAAATGATAATAAAGCTAAATTCTGTAGAGAATGTGGTTATGATTTCACATCAAGAATAGCTGAACAAATACATGATGGAGCAAGCATTTCAAACGGAGTTAATACTCCAATAGATAAGAATAAAATAGTAAAAACTGTGGGTGTGTTTGCGACAGTTATTTTTTCAATACCAGCTATTTTTTCGGTTTTTGTAATTATAGTAGCAATAGTGATATTTTCTACATTTGCTTTCAACGCGCGTAAAAAAACTGTTGAATTTAAGGATATGAGTGTCCCAACTATTTATAAGGTTACGGGAGATGCTAAAACAGTGTGTTCCTTTGGTGGCAAAAAAGATAACGAGCGTCGAGAGTATGGTTTGGGATATTGTAATGATTATTCAATTCAAGATATTAATGAATATATGAATTATTTAATTACAGAAGAAGGATTTAGTAAAGAATCACAAACATCTGCAGTTTTATATAAATATGATGGAGATTATAAAATCACAGTTACAGTTAATACGGGGCATGTAAATTATTTGTTTGAAATAAAGGATGATATTAATGAAGAAAAAGAACAAGAAGGAAATTAATAATGAAAAGAAGACACGTGAAATAATGCGTGAGCAAATACCTGAGGATATTAGAATATTGTTTGGTAAGTTTTATTTGTTTTCAATTGCTTATGTTTTTTTCTTTGCTTTTGCTTTTCCATTTTTTTTAATGTATTACATTTCTTGGGTTAGTAAAATTTTTACAATTGTATTTCTTAGTTGCTTTTATATCTATATCTTGATTGATGTACATAAAAAAAGAAAAAGATTTACTTCTAGTATTTATATCTTTTTAATTGTCTTAGTTATTGTTTCAATTTCGTTTTCTATAATAAAATTGTTTATTTAACTTGAAAATTATTTCATTTTTTGTATAATACATGTTATAATTGTTTAGTTGTTAAACGAGGAGGTGTCTTATGAGAACTTACAAAGTTAATTTACCTGAAGGAACAAAGAAGAAATTCGGAGCTTTAAGAGGAGTAAAAGTTAGATTAGTATCAAAAAATGCAAAGAAGAAGACTAACAAAAAAGAAACTTCTAAGTAATAAATTCAGACTAGTGTCTGTTTTTTTTTGCATAAAAAAAGAATTATTTGAATAATTCTTTAAATGAAACTACTTAATCCACTCATACATATCTTGTTGATGAAGATAGCAATTGTATTTTGATCGTCTTGGCAATCATTTCTAATCCAAGCTTCTATTAAACCAATTGTTCCATCAACAATAAAGTTATATATGTTATCGATATCTTTGGGAGTAGCTTTCTTTAATAGCTTTTGCCATTCTTCAATACTTTGTTCATGTACTAAGTTAAGTATTTTTCTTAAGAAAGTATGATCTCCATTATCGCTTAATAGTTTTGTATATATTTCTTTTTCTTTTGATATTGCTTCAATTATTTTACTAGTGAAAGATATTAGATAGTTTCTCTTAATATCTTCAATGTATTTTTCTAAATCAGATATTAATGATTCTTCTATTTTTATTACAAGATCATCGATATCTTTGTAATACTTGTAGAATGTTGTTCTGTTGATATTAGCGTCCTTACATAATTCTAGGACAGTAATATCATTAATATTTTTCTTCTCTAATAATAATAGCAAAGTACTTGTTAGCTTTTTCTTGGTGTTAACAATTCTTTTATCCATATTATCACCCTTTTACCTACTTATATTATATAATATTGCTTTAATTAAATCAACACAATGTTTATTAAAAAAGTGATTTTTTATTGCATTATATATGATATAATAAAATATAGAATATGGAGGAGTGTTTATGTTTACTAGATTTGTATTTAACGAGGTTTCATATTTTGGTTGGGGTGCTAGAAAAAACTTAATTGATGAAATCAAAAATAGAAAATATAAAAAAGCATTATTAGTTACAGGTAGTAATCTAGTTAAACTTGGTGTTACTAACAAAGTAACTAATTTGTTAGATGCGAATAATATTAGTTATGAATTGTATAGTGATGTCATAACAAATCCTACTATAAGTAATGTTAAAAAAGGTTTGAGAATTGCAAATAAATTTCATGTAGATTATATAATCGCAGTAGGTGGAGGTTCAGTAATTGATACTGCTAAAGCTATTGGTATTATTTCTACTAATCCAGAGTTTAAAGATGTTAAATCTCTAATTGGTGTTACTAATACTAAGAATAAGTCTTTACCAATAATTGCTTTACCAACTACTAGTGGTTCGGGATCTGAAACATCTATTAATTGTGAAATAGTAGATGAAGAAGAAAAAGTAAAATTAGTAAGTATGGATCCTAATAATATTCCAATGCTATCAATTGTCGATACAGAATTAATGTCAGCAATGCCAGTTACTACAATGGCTGAAACAGGACTTAATGCTTTAGCTCATGCTATTGAGTGTTATCTTACCAAAGATCATAATGAAATTAGTGATATGTTTGCTTTAAAAGCAATTAATTTAATATATAATAATCTTGAGAAAGCTATTACGAGAGATAAAGTTGCTATGGAGAAAATGTCTATGGCCCAATATCTAGCAGGAATGGGATTTAGTAATGTTGGACTTGGATTAGTTCATTCAATGGCTAATCAATTAAGTGCAATGTATGATATTTCTCATGGTTTAGCTAGTGCTGTGTTATTACCATATGTAATGGAATTTAATATAGAAGGATCTGAAGATAGATATGTGGATATAGCAAGAGCTATCGGGTTAGAGATTGAAGGAACTAATGATACTATAGCTTATAAGTTAATAGATTCTATTAAGGATTTAGCTTCAAGATTGAATGTGCCAATGCATATAAGTGAGATTGGTGGTAAAATTAAAGATATAGAACAATTATCTGTTAAGTCATTAGCGGATCCTTGTACATTAGCTAATCCAAGAAAAGTTGATTTAGCTGATATTATGTATTTATTTAATAAATCAATTTAATAATAGGAGTGTGTAGTAGTGGAAGAAGAAGTTTTAAAAACTGAAGTTCTTGATGAAGAGCCAATTGTTGAAAAACAATCTTTTTCTGATGCAAAAAAAACTCCTATACTAGAAGATAAAAAAGATGATTTCTTAAATGTTGGTGGTGAAGATAAACCAATATTAGAAGATAAAAAAACAGAATTAAAGGTTGAAGAAAAACCAAAACCTCTTTTGGAAGAAAAGTCTGAAGAATTAAATGTTGGTAATGAAACAAAACCATTATTGGAAGATAAAAAAGAAGACTTAAACATTGGTGAAGAACCTGCAAAGAATGTAGTTAAACCAGCAAAGAAGACTAAAACAACTACAACTAAGAAAACTAGTTCGGTTAAGAAGAAAGAAGAACCAAAAGAAGAAAAGGATGAAGAACTAAAAAAAGAAGAAGTAGCAGAAGAAAAAGAACTTGAAAAGGTAGAGGACAATGGACCTGTTGAAGATATTGTAGCTGGGGAAGTTATAATACCAGAAGAAATTCAAAATAGTCAGGAAGAAATTGTTCTTGATAGTAGTGCTCCAACTGTTGAATCTGAGGAAGTTACTTCTGCTATATCAATCGATGATCTTCCAGCAATGAAGGATATTTCTTCGGATAGCACTTCAATTGATTTACCTGCTTTTGCAAGTTTTGCTCCATTAGAAGAAGCTGCTGAAAGTAGCCATACAAAAGAGATTCCATTTGATGCATCTGTATTTAGTAATGCAGTTAGTGATAATGAAGTTGATGTGGTGCCAATGGAAACTCCAGAGGCTTCAGCTCCAGTAGTTGAATTTACTTCTGGGGAGGTAAGTCCTACTCAAGAAGTTCCTGAATTGCCAGCAAATGATGTTGTTGAAGAAAAGGTTTTGGAAGAACCTCCTACAGAAGAAGTAAAAAAAGAAGAACAACCAAAAGAAAAGAGTGGTACTTTAGTATTCTTGTTGTTATTACTATTAGGTATAATGGCCTTTGGTGCAACAGTATTCTTTGTTGTTAGAAGTTTTAGATCCAATCCTACTGGGCACTCTGAAAGAGTAGAAGAAGTTGCAAAAGAAGAAGAAGTTAAAGAAATGGAACCTACTCCTGAAGAACCTCAAGTAGAAGAACCAACAGAAGAACCAAAGGAGGAAGAACCTCCAGTAGAAGAAGAACCTAAGAAGGAAGAAGAGCCTAAGAAAGAAGACACTAAGAAAAAAGATACGAAAAAAGATACGAAAAAAGATACAAAGAAGGATACAAAAAAAGATACAACACAAGACGATAAAAAGGATGATTCTTCTAGTACTAATAACAATAACAATAATAATAATAATCCAAAACCGGAAACGCCTACACAACCAGATACACCAACGGAACCGGAAAAACCTACGGAACCAGATCCAAAACCTGATACTCCAACGGAGCCTGATCCAAAGCCTGATACTCCAACGGAACCAGAAAAACCTACAGAACCGGATCCACCAGCACCTCCTGAACCACAAATTATAACAACTACGCATTATGCATTTGCTGAGAAAACTTCATGTGGTTTATTTAGCGGATATGATTGTTTCCATCCAGATTTTACGACTGGTAGGTCAACATTTGTTAAATGGTTATGTAAGGCAAATAACATTTTGCCAGAAACAACTTTTAAGAGAATATTTAGTGATGTTTCTATACGTACGAACGATTGGGGATATATTCAAGCTGCTTATAATGCAGGTTATTTAAAGGGTTATACTAATAATAAATTTTATCCAGGAGAAAAAACTCCTCGTTATTTAGCAGTTTTAATGATTGTTAATATGATTAACACTAACGATAGTTTT
>JAEEGL014481486.1_pt1 | contig 17510 bp, 14 predicted proteins | sample 9134231 | NCBI WGS metagenome assembly JAEEGL01 (sample SAMN16246548, study PRJNA631951) | gut metagenome | biome: gut microbiome; feature: rumen; material: fiber-attached | host: Bos | place: Iran: Karaj | collected 2018-10 | reverse complement strand
TATGAAGGATAGAGGAATTGCTCATATCGGTATTGGTAGCGGTAAGGGCGATGACAAGGCTACAGATGCTGTTAAGATGGCTGTTGAGTCTCCACTTCTTGAGACCAAGATCAATGGCGCATCTAATGTTATCATCAACATTTCCGGTGATATTACACTTGCAGATGCATCTGATGCTTCTGAGTATGTTCGTAATCTTGCAGGAGATGATGTTAACGTTATCTTCGGTGCAATGTATGATGAGAGCAAGACAGATACATGTACAATTACTGTTATTGCTACAGGTATTGAGGACAAGATCAATACAGCACCTACACCTAAGCCGGCAGCTACAGCTGCAGGAGTTGCAGGTAACGCACATGTGGCTGGACAGGCAGTTGCACCTCAGCCAACTGTTGTTCATACACCTATTTCACCTGTAACACCTCTTCAGACAGTTGTAACACCAATGCAGGCAGCTACAGAGACAGTTAGTACAGTTAATATCACCAGACCGGCTCAGCCGCTTACTCTGAATAAGCCTTCAGAGATCAAGAGCACAGTAGAGCCCAAGTCACTTAAGATACCGGATTTCCTTCAGAGGAAATAATTATATTTATGAATTAGAAGTTATGGCCCGTCGCAGTTATGCGACGGGCTTTTTTCAGCTTTTTATCCGTTTTTCTTCGAAATTTAGTGTAGAAAAAGGCGACAATTGATGATACAATAGTTTGTGGAGTTGTATATTGTTCATACAATATACTGTGGAGATGAAAAAACATATTATTATGAGCGTAAAATGGAGGACACGCTATGAAATGCCCATTCTGTGGAAAAGATGACACAAGAGTAATTGATTCCCGACCAGCAGATGAGAACACATCCATCAGGAGAAGAAGAGTTTGTGATTCCTGTGGTAAACGTTTTACTACCTATGAGAAAGTTGAGACAATACCTCTTATTGTCATTAAGAAGGGTGATGTGCGTGAACCCTATGACAGAGCCAAGATTGAGGCTGGTGTTTTCAGAGCCTGCCATAAGCGCCCTGTAAGTGCTGAGCAGATAACAAGGCTCGTAGATGCTGTAGAGACTGAAGTTTTTAATATGGAGCAGAAGGAAATTCCTAGTCGTGCCATCGGAGAGATAGTAATGGATAAGATGAAGAATCTTGATCCTGTTGCATATGTGAGATTTGCCTCTGTTTACCGTGAATTCAAGGATGTTAACACCTTTATGGATGAGCTTAAATCAGTCCTCAGGAAAGAGGCAGAGGGGACGATAACAGATTCTACGGACAAGAATACACCACTTCTCAAGAAAGAGTGATTTGTTTAAGAGGGCTTTCAGTTCATCTGTAAGCCCTTTATTTATGCCTGTGTTCGGAAACAAACAAATCTAAGATGGAGTTGACAAATTCTTGTCAAAGTCTTATATTTTCAATGTGACGCTAGAGGAGTGCGTCATGTCCGCTGACTCTTTTCATTAGAGCAGCAAGTAATTAAATAGGAGGAAGATTTTAACATGATGAACAAGAAAATTGGAAGGATGGGAAGTTCACTTCTGATGGTCGTGTTAACAACACTGACTGTTGCATTGAGCGGATGCTCAAGTGACAAGGCAGGTGATTCCGCCAAGGTAGATGCGAGTGTAGAGGCAGGCACTGAAACAGTGACCAGCACAGAGACAACAGAATCTACAGATGTAGCGGATGATCTTTCTAAGCTTACCGTAGGAATACCTCAGGATATTGACGGTCTTGACCCTCACAATTCAACAGGGGCAGGAACAAGAGAAGTATTCTACAACATTTTTGAAGGCCTTGTTAAGGCTGATTCAGAAGGTAATCTTAACCCTGCTGTAGCCAGTGAGTATACGATTTCAGATGATAGTAAGGTTTACACCTTTACTCTTAGGGATGGTATCAAGTTCCACGATGGAAGCTTAGTTACAGTAGAGGATATCAAATATTCCCTTGAGCGTAATATGGGTGTTGACGGAAGTGAGCCTCTTATCAAGGCTTATGGCAAGATTGACAGTGTAAACATTGTTGATGACAGCCACGTAGAGGTTGTTCTTAAGGAAGCTGACTCAGATTTCCTTACTCAGCTTACAGTAGCTATTATTCCTGCAAGCAATGAGCATCCGGAGACAACACCAATAGGAACAGGCCCATACAAGTATGTTTCTAACTCACCACAGGAGAATTTTGTAGTAACAAGATTCGATGATTACTGGGGAGAGAAAGCTTATATCAAGGATGTAGTATTCAAGATCGAAGCCAACATGGATGCGATCGTTCTTGATCTTGAGGGCGGTTCTATTGATATGATGGCACGTGTGACACCTACACAGGTTAGCCAGCTTTCAGACAAATTTGAGGTTTATGAGGGAACTATGAACCTTGTTCAGGCTCTTTACCTCAACAACGCAGTTAAGCCTTTTGATGATGTAAGAGTACGTCAGGCTCTTTGCTATGCTGTTAACCCACAGGAAATCATGGATTTCGTTTCAGAGGGCGCAGGAACAGAGGTAGGAAGTGCTATGTTCCCTGCATTTAGCAAGTACTATATGCCGGAGCTTAACGATACATACAATACAGATGCAGATAAGGCCAAGGAGCTTCTTGCAGAAGCCGGATATCCTGATGGCTTTGAGTTCACAATAACAGTTCCATCCAACTATGGCCAGCACGTTGACACAGCTCAGGTTATTTCTGAGGAGCTCAAGGAAATCGGCGTTACAGCCAAGATCCAGGAGATCGAGTGGAATTCATGGGTAAGTGATGTTTACTCAGGCAGAGAATTTGAGGCAACTGTAGTAGGAATCGATGCTTCAACTCTTTCTGCATCAGCACTTCTGTCCAGATATGTATCAGACAATGGCAAGAACTTTGTAAACTTTAACAGTGCTGATTACGACGCAGCTTATGCTAAGGCATCAGCAGCAACTGACGATGCTGAGAAGACAACATATTACAAGGAATGCGAGACTATCCTTTCCAAGGAAGCAGCCAGCGTTTACATTCAGGACCTTCCTGAGTTTGTTGTTCTCAACAAGAAATTTACCGGATATACATTCTATCCACTCTATGTGCAGGATATTGCCAAGATCAGACCTGCACAGTAATATTGTGATAAGGAGCAGACAGCTTTTTTCACATAATAAATAGTTACAAGTAAGCGGGGAATATGCATATGAAATACACACTCAAAAAACTCTCATCTACGATTGTTACTTTGATAGTGGTTTCATTATGCGTATTCCTCGCTTTTAATGTTTTGCCCGGAGACCCTGCTATCAGAATGTTAGGGCTTGAGGCTTCACCTGAGCTTGTGGCTCAGACTAGAGAAAAAATGGGACTTAACGATCCTGTTTTGGTCAGATATTTTAGATGGTTCATAGCTTTTTTACAGGGAGATTTTGGAACATCTTATACATATAGCGTTCCGGTATCAAGCCTTATTATGAGTAAGGTACCTATAACGCTGACACTTGGAATCCTTGCCTTTTTGTTTACAGTTGTTATTTCCATTCCTGTTGGAATAGCAACAGCCAAGTACGAGAATGGTATTCTTGACAGGACTATTACGGTGATCAATCAGGTTATTATGGCTATTCCGCCTTTCTTTTCAGGTATTTTGATCACTTTTATATTTGGAATGATATTGAAATTATTTACCCCGGGAGGCTTCGTGTCCTACACGGAGGATATCAGAGGGTTCCTTAGATATCTCTTTTTCCCGTCGATTGCAATTGCGTTTCCTAAAATTGCAATGACAGTCAGAATGCTGAGGGGTAATCTTATAGATGAATCAGGTAAAGATTATGCGAGAACCGCATATTCAAGAGGTAATAACACAAACGGAGTTCTATACAGACATGTTTTGAAAAATGCCATGATTCCGGTCATTACGTTTTTGGGAATGGCTTTGGCAGATATGGTTGCGGGAAGTATCGTTGTTGAACAGGTATTTAATATCCCCGGAATCAGCCGCATTCTGTTATCAAGTATCAGTAACAGGGATTATCCGGTAGTAGAAGCTATTATTATGGGCATTGCCATAATTGTTATAGGAGTAAATTTCCTTGTAGACATCATTTACAGAGTGATCGATCCAAGGATTGAGATAGAAGACTAAATCAAGATGAAGAATTCAAAACTTAGAAAACTTAGCAAAAATCCATATGTTCTGATAGGCGGGATCATTATGGGACTTGTCCTTGCGATGATAATCCTGGGTATTTTCTGGATGCCTTATGAGCCTACCAAAATGAGCGCTTCTGAGAAGCTTCAGGGAATATCGCTTCGTCATATTATGGGAACTGACAATATGGGACGTGATGTGTTCAGCAGGGTTATGTATGGTAGCAGAGTCACACTTATGATTGCCATTGGTACAATTATTATCGGTGCCGGCGTTGGCACGATAATAGGCGCTATTACTGGCTACTATGGAGGCATGATCGATGAGGTTACCATGAGAGTAATAGATGCTCTTTTTGCTTTTCCGAGTATTCTGCTGGCACTGGTAATTGTCAGTGTATTTGGCGTTGGCTGGACTCAGCTTGTTATCTCGCTTGGAATCGCTTTTGTACCTAGCTTTGCCAGAATAGTAAGGGGCGAAGTCCTCAGGTGCAAGAACATGGATTATATTGAGAATGCCAGACTCCAGGGCGTTTCAGACCTTAGAATGATTTTTTTACATATTCTTCCTAATATCAAGGGAGTTTTGGCATCATCTATACTTATTGGATTTAACAATGCTGTTCTGGCAGAGGCCGGGCTTTCTTATCTGGGAGTTGGATCACAGCCGCCATATGCCAGCCTTGGACGTATGCTTTCCGATGCACAGCAGTATATGTTTACAAGACCCAGTTATGTTCTATGCCCCGGCATAGTTATAGTGCTCATGGTTTTGGGCTTTGCATTCTTGGGAGAGGGGATTAAGAGATGGGAATAATTCTTGATGTTACTGATCTCCATATAGAGTTTCATGATTCAGATTCACCGGAGACAGCGGTTGAGGATTTTGATCTGATGCTGGCTGATGGCGAAATTGTCGGCATAGTTGGAGAGTCCGGATCCGGCAAGAGTATGAGTGCTCTGGCTATTGCAGGGCTTCTTAGCAGACACGCTATCAAGAAAACAGGCAGGATCATGTTTGAAGGCCATGACCTTTTGACTTGTGACAGGAAAACTCTCAGATCTTTTCAGGGTGATGAGATTTCAATTATTTTCCAGGAACCCATGACAAGTCTGAACCCTGTTAAAAGGATCGGATGGCAGGTAGAGGAGCCTCTTCGCATTCATCATCCTGAGATAAAAAAGGCAGAGCGCAAGAAGCGCGCTATTGATATGCTCAAGGATGTCGGACTTGAGAATGCTGAGGAAGTTTACTATATGTATCCTCATGAGTTATCAGGCGGAATGAGACAGAGGGTTATGATCGCTGCTGCAATGATAGGAAATCCTCAGATCCTGATAGCTGATGAGCCGACAACTGCTCTTGATGTAACAGTTCAGGCTCAGATAGTAGAGCTTCTCAAGAAGATCAACAGAGAGAAGAGGACATCTATTATCTTTATTTCCCATGATCTTAGTCTTGTAAGCCAGCTCTGCGAGAGAGTTATTGTAATGCAGAAAGGAAATATTGTTGAATCCGGCGATACCAGGACCGTTTTCACAAGGCCTATTCACAGCTATACCAAGAAACTCATAGCAGCTATACCCAAGATTGATCTGGATAATTAATGGGATTTTTGCTACAGATTTCATAAATTATAAATAGATGGCGATAAGTTAGAACTCGCCACAGTGGTGTCATATCAGATGGAAAAAGAAAAAGTATTAAGAGTTACAGGGCTTAATGTTTTTTACAAGAACAGAAAGCGTAAACTCTTTTCCCGGAAAAATAAAAAAATACAGGCACTTTTCGATGTTTCTTTTGACATGGATGAGGGTGAAGTACTTGCGATAGCCGGCGAGTCAGGATGTGGTAAATCAACGCTTGCAAGGGCTATTGTCGGAATAAACAAGGATTATCAGGGCGAAATATGGCAGAAATACGGAAGGCCCATGATGGTATTCCAGGATCCTTATAATTCACTTAATCCAGCCAAGAAGATCGGATGGCTTCTTGAAGAGCCGCTCAAGGTTGACAAGGAGCGCAAGTGGACCAGTGAGGAGCGCCGCAAGAGAGTTGAAGAGATCATGCAAGAAATTGAGCTTCCAATCAGCATGTTAGACAGATATCCTTCACAGTTATCCGGCGGACAGAGGCAGCGAGTATGCATAGGAATAGCTCTTATGCGAGAGCCCAAGCTTCTGATTGCTGATGAACCTGTTTCAGCCCTTGATGTTACGATCCAGGCACAGATTATGGAGCTTCTCAATAACCTGCACAGGAAACATGGAATTTCAATCATATTCATATCCCATGATCTGAGGGTTGTATACCAGATAAGTGATCATGTAATGGTAATGAAAAACGGCCATGTGGTCGAGTACGGCGCCACAAGAGATGTGTACAGAAAACCTCAGGCTGACTACACTAAACAGCTCCTAAAGGCCGCAGGCATCACCAAATAATTAAATATAAAATATTTATAAAAAGCCTTAAAACATACTAAAAACCGTGTGTTTTGGGGCTGTTTTTGTATAATTATATTAAGTATTGTTGTTGCTTTTCCGATATATACATTAGTAATGAAGTGTTTTTATTGGAAAGGAGAGGAAAAATGGCATTAGATAGAATTAATGGATTTGTAAACTATAATGCTTACAACATTCCTCCCGCAGTTGATAATAACATCAAGGTAGGTACACAGGCTCCGCAGAATGCTCCTTTGAAGGCACCGGAGAAGCCTGTGGAAGCTCAGAAGGAAGAACCCAAAAAAGGTCTGGATCTTACCGTTGAAGAGCTTCCTGCAAGAGAAAATGCCTCTATTGAAAACGTGGCTATTTCTTTTGGCATGTACGACAGCTCATCTATAGATCTTTTCGGGGAAAAAGGTCTTGCCTCAGAAGATATGAAGCAGGCAATATCAGGAATGCAGAGAGATAAGATTCTTCACGAGTACCAGTATTTTGTTGGCGGCAAGGATCTTACTGGTAAGCAGAGCAATATTATCACTGGAACGGAAGACGGACTTGTTATCAAGCTGTCATAATAATGAGCACCCTATGTCCTTTGGGATATTATAGATCGCCAAGTGGGCGTATTATACAGAGAAGAAACCGACTTTTTCAATCAGAAAGCCGCTTTCTTTTCTTTTTTTGTGCTAATCTGCTTAAAATAATAATAACAATAAAGAGATTTCTTGTTCTTTGGTATTATGCTCGAAAGTAAAATAATACCAGCAAGAATAATAACCCCATATTGTTATTATGAAAAATTAAAAATCGCGGACCAAATTCTTCAAAAATAATACCAGTACGCTGATAATCAGGCTATTGGTTTTATTTTTTATCAAATATTCTGTGTTTAAATCCAAAATCTGTAATAACAAAATAGCCTTTTAGTTAATGTTGGTATTAAATTGCCCAAAAATAGTATTTAAAGTCCAGTTCAAACAAGGCATTATAGAAAATGCATATGTGATGGCGTCTTGAATTTTGTATTTAAGATGTCGTAATATGTTCATATGTGCATGACTTCTTGAGGACAAAAGAGGAAAATGCTCGCAAGAATCTATGAAAACCAGGGAGGATGACTATGGCTAATTTTACTGACGGGAATACTAATGTGTGTGGACTTATAGGAAATCCTGTAAGACATACGCTTTCACCTCTTATACATAACAGCCTGGCTGAGATTACGGGGATAAACATGGTCTACGTTCCCTTTGAGGTAGCAGAAGGGGATGTTTCTGATGCTGTTAAGGGAGCGCTGGCTCTTGGGGTAAGAGGCCTTAATGTTACTATTCCCTATAAAAGTGATGTTATTCCATGCCTTGAGGATATAGATCCTCTTGCCAAGGCAATAGGCGCGGTCAATACTCTGGTGAGAACACCAAATGGTGGCTTTAAGGGCTACAACACAGATATGACAGGGCTTTATCATTCTATGCAGGATGAAGGCGTTGAGCTTGAGGGTAGGACAGTAGTTATCCTGGGAGCAGGCGGCGTGGCGAGACCTGCAGCTTTTCTGTGCGCCAGCAAGGGAGCCAAAAAGGTATATATACTTAACAGAACCTATGAGAGAGCTATGGATGTGGCAGGGGAAGTCAACAGGGCACTTTTTGATTTAAGCCGTGAAGACCTTGTGACTGCAGATGGCATAAATGCTGAAGGTGATCCCCTGGATATTCCTGAAATCGTAGTTCCTATGAAGATTGAGGACTACAGAGATTTATATGAGGAAAAAGAAAAATTTATAACCCTTCAGTGTACTTCAGTAGGCCTTTTTCCTGATGTAAACAGCGCTATCATTGAGGATAGCGAATTCTATGAACATATCAGCGTGGGAATTGATATGGTGTACAGGCCTCTTGAGACCAAGTTTATGAAGCTTACAGCAGAAGCTGGTGCCAAGGCGGTTTCAGGACTTAAAATGCTCTTATATCAGGCAATTGATGCTTATGAACTGTGGTTTGAAAGTGAGCTTTTTGCTGAAATGCAGAAATCAGGTGAAGATAAGAAATCTGATGCTGAGCAGAAAGCTGTTAGGATATCCAAAGAGCAGGCAGATGAAATATACAAGTCTCTTGTTATGGAGGTTACAGGCGCAAGGAATATTATCCTTGAGGGATTTATGGGAAGTGGTAAGACAACTGTCTCTGAAATCCTTGCTGATAAGCTTGACCTTGAACTTCTTGATACGGACGCAGCTATAGTAGAGGCTGAGGGCCGCAGCATTAGTGACATATTTGAAACTGATGGTGAAGAGAGCTTTAGAGACATGGAGACAGCTCTTTTGGAAACGGCTTCATCAGAGCATTTCAGAGAAATGGTAATATCCCTTGGAGGAGGCCTTGTTCTGCGCAAAGAGAACAGGGAAATATTACAGGAACTTGGTAAGGTGGTGTATCTTAGGACAAAGCCTGAGACCGTCTATGAGAGGGTTAAATATGATAATTCAAGGCCACTTCTAAAGACAGCTGATCCACTTTCTACAATCAGGAAAATGCAAAGTGATCGGGGAAGTATTTATGAGCTTGCAGCTGATTGTATAATAGATACTGACGATCTTACGCCTTCCGAAATCGCTGACAGGATAATTGAGGAGCTTGGGATAGTTATAATATGACATCCAGAATGAAATTGCAGAAATCCGCACTTGCTGCGGGCTTTTGAAGAACATGATTTGATAGTCACAGTATTACAGATTTGAGGTTTTATTTTTGAATAAGAGAAATTATTCCAGAGAATTAGAGAATAGAATAGCCGGCTTTGAGCGCGAGAACAGGTTTCCAAGGCTTCTTTTACATGCCTGTTGTGCGCCATGCTCTTCGTACTGCCTTGAATACTTAAGAGAGTATTTTGATGTGACAGTTTTTTTCTACAATCCCAATATTACTGAAGAGAGAGAGTACAGGAAAAGAGTTGAAGAGGAAAAGAGGCTTATTTCTGAGTATAACAGACAGGTGGAAGAAAACAGTTTCGAAGGGATGAATTCGGATTCGCGCGCAAGGCGCATTGAGATAATGGAAGGGGACTATGTTCCTTCGGACTTTATGCATGCTGTTAAGGGTCTTGAGGATTGCCCTGAAGGTGGGGACAGGTGCAGGAAGTGCTTTGAGCTTAGACTTGATGAAACTGCCAGGATAGCAAGGGATAACGGCTTTGAATTCTTTACCACAACGCTGACTATAAGCCCGCTTAAAAACGCGGATGTACTTAATGAAGTGGGTGAGGAGGCAGCAAGGAAGATAAACTTGGAGGCTGGTGCTGCAGATCCGGGAAAAGAGATATCGCAGATACAGTTCCTTCCATCTGATTTTAAAAAGAAAAATGGATATAAACGCTCAATAGAGTTGTCCCATAAATTCGGACTCTACAGGCAGGATTACTGCGGATGTGGTTTTTCCAAGGCACAGAGGGAAAAAGAAAAAGAGGAGAAAAACGTAAATGTATAATCAGCCGCCAAAATATGTAATGGTAACACCATATTTAAGATCGAATGACAACAGCAATTCTACTGCCAGGGCGCTCAATATTGCCGCCATTGCATGCATGTGTCTTGCAAGATTTGTGCCGGCCATGGGGAGTTTTTTACTTCTTTTTGACGAGTATTCCAGTGGTAGTGGTTTTAATCTTTATGGCTTAAATATGGTTCTTGTTCTTGCAAGTTTAATATTACTGATCATAGCAAGGGTCAAATTCCCAGGGGATAGCGTCAGCAAAGGGCTTTTAATTGGCTTTGTTGTCAGAACTGTTTTTGCCATCATTCTAACCATTATGATTTTTGTTCTGGGTATATGGTTTATAAGTCTATATGCATTTTCTGATATTGCAGATATTATATGGGAACTTATAGAGCTTTTTGAATAAGAGTCTTTTTGATCACTGATTATAAATAGTTTGTTGATGTAAATGGAATTCTTTGGTAAAATCGTGTAGATTGTTTGTTGTTAAGTATATGGATAAAATGTTATTGGCTTTAGCACAATAGCGATAGTTTATTTATTAGGAAAGAAGGTTAGATTTTGGAAAAAGTACTTGAGCTAATTTCTAAAGAAGTAGGAGATGCATTTGAAGCTGCCGGATATGACAGGGAGCTTGGCAGAGTTACTATCTCTAACAGACCGGATCTGTGTGAATACCAGTGTAACGGTGCTATGGCCGGTGCCAAGAAATATGGCAAGGCCCCATTTATTATTGCAGATGATGTAGCTGCCAGACTTCAGGATAACAGCATGTTTGATAAGGTTGAGTCTGTTAAGCCCGGATTCCTCAATATCACAGTTAGTGGTGATTTCGCAAGAGGATATATAGTTAAGATGCTCCATGAGAAGCATTTTGGAGTAGACAGACCTGCACATGAGCCTACATATATTATCGATTACGGCGGACCAAACGTTGCCAAGTCTCTTCACGTAGGTCACCTCCGCTCTGCAGTAATTGGTGAGAGTATTAAGAGAATCCTTAAGTATACAGGTAACAAGGTAATTGGTGATGCTCACCTTGGCGATTGGGGACTCCAGATGGGTCTGGTTATTACAGAACTCGAGGTTAGAAAGCCTGATCTGTGCTACTTTGATCCAAATTATGAAGGCCCATATCCCAAGGAAGCTCCTTTTACAGTAGAAGAGCTGGGTGAGATTTATCCTGTAGCCAGTGCCAAGTCCAAAGAGGACGAGGCTTTCAAGGCTAAGGCTATGGATGCTACCAAGAAGCTTCAGGATGGTTACAAGCCTTATAGAGCCCTTTGGCACCACATTATGAACGTTTCTCTTGCAGACCTTAAGAAGAACTACAAGAACCTCAATGTAAACTTTGATCTCTGGAAGGGTGAGTCTGATGCTGATCCTGTTATTCCAGGAATGGTTGAGTACATGAAGTCTCATGGATATGCTCATGAGAGCCAGGGAGCACTTGTTGTTGACGTTGCAGAAGAAACAGATACCAAGGAAGTTCCACCATGCATGATCCTTAAGTCAGATGGAGCATCTCTTTATAATACAACAGACCTTGCTACTATCAAGCAGCGTATGGATGACAATCATCCTGAGGGAATCATCTATGTTGTTGATAAGAGACAGGAGCTGTACTTTACACAGGTATTTAGATGTGCTCGCAAGACCAAGCTTGTTATGCCTGAGACAGAGCTTCACTTTGTAGGCTTTGGAACAATGAATGGCAAGGATGGCAAGCCTTTCAAGACAAGAGCAGGCGGTGTAATGCCACTTGGTGATCTTATAGCTGAGATCGATGACAAGATGTACAACAGAATCAAGGAAGGCAATCCTGAAATGCCTGAGGATGAGGCAAAAGATACATCTCACAAGATTGCTCTTTCTGCCCTTAAATATGGCGATCTTTCCAACCAGCCATCCAAAGACTACATCTTTGATATAGAGAAATTCACTTCCTTTGAGGGAGATACAGGCCCATACATCCTCTACACAATGGTTCGTATCAAGTCAATCCTCAAGAAGTATGAAGCAGAAGGTGGCAATGTCAAGGAAGCGCTTCTTGCTAATCCTGACAGCCCGGCTATGAAAGAACTCATGCTTCAGCTTACAAGATTTGCAGATGCTATTGAAGGCGCAGCCAAGGACTTTGCACCTAACAGAATCTGTGCATATATCTACGATCTTAGTAATGCATTTAACAGCTTCTACCACGGAACCAAGATCCTTGCAGAAGCAGATCCTGACAAGAAGAGCAGCTATATCGCCCTCCTTGCAACAACACTTAAAGTTCTCGAGACCGGAATCGATCTCTTAGGCTTTGACGCCCCCGAGAGGATGTGAGCGATATAGATATCGGAAGTTTCAAGCATGCATGCTCGCATGCATATGCTTGAAACCTCGGAGACCGAACGGACACGAGGAAAAAAGACATACGAACGAAGTAGTTCTAATAAGGTTATTATTATGACACAAGACAAGCACATGTTCAGCAACAGGAAACTTCTCCTGTTGCTGATTCCTATTATAGCTGAACAATTCCTGAACTCCCTCATGGGCATGGCAGATTCCATGATGGTCAGTAACGTTGGCGCTGCGGCTCTTTCCGGAGTATCCCTCGTTGACTCCATCAACAATCTGGTAGTACAGGCCTTCAATGCCCTTGCTACAGGAGGAGTTATCATATGTTCCACATATGTTGGACAAAAAGATATGAAAAGAGCTAACGAGGCTGCCAGACAGGTTATCCTTGTTTCAGCCTTTATATCTTTTGTTGTTATGCTCTTTTGTCTTATATTTAGAGGCTGGCTCCTAAGAGTGATATTTGGACAGATTGAACCTGACGTATATCAGGCTGCCAGTATCTACTTTATCCTGACTATCCTTTCATATCCGGGAATCTCACTTGCGGCCGCAGGAAGTGCTATTTTCAGGGCTCAATCTAATACCAGACTCCCTATGAATGTAGCTATTGTTTCTAATATCTTAAATGTCGCAGGCAATGCCCTTTTGATATGGGGCTTTGGACTTGGTGTTTATGGTGCTGCTATAGCAACGCTTGCATCAAGAATATTCTCGGCAGTAGTGCTCCTGTGCCTTCTTCACCGTGATGATCAGCAGATATTTATCAGACAGTATCACAAGATCAGACCGGATATGGACAAGATCAAACGTATTCTTGGAATGGGTATTCCAAACGGTATAGAGAACTCTATGTTCCAGTTTGGTAAGCTGGCCATTCAGTCCTCTGTTTCAACTCTTGGTACAATGGCTATTGCAGCTCAGGCGATGACCAACATATTTGAAAATGTCAACGGCGTTGCTGGAATTGGCGTTGGTATTGGACTTATGACAATTACTGGTCAGTGCCTTGGAGCCGGAAGAAAAGATGAAGCCATTTTTTACACCAAGAAGATGATAGGCTGGGGATATATCGCTATACTTGTAAGCTGTCTGTTTACCTATGCTATAGCAAGACCTGTGACAATTCTGGCTCATATGGAAGCAGAGAGTGCTGCATTATGTATCTATATGCTTGGATGGATCACTATAGCCAAGCCGCTTTTGTGGGCACCGTCTTTCATCACTCCATATGCTATGAGAGCTGCAGGAGACGTCAAGTTTTCTATGATAATCGCTACACTTACTATGTGGCTGTGCAGAGTAACACTTGCAACCTTCCTGATCCGCGTAGTTCATATGGGGGCTATGGGTGTATGGATTGGAATGTTTGCTGATTGGGCAATTAGAGGAATCATTTTTACTATCAGATTTATGCGTGGTAAATGGATTCATAAAGTTGTCGAATAGTTATTAGTATTTTAATGGTTTTTTAATTAAATAAGGTTCTTATCTAAAATATAATTATGGTGTAGTGAATTTGCGTTTAATAGATTTTGGTAAAACGTATGCAAGAGAGAAAAAGACAGATTTTCTTATATATGCGCTACGCCTTAACTGCAATCGGCATTCTTTTGCTGATTGCAGCTATTATTACGCTTGTTCTTAGTATTCGTTCTGACAATCAGTCGAATGATGTCCGCAGACCGACTGAGGTCAATCACCGCGTACTATTTCTGTGCGCTTATAATTCACTTTATTTTACATATGATGATCAGGTTGAAGGGCTTAAGCAGGCTCTTTACCCTCATGGAATTGAGTTTGATGTTATGTACATGGATACCAAGAGTTATGGTACTACGGAAGATAAGCTTGTTTTCTATGAGTTTTTTAAAGACAGACTTCGAAAAGCTCCCAAATACGAATCAATTCTTTTGGGTGATGATGATGCACTGAGTTTTGCACTGACCTATCAGGAAGAACTGTTTGACGGGCTTCCAATGGTATTTTTTGGAATAAATGATGTTGATTTTGCTATAGAGGCATCCAAAAACCCTATGGCAACAGGCTTCTATGAAAAAGATTATTTGCGAGACTGCATGGAAATAGCGATGAAAGCTATGCCTGACAGGAAGACTTTTGTAGCATTACATGACGAGTCGGCTGCCGGTGCGGCGGACATGGATATCTTTTTTTCTTATGATCAGAAATATCCGGACTATGAATTCATAGATATTGATACATCCAAGCATACTCAGGAGGAACTTATTGATATTCTCAGAAACCTTCCGGAAGATTCAATTCTTTTCTATATGACTTGTTATAGCGACATTTATGGAAATACCTATTCAGTACTGAACCGAACTAACACCGTTGTTATGAACGCAAAAGTTCCCATAATCAGAAACTATTCAGGCGGAAGAAGCCAGGGCGTTCTGGGCGGTGTTTATATGGACTTCATCGCTCAGACCAGGGATGCAGGACTGATTGTTGTCGACATCTTGGAAAATGGCACGGATATTTCCGAGTATCCTCTCGACCTTGATACGCCCAGTAAATCTGAGTTTAACTATGTGCTTATGCAGAAATATGGCATAGATGAGAGCGTTCTTCCAGCAAACACGTCGTATGTTAATAAACCTATAAGTCCATTTGAATATTATAAAAAGATAATACCGGCATCTGTTCTGATCGTGTCAGCTCTTTTAATGCTTATTATCTCTGCAAACATGACAGCAAATCTTCAAAAAAATGCTAATGAGCAGCTAAAGACCTTTGCGGATAATCTCAAGAATACAGGAAGTAAGCTCAAATATCAGGCAGACCATGACGAGCTTTCTGATCTTTTGAATAGAAGAGCAATCGTTGAAACTCTTGGCAGAATACTTCAAAAAGATGAGAAATACGCCATCATGATGATAGATATCGATGGATTTAAGGTCATAAATGAGAACTATGGCCATGTAATGGCGGATCAAATAATCAAACATCTGGCTAAAGAGCTCAAGAATTTGGCGGAAGAAGAAAAATGGCAGGTTGGAAGATATGGAGGCGACGAGTTCATAGTCATGGTTCCGGATGTGAAGCTTGATGTGGACTCCAAAGAAGTACGGCAGATTCTCGAAATATTCAGAGAACCAATAGCTGCCGGCGAGGAGACTTTGGCTTTGTCTGCCAGTGTAGGAGTTTCTAATTCAGATGGAGCCAGCAATCCTGAGCAGCATATCATAAATGCGGAAATAGCAATGTATGAGGCCAAGGAACACGGCAAAAATACAGCATTTGTCTATGCTGATGAGATGCAGAGAAAGATTCAGGAGGAGAATAGACTCAAGGCACTCGTTACAGAAGCTTTTGATGAAAATCTCTTTTACATGGTATATCAACCCAAGATTGAGACTGCAACAGGCAAGACAATTGGCTTTGAAGCTTTGGTGAGAGCAAGGAATATCCAAAGCGGGCCCAGCACTTTTATTCCGATCATAGAAAAGAATGGATGGGTAATAAGACTCGGCAGAATAGTTACTGAGCAGGTTATCAGGCAGATGGCTCTGTGGAGAGACCAGGGAAAAGAGCTTATTCCTATATCAATCAATTTCTCATCCAAACAGGTTAATGATCTGGGATTTATGAATTTTATAAAAATGCTTATGGATCAATATGATATTTCGCATAAGTTCATTCAGATAGAGATTACGGAATCTCTTTTGATAGAACAGAATATTCAGACCCAGAAGCTCTTTGATGAATTCAAGGATATGGGATTCAGGATCCTCATGGATGATTTTGGAACGGGCTATTCGTCTCTTGGATATTTGATCTATATCCCGATTGATGAGATCAAGCTCGATAAATCTCTTGTAGATGCCTATCTTGTGCCCGGCAAGGACAACTTCATCTGTGATGTGATTAAGCTTGTTCATGACATAAATAAAACTATCATCATCGAGGGCGTAGAAGAAAAATGGCAGTATGAGAGGCTTAGGGAATTCAAGGCGGATGCTGTTCAGGGATATTACTTTAGTAAGCCTCTTGAAGCTGAGGAAGCCATCAAATTTATGACTCAGAGTGAGGAAAGGAAGTGCCGGAATGAGAAAATGGATTTTCTTAAGTAAAAGAATTGCTGCTATACTGGTGTTTGTGGGAGTTATGTGCACTATTTCAGTAAGTGCCAAGGCCGGGAATTTTGACCCTGATTTCTATGCGGCCCAGTATCCTGATGTTGTAGCTGCCTATGGCACTAATCCAAATGCACTTTATAGTCATTATCTGACTTTTGGAGTAAACGAGCACAGATATAAGAACAGAGAAGATATGATAGCCGCGCAAAATGGCCAGCAGATTTCTCAAGACGTGCCTTCGACTTATGTAGATGTCGATATCGATAATCAGACTATGAACTACTATGTCGATGGCGTATCTGTATTGTCTTCGGCTGTTGTAACAGGGAACACCCAAAATGGCAATGGAACTCCAAGGGGCGTATTCTTCATTGACTCAAAGATTCCCGGCAAATACCTTGTAGGCCCAACCTGGAATGTATGGGTCAACAGATGGATGAGATTTACAGGCGCTGTAGGACTTCACGACGCCAGCTGGAGAAGCGAATTTGGCGGAGATATCTACACCTACAACGGCTCCCACGGATGCGTCAATCTCCCAAGTGACGTTGCCAATACTCTCTACGATATGGTCAGCGTCGGAACAATGGTTGTGGTGCACTGAGAAATAGTGTAGTTTGTTTCAAACATAGGAAATCAGGAAAAGTCTCAATGATAAATTGTTTTCATTGAGGCTTTTTTATATTTCTCAGGATTTTTTTAATGATAAAAATGCTCTGCTAAATTATAATTTTAAAGAAGGGCATAAACACTCAGAAATCCCTGCATTTTAAGTTTATGAAAGCGTTAAGGTTTTGTTAAGGTTCTTTTCGATTAGCAGAAAGGTTTATCTGTTATCCTTGCTTCATAAGATAAAAACACCAAATGACAAGCATATATTTGGCGCATTCATAAACGGAGGAAAAAAATATGTGGACAAGAAAAGAACTTAAGGAAAAAGGAAAAAAAGCATTTTTGTTTAATTACTGGAAGACTGTTCTGGTAAGCCTTGTACTG
>JAEEGL012546814.1_pt1 | contig 17510 bp, 16 predicted proteins | sample 9134231 | NCBI WGS metagenome assembly JAEEGL01 (sample SAMN16246548, study PRJNA631951) | gut metagenome | biome: gut microbiome; feature: rumen; material: fiber-attached | host: Bos | place: Iran: Karaj | collected 2018-10 | reverse complement strand
GCCTCCCTCTTCATCCACTGCGATAAAGAGAGGATACTTGCTGTATGAGACCGTATTGGCTACCATCTCCGTGATCTGACTCTCACTCTGGATATTCTGTGCAAAGTAAATGATCCCGCCAACCGGGTACTTCTCAAGTGCTTCCTTCGTTCCGTCACCTGCCTTGATAGCCTTGTCTACTCCGGTAAGACTCTCAGGTGTCACAATGAACAGTCCCGCTACCTTATCCTCTATGGGCATATCCTCTATGCAGGAATTGACTACTTCTTCAAGAAGCTCCTCTTCCGTATATTCCGTCGTCTCCGGAACCTCTTCCTCTTCCTCCGATACCGTCTCTTCAACTAATGGTATCTCTTCCTCTAAGGATGCCGCCTCTTCCTCAGCCGCTATCGATGCGGCCTCTTCCTGCTTCTCTATCCTCATCTTATAGAGCTTGGTCCCGAGTGTGTTGACACCGTATATCCCGCCGACTGCCGCTCCTGCCACAAGGATGATCAGGACTATGTAAGCTATTATCTGATTCCTTACTCTTCTCTTATGTCTTAATATCTTCTTCTCTGCATCCGAATAATCTCTATTATTATCAGCCATTGTCTGTTACCTTCCCTTTAACTCATAAGGTCAAAAAAGACCATACCTGCTATATATTGTATAGCATTATGGTCTGATACGCAAGATAAAGTGTATTCTGTTATGGCTCAGGCCGCCTGTTATAAGATGCCTTAAGAGCGGCTGTTTTTCTCCCTTATAAGCTCTATGAGCCTGTCATAATTGCCGGCAAGATGCGGGAAAGCGCAGTCTATACAGGTCTTTATCTGTCTTCCGTCCTTCTCCTTCATCCTGTAATTGCCCGGACAATCCGTGTCATATAACGGGCAGTAGCAGAACAGGCAGTTTATATCTTCACTGCATTTGTGGCAGGGATAATACCTGCATTCCTTATTGGCAAAAAACTTCTCCGAATTCTCCATATCCTGATCCTCAACTTCTGTCAAACTCTGATGCGGCCTTCACAAACCCTTCCGCCAGGCCCTCGCACGACGGATAATACAGATGCGGGAATCCCCAGAGTCTGTTATCTCCTGCGATCATGCACTCCCAGGTCTTTCCTGTACCGGGCTTTATCGCTATAGCATCCGTCCCGTTATCCGTACTGTCATAATAGTGGAACTCATGACCTTTTATTCCCGTGATCGATCTGCCGAAAGCCTTGATATCCCGGTCATCGGTTCCCTTAAGCTGCATATATCCGAATCTTACCAGATGTCCCGTATATGTGCACTCTCCGTCGATCACACCGGTCAGTCCGTATTCCCTGTTATCCTTATCCTTGATCGTCCTGTGCAGATACATGAAACCGCCGCATTCAGCGAGCGATGGCATACCCGACCCCACAGCCTCTCTTATGGCATTTATCATGGAGGCATTAGAGCTTAACTCTTCCGCATAGAGTTCCGGATATCCTCCGCCTAACAGTATGCCCCTGCAGCCTTCGGGCAGCTTCTCATCATGTATGGGCGAGAAGTATTCTATCCTTGCACCGGCTCTCTTAAGTGCCTCTATGTTCTCTTCATAATAGAAGCAGAAGGCCTCGTCTCTTGCAACAGCTATGACAGGTCCGTTGCTGTTTAATTCTTTTGCAGACCCGGTCTTTTCTCTTTCGGTGCAGGTATATCCGGGTGCACTCTCCATCAGTCTGATGATGCCGTCAGTATCACAGTTTCTCTCTACTGCATCCGCAAATCTCTCTATCTTCCCTCTTATATCCTCTATCTCATCCGGAAGCTTAAGCCCCAGATGTCTGCTCTCTATGCCGACACCATCGGTCTGAGGGATTCCTCCAAGGACTTCGACCCGATCATATCCCTCATCCTTAAGTTCCTTCTTAAGACAGGGCAGAAGCTTCTCATAGAAGCCCCCTGATATCCTGTTAAGAATGATACCGCGGATCAGTCCGTATCTGTCATCGGCAAGGATACCCTTTATCTGTGAGATCACTGTTCTGCCCGTGCCTGATGCATCTACCACCAATATGACAGGAGTGTCAGTTATCTCTGCGATCTCATAACATGAGCCCTTTGTATCCGACACATCCATTCCGTCATATATACCCATGACTCCTTCGATCACTGTGTGAGCATCCGGATGGCTTCCGAGTATATCAAGGATCTCATCCCTGTCCGAAAAGAAGCTGTCCAGATTGCTGCTCTCGATCCCGAGCACTCTCCTGTGGAACATCGGATCTATATAGTCAGGCCCGCACTTATAGGCGCGCATATCCATCCCGCGCCTTCTCATGACTTCAAGCAGAGCACAGGTTATAAGAGTCTTGCCGCTTCCGCTCCCTGCTGCCGCGATCATGACTCTTGCGGTATTCTTTTTCTCTGTTCTCTCTATGCTCATCTCTGTACTCATCGTCTGTCACAATACAAATGAATATATCATTACGGGATTCTGTGCCTTTAAAAGATGCTGACCTCCCGCCTTATCCATGTTACTGACTGCTATCTGCATTATCCGCACATCGGATGCCTCATATTCGTCAATGATCCTCATCACTCCGTCCATCGTCTCCATGGTAATGGCATTGACAACATATCTGATGCCCTTCTTACGCTCTCTTATCTCATCGATAATCTCTCTCAGGCGCCCGCTGCTCCCGCCTATGAACACCCTGTCCGGCAGTTCCGTATCCTTAAGCGTATCCGGCACATCACCTTCTATAAGGGTCACATTGTCCGCCCCGAACTTATCGATGTTCTGTCTTATGAGATCGCAGGCTTCCTTCTTTTTTTCAAAAGTAAATACCCTCACCGACGGATCCAGGCGCGCCGCTTCTATGGCTATGGAACCCGTGCCTCCGCCTATGTCAAACACCGTATCTCCCCGCCTGATATCAAGCTCGATAAGGCTTATGTGCCTCACATTCTCCTTGGTCATCGGAACCTTGTCGCGGATGAAGGCTTCGTCCCTTATCACGTTCATCACAGGACGTTTCTCAAATGATCCGTTAAAAATATGAGCAACTATGATACCCGAAGACTCAAAAGCAGTTGCCTCCCCGGGGCGGACTGTCACGATCTTCTCATTCGGGTATGACAGGTCGATGCCAAGATCGATGTCGCACTCAAGACCGCGCTTAACCAGTTCTGCACCAAGGTCTCTTATATCTTCGTCTCCGGATACGAGGGCAAACACGTCCTTCGAATATCTTATCTTATCGATCAGTTCATTAAGCGTCCCCGGATCCTTCCTGCCGTGGATGCTGTAAAGCCCGGAATCGTTATAGGCCACACCGAGCTTAGCCGCAAAGTATGATACAGAAGATATTCCCGGAAGGATCTTAATATCCGCATCCTTATCCCATTCCCTTAGCCGTGCATTCATCTTTGCAGCACCGCTGTAGAAGCCGCTGTCTCCGGTAAAGAGGATCACGGCTCTCCTGATACTGCTGTCACCTTCAAGAACAGGGATTATATCCCTCGCAAGATACATCTCGTATTTCCTGCTCACATTAAAACCGGATATCAGTCTCCCGGCTCCGAATACGGCATCCGCCTGCTCTATGGCTTCTCGTACTTCTGATGTGACAGTAATGTCACCTCCGGGGCCGTAGCCTGCAAGTATGATCTCACAGCTTATGCGGCTTCGGTTATCACCGGATGAGTCAGTCTCCGTATTATCCGGTTCTTTTCCCATGATATGTCTGAATGCTTCCGTAACGCTGAGGCCCTCTTCACTTAAAGGTCTTCTTATGACATGACTGAATGCGCCAAGCTCTGCGGCTGCATCAATCTTATCGCTGAATCCCCCCTCACTTCCGCTTTCCTTGGTAATAAGATGTCGTATGTCATATTGTCTTATGACTGCTCTGTTCATCTCCTTGGAGAAAGGTCCGACAGCCGCGATGATCCTGCGCGGATCGACTCCTTCAGCCAGACAGATATCAAGGCTGTCCTTAGTGGGCAGCACCCTTACATATGTGCGCCCGAAGAGTTCCTCCGAAGAGTTCTTATGATAGGCATGCAGTTCCTTGCTTCCTGTCGTAAGGAGTACATTGCCTTCCGTATGACACAGTGCCTCGGCAACTGCACCGATATCGTCATAACATGTGATCTTATCTCCGTCAGGCACACCGGACTTTCTTATTATACGGATGTATTCCGCGCCCGTTCTATCGGTTGCAGTCCTGATATTCTCCGTAACTTCAGTCGCATAAGGATGAGTGGCATCTATCACATGATCGCCTTTTCCCATCTTGCACTCTGTCATAAACTCATACATCTGCTCAGAGTCCATTCGTCCCACATTAACACGGGCATAGCTGTCAGGTTCCATCACATCGGCGCCGTACTCCGTAGCAACGCACACATCATGTGATATCCCTGCTGCCGACAGCATCTCAGAGAGTTTTCTTCCTTCTGTTGTTCCTGAAAATATAACGATCCTGCTCACTTTTCCGTATATCCTCTGGGAGTTATGAGTCTCCCGTTTACTGCCCTGGTCTGCGAATTACCTATGAACACCGTGGTGAACATGTCTACCTTTTCATCTGCCAGTTCCTTAAGGGTACATACCTTGCTCTCTGTCCCTTCTCTTCCTATATTCCTCACATAGCCGCATGCTGTCTCAGACGGGATCACCTCCATCAGGATCCCGCATGCCAGCTTGAGATGATCTGCACGCTTATGACTTGAGGGATTATACAGAGCTATACAGAAGTCTCCCTCCGCTGCTGCTCTTAATCTCTTCTCAATACGCTCCCAAGGTGTCAGGAGATCGCTCAGGCTTATTATGCAGAGATCATGACCTGCCGGTGCTCCGAGAACTGCCGCTCCGCTTAACGCCGCAGTAACACCGGGAACGATCTCTATATCGTCAAAGCCTTCTTCTGCAGCCGCTTCAAGCAGAGGAGATGCCATACCGTAGATCCCGGCATCACCGCTGCAGACCAGGGCTACAGTCCTTCCGCTCCTTGCAAGCTCTATGCACTTGATGCAGCGCTCTGTCTCCTGCCGCATTCCGTTTTCGAAGTAGTCCTTTTCCGGATAATACCTCTTAACTATATCAATATATGTTTTGTAACCGACAATAATGTCACAGAGTTCAAGCGTCTTCTGTGCCTGTTCGGTCATCATACTCTTATCTCCGGGCCCTATGCCCACCACATAGATCTTAGCCATTCATTCTCCTTGCTGCAGCCACCGTTATTCCCGATCCGGCCACTTTCCTGACTGTGAGTTCCGCACCCGGTCCTGCTGCCAGGACAGCCGCTCTCTCGCATACATTGTCAACCCCGACGGTATCCCTGACAAACTCTGAGGATGCAAACTCGCCCTCTGCCTTCGCTAACAGTCCCGCATCAAACGAGATGAGGGGCAGGCGGTATTTATCGCATATATGCTTTATTGCAGGCTCATCCTCTTTAATGTCGATGGTTGAGACTGCATATACATCATCCACTGAGATGTCATTATCCTTAAGGACATTAAGGATATATTCTTCGGCCTTGTCCGGTTCCGTGTCCTTCTTCATTCCGATCCCGATGACATATCGCCTGGGCGATAAGAGAAGATCGTATTCCCTGTCTGTCTCATCGGCAACTATTATATCCACAGGCTCTTTTGGCGGATAATCCTTGATGGAAAGCGTTATCTTCTTACCCTCTATGGCCTTGGCCGAGACCTTCTTAATGCCGTCACGGTTCATGATCTTAAGTCCGTTCTCACGTGCAAAGACATCTGCGGAAAAGGCATCATGCAGATCCGTTGAAGTGGTGATCACAGGCTCCGCACAGATCAAAGATGCTATCGTAACAGCCATCTTATCGGCGCCTCCGACATGACCGCTTAAGAGAGGGATAACATGTCTTCCCATATCATCGATCACGATCACGGGACTGTCAGAGAGCTTGTCCCTAACCGATGGGGCAATAGCTCTTACCGCTATCCCCACGGCTCCGACAAAAATTATCGCAGCGTGCTCTCTGAACCGGCTCGCCGTCCATTCCTCCAAAGACTCTGTCACCTTTATGAACCCGGGATCATCCGGTGCTCCTTCCATGGATATATAAGGCGTGACAGGCTCGATCCCTTTGGATACGGCTTCCCTGTTAAGTTTTTCCGTCAGTGCCTTACCATAAGAGGTAAAGCAGATAGCGACTTTCTTCATCTTATTCCTCAGTCCTGCCCTGTCTGTAGCCTGTAGTAAATCCGGGATCATAGAGCTTAGATCTGTCATATTCAGCATGAGCAACAGCCTCACCCACCAGGACGATTGCGGTCCTTGTGATCTCTGCTCTCGCCGCAGTCTCAGCCAGCGTGCCCACCGTACATAAGCATCGCTTCTCTTCAGGCCATGTAGCCTTATAGACGATCGCTGCGGGAGTATCATCCTTATATCCGCCCATAAGCAGCTTATCCTGCAGTTCCTTCATAAGGCCGGAGCTTAGATATATTGCCATGGATGCTCCGTGTGATGCCATGAGTTCCATCTTCTCAGACTCGGGTACGGGTGTCCTGCCTTCCATACGCGTGATGATAAGAGACTGTGATACCCCGGGAAGAGTATACTCAAGATCAAGTGATGCAGCTGCACCAAAGCAGGCACTCACCCCCGGACATGAAGCATATTCTATGCCTTTCGCATCAAGGATATCCATCTGCTCCCTTACTGCACCGTATATGCTCTGGTCTCCGGTGTGGAGTCTGACAATATCCTTGCCCTGACTGTCAGCCTCGATCATTACATCCGTAACCTCTTCAAGTGTCATGACGGCACTGTCATATATGACCGCGCCATCCTTCGCATACTTAAGTAATGCGGGATTGACAAGACTTCCTGCATATATGATCACATCGGCTTCTTCTATAAGTCTTCTGCCCCTTACAGTTATGAGGTCCTCTGCTCCCGGACCCGCTCCTACAAAATTGACCATTTCCTACTTCCTCGCCATATCAAGATAACTGAGAGCCTCCGGTGTACATCCGAGCAGTCCCCGGCTGTTGGAGTACACGATACACTCCACATTAAGGCCTTCTCCGGCTCTCTTATTGAGATAATATGAGATCTTCTCCATTATGTATTCGAAGCACTTTTCCTCTATGCCCTCGGCTGCGAGATACTCATATGCTTCTTCCGTTGATACACTGCCTAATATCTTCTCTACGGTATCTGCAGTTGCTCCGGATACAACAGCGGCAGCCGCCATCAGTTCCATCCTGCAATCCGCTTCCCTGGAATGGGTATTCATTATGCCGCCCGAGAGCTTGATGAGTTTGCCCACATGTCCGGTAAGCAGCATCTTATCAAAGCCCAGTTCTTTCACCATATCTATGGTATCTCCGATATAATTCGAACACTTAACGGCTTTATCCAGATCGTAATCATAGGTCTTACGCATGAAATCCAGTCCGTAATTACCCGGGGATACGACAGCGATCCCCGCACCTTCTTCACGGAGCTGCTTAAGCTCAACATGTATGGTATCAAGCAGTGCTCTTGTGCTCATCGGCTCCACTATACCGCTCGTGCCGATGATGGAGATCCCTCCGACTATGCCGAGTCTCGGACCCATAGTCTTAAGCGCCAGTTCCTCTCCTCCCGGAACCGAGATAACGACCCTGACGGAATGCTCACAGTCGTAATTATCCATCACATCCCGTACCGCTTCGGTTATCATGGCTCTCGGAACGGAATTAATTGCAGCGTTTCCGACAGGCTGATCAAGTCCCGGACGGGTGATCACACCCACGCCTTCTCCGCCTTCTATGATGATCTCACCTTTTCCGTCATATATGAAGCTTAAGGTCGCATATATGAGTGTGCCGTTGGTTATATCCGGATCGTCACCCGAATCCTTTCTTACGGCACAGCTCACCTCACTCTCACTCACGTGAATATCCTCAGGTATGGCCTCATAAGCTATGCCTGCCGGTGTATCAACCTTAACCTTTTCTGTTCTGTTTCCTCCGATGAGCATATATGCAGCAGCCTTGGATGCCGCAGCCGCACAGCTCCCGGTAGTGAATCCGTTTCTCATAAGACTGTCTTCCTTACAGACTTCCGTCACGCATCATATATAACATTGCGTTGCATATGGCAGCCGCCACGTTGCTTCCACCCTTCCGGCCCCTGTTTACTATATGCGGGACCGAAGTCTCAATTATGAGTTCCTTGGCTGCTTCCACATTGACAAATCCCACGGGAACACCGACCACGAACGCCGGTGTATGATCTCCACTGTCCATATGCTCTCTTATGGTGATGAGGGCAGTCGGCGCATTACCGATCACAAAGATCACGGGACCGTAAAGCTCCATGGCTCTCTCCATGCTCACTGATGCACGTGTCACTTCTCTCTCTGCAGCTTCACTTATGACTCCTTCATCTGCCATATAGCAGTAAGCCCTGCATCCGTATCTCTCAAGTTCTCTCTTATTGATACCCGATAATGCCATATTGGTATCCGTGACGATAGTCGCGCCGGATCTTATGAGATCCGCAAATACCCTGACGGCATCTTCCGAGAATACGAGCGTATGCGCATAATCAAAGTCCGCAGTGGTATGGATGCAGCGCTTTATGACAGGTGCCGTATCCGCGGGCAGACTGATCCCGCGCTCGTCAAGCTCCTTGGTTATGATCTCGAAGCTTCTCTTTTCTATATCTCCGGGTTTAACATATTCAATGTCCATTTATCACCTCTGCATACTCTCTGTGAGCATACGGTTTGAATCATTATCCTTAACGGCTGTTCTGTAATAGCCCTTACCAAGTCCCCTGTAGTCACTGCAGTCTCTTATGAGTATCCCCTTATCAAGGAGTCCATCATACAGTTCATGATCATCAGACTTAAACAGGATGAAAGCCGTATCACTGTCAAAAACCCTGTGACCGAGACGCTGCAGTTTTGCTGTCAGATACTCCCGGCCGCTTCTGATCTCCTTAAGCACTTCATCCGTATATGCCCTGTCGTATGCGAGCTTTATCCCGACCTTCATGACTGCCTCCGCCTGTGTTGAGAGATTCCATTCGGGAAGACACTTTCTGATCTTATCGATATTGTCTGCGGATGAGAGAGCATATCCCATCCTGATCCCCGGGACTCCGAGAAACTTCGTGAACGATCTTATGACTGTTATATTGTCATATTCATTCAGAAGTTCAGATATGACACATCTGTCATAAGCCTTCTCCGAGAGCATGATAAAACTCTGATCCAGGATGACATTCACATTTTCTTCGTATGCCTTCTTAAGTATCTTATCAAGAAGCTGCTCATCGATGTTCCTGCCTGTGGGATTCCACGGATCCGTAAGGAACAACATGTCCGTATCCGGCCGGATATGATCCAGTATATCTTCACTCAGTATGAATCCGTTATCTTCCGTCAGGATATATTCATGTATTTTGCATCCGGGGAGGGATTCCAGTGTATATCTGTATCCGCTGTAACACGGCTCGATAAGCAGAGCCGATGCGGGGTTAAGTGCCCGTACCGCTGCCATGATGAGTTCGGAGGCTCCGTTACCCGCAATAGCACATTCTTTTTCCAAGCCTTCGTAATGCGAAATGAGAGTCCTCAGTTCATCCTGATGAATATCGGGATAGACATCCGCCTGCCTGCCGGACTCCTCAATTGCCCTTAAGACATCGGGATGGACAGGCATAGGGTTTAAGTTGACCGAAAAGTCCTTATTCACTTTATTCCTGTATATATCTCCACCGTGTGCCATTGTGATCATCCTTATATGAAGAGTGCCATTATCGCAAGCGATATGACAAGTATGAGTGCTTCCGACACATACATAAGTCTGCCCGCTCTCCTGATGTCCTTATTCTCCGCAGGTCTTAGATCATCTCCAAGGAAGGGCTTATCAACAGCCACTCCGCCGTAGTATGACAGACCTCCGAGTCTTATCCCCAGTGCACCTGCGCAGGTACTCTCAGTCTGCGCGGAATTGGGGCTTAAATGCTTTCTTCTGTCTCTTCTCCAGATCGTAAATGCCCTGCCCGGAGAATATATGCGCTCAGAGATCCTGAGGATCCCTGCCGATGCGATCATAAGCAGCGCACTTAACCTTGAAGGAATGTAATTGACCGCGTCATCCGTTTTGGCCGCAGCACGCCCGAAGTATCCGTAGCGCTCATTATTGTAGCCGATCATGGAATCCATGGTATTCACAGCCTTATATATGAGCCCAAGTACCGGACCGCCTATCGCGGTATATATAAGGGGTGCGATCACTCCGTCAGATGTATTCTCGGCAACAGTCTCTACGGCAGCCCTTATGACCGCACTCTCGTCAAGCTCCGTGACATCTCTGCCCACTATCATCGAGAGGTTCTTTCTTGCTCCTTCGATGTCATCCGAATCCAGTGCATATGATACCTTCATGCTCTCCCTGCTCAGGCTCTTAGCCGCCAGTATGTAGCATGTAAGGATCGCTTCAACGCACACACCGAGATAAGGATGAACCATGTAGGCTCCTGCAAGGATCGCCGTAACGGTCACGGCAGTCGTAATGAGCACAATGAGCGCCGTCAGAAGACCTGCGCGCAGCTCTCTTCCATAGTTTCTCGGCTCCCTGTCGGCATGCAGAAGCTTATGCTCCAGAAAGGAGATCAGCTTACCCATGGCTACGACCGGATGCGGGATCCCGTGTGGATCGCCGATCACAAGGTCAAGAAGATACCCTGCCGTCAAGGCGATCATATGTAATAATATGTATTCCTTCATCATCAATCTCTGTATCCAGTATATATCCGCCCAGAGGATCAACCCTGTAGTCGTAATAGTCACCGCCTGCCAGCCTGCTCAGTATTGCCATTATATTGCCGCCGTGGCATATGATGCACAGATCCTCATCTTCATGGCACAGCTCCACGGCTCTTTTAAGACCGCGAACACACCTGTCCTTAAAACTCTCTATATCTTCTCCCCCGGGACATCTCCTGCTTCCTCTGCTGTCGATCCACTCTCTGTAGGCGGTCTCGTCCTTTAACTCCTCGTAGTTCTTATTCTCAAACTCTCCGAAGTCCATCTCCTTAAGATCATCGATCGTCCTGACACTTCTGTCACCAAAAATGATCTCTGCTGTCTGTACGGCTCTCTTAAGGGGACTGCTGACTATCACAGTTTTTTCATCGGTCAGGGCACGGATCTCACCTCTTGCTCCTTCTGTCATGATCCTGCCGGCCTCTGACAGTTCTTCATCCGTTCCGGCGCCGGTATATCTTCCCTCTTCATTACCGGGAGTCTTTGCATGTCTTATAAGGATACATCTCTTTTTCATGGACACCGTCCTTTTACAATGCAGATATATATGACATGACTGCCAGGATCACACATGCGGTCATCTCACCTACAGTCACGAAATAACCTGCCGTATCTCCGGTCACTCCGCCGAACTGTTTCTTCGTCATACTGATATAGAAGATCACAAAGATAAGCATCCCTGCGAGCACGGCGATCCCGCTCATAAGGTCAAGACAGACCATGAATGCGGCAGCCGCAGCCAGCTGCACGGTCAGTGAAACCGTTATCCCCATACCTGCTCTCTCAGTTTCTCCGGCCAGCATTCCGTCAGTCTTAGCCTTCTTAAGACTTATCGCGAGTATGCCGCTTAAAGCCCTGCTCATCGGATAAACAGCTGCCAGGATCATGAGCGTCCTTCTGTCTCCGTACTCAAGGATCATAGCTGTGGATCCGGCGAAGATAAGCATACAGGTGCATAGCCCTATCACGGCAAAAGCTCCGATGTGAGGGTCCTTAAGTATACGCAGTTTTTCCTCTGCAGGACGGTATGACTTAAGCGCATCTGCAGTATCCATGTATCCGTCCAGATGAAATCCGCCCGTGACGATAAGCGGGATGAGCAGAGTGATCACAGTCCTTACAAGCAATGGCAGCTGCTCAACCGCAGGTATTATATTGATAAAGTATGTAAGAATGCCGATCACCAGGCCCACTTCGGGGAAGAAGATCAGGCTGTGGCGCATATCGTCTTCCTTCCACTCAAAATGCGGCATGGGGATCCGTGAATACAGTGAAAATGAAACCGCAAACCACTTGAATATATTCATAAGCTCACATATCCTCTCTCAGGTCCGTAACCCTGTCAGCCAATGATCTGAGCCTTTCATTGACCATGCTGCAGAGCCTTATATACAGAGCAGTCTCCTCATCATAGGTTTCATCCGGATCATATTCGTTGGTCACTATGATGATATCCTTAACACCTGCTGCCAGGCGCACTATCCCTTCGATTATCCTGTCAGTGAATAAAGCGGGGTCGGCTGTGTCTGGTTGACATAACACAGCAAGCTCCGAATCGTCATGCATCTCATTGCCCACAAGGTTTGAGATGCATTCAAGCAATATGACAGAGTCATCAGGTGTCACTATATGCTTAAGCGCTCCGTCCACGGCATAGGGGATCTCAAGAGTCACAAAACCCTTGCCCTCTCTCGCCTTCCTGTGCTTTAAGACTCGTTCCATCCCGGCTTCGTCGCAGACCGTCATCGTGGCAAGGTAGTATCTCTCCCTGCAGCCGCTCTCGACTGCGAGTCTCTCGGCATATTCGGATTTACCGCTGTTCGGAGTACCTATGATTAGTGTGATCATGACTGTCCAAACCTTTCATATGCCTCGATCCGTGTATCTTCAAATCTCGTTCCGTTCTTATATAACGACAGTACGGTATCAAGTATCGGGAATAAGAGAACAGCTCCTGTCCCCTCTCCGAGTGCCATATCCGCATCGATCACAGCCTTAAGGCCAAGGGCTTTAAGGGCAGATGATGTTCCCTTCTCCCTGCCCGTATGTGATGCGATCATATAGGCGCCTGTTCCGGGAACAAGCCGCTCTGCTGCAAGTGCTGCAACAGCGCTTATAAATCCGTCTATTACAACAGGGATATGATGGATCGCCCCACCTATGAACACTCCCATAAGGCCGGCTATATCAAGTCCGCCCACTTTTTGCAAGGCTTCGAATACTGCCGCAGGATCGGTGATCCCCGCTCCCGTATCAAGGTCATGATGCTTAAGAGCCTGTCTTATGACCTCTCTCTTATGTGCAAGGCCTTCATCGGTAAGGCCTGCTCCTCTGCCCGTGATCTCTTCGGGATCTTCACCCGTAAGGGCGCAGAGCAGGGCTGTCGAGGTGGTAGTATTGCCTATGCCCATCTCGCCCGTTGCGACAATGCTGTACCCCTTGCGCGCACACACATCCATTATCTCCAGGCCTGCCCTGACCGCATCCAGACATTGCTTCTCGCTCATAGCAGGCTCTGCCGCAATATTTCCTGTTCCGTTACATACCTTCTTATGACGGATCCCGAAGATATTCGCCTCATTTGCCATGCCGATATCCACGGGGATCACATCAGCCTGCACACTGTCTGCCATGATGCAGACCGAGCTTGTGCCCTTACCCAGCATCCCGGCTACATCCGCCGTCACGTTCTGTCCGCACTGTGAGACACCTTCGGATACGACACCGTTGTCAGCACACATGACGACCACGGCCCTGCGGGATATATCCGGCAATAATCTGCCCTGTATGGCAGCTATCCTGCTCACCATTTCCTCCAGGTCTCCAAGTCCGTCTATCGGCTTTGCTATACCGTCCCATTCCGCCTTGGATGCTCTGTATATCTCACTGTCCGGTTTTTCTGTTACTATCGATCTCAGTTCCTTATATTCCATTGCCAAGCCCCAGGATCTCATAGATCCTTCCCATATCAAGTGCTTCTCTTAATCCTGCTGCCAGAGCCTCATACTGCTCTTCCCTGTATGTCTTCATATCCTTTATTCCGCTTGTATCGACCGCCTTGCCGCCATGTAATGCTATGGCTGTCAGTATGCCACGGGCCGCTTCACTTCTGTCAAAGATCCCGTGTATATATGTACCGAAGACATTGCCTCTGCAATATCCCGTTCCATCTGAGGTGAAAGCACTCAGATCTTCAAACGGTGTCGTTACCCCCGTATGGATCTCATATCCTTCAACCTGCACACCCTTAAGATCTGCAAGCACACCTTCTGCATTCTCTATACGGCCATTGAATATCGTCCTGGTCTTCTCTCTGTCCATAACGGTATCAACAGGCAAAAGCCCCAGGCCCTCTTCGCTTGAGCCGACCTCTGTATTGTCCGGATCTGCGATATTTCTGCCAAGGATCTGGTATCCGCCGCAGATTCCGAAGATGACAGTACCGTCAGAAGCAAGCTGTCTTATCCTTTCATCCAGCCCCTTTTCCTTAAGCCAGCGAAGATCTCCTATCGTATTCTTGGTGCCGGGGATAATGAGCATATCCGGCCTTCCCAGATCACCGGCCTCTTTTACATATCTCACTGATACTCCGGCTGCCTGGGCGAACACATCCACATCCGTATAGTTTGAGATGTGGGGAAGCCTTATCACGGCTATATCCGGACCGCCTTTATATTCCGTCGAGAACTCCGTACTTAAGGAATCCTCTTCATCGATCCTTATATCCATATAGGGGACCACGCCCACTACATCCTTACCGCTCTTCTCCTTAAGTATCTCCACACCGTCATCAAAGAGCTTAATGTCCCCACGGAACTTATTGACGATCAAGCCTTTCACCCTCTCTCTGTCTGATGGTGGAAGAAGATCGAGCGTACCGATAAGCTGGGCAAAAACTCCGCCCCTGTCTATGTCTCCCACCAGGAGTACAGGCGCATCCAGCATCTCAGCCAGACCCATATTGACGATGTCGTCAGCCTTGAGATTAAGTTCAACCGGAGAACCGGCGCCTTCCACGACGATGATCTCGAATTCTTCCGCCAGTTCATCATAAGCCTTCAGTATCTCTGGTATAAGTTCCTTCTTATGCCTGAAATACTCTGCCGCCTTCATATTGCCGACGGGCTTGCCGTTTACTATGACCTGCGATCCGATATCATCAACAGGCTTAAGCAATATGGGATTCATTGCCGCCCTCGGGCTTATCCCGCAGCACTCGGCCTGAACGACCTGTGCTCTTCCCATCTCAAGTCCGTCTTCTGTTATGTATGAATTAAGCGCCATGTTCTGCGACTTAAAGGGTGCAACCCTGTATCCGTCCTGCTTAAAGATCCTGCACAGTCCCGCTGCTATCAGGCTCTTTCCCGCATTGGACATGGTGCCCTGGACCATTATTACACGTGCCTTACCGCGGCCGTTCTGCCTGCCTGATGCTGCCGGAGCATGGTCCGTGCCCTCGGTGTCCGTCCCGGCAGGAGCGCGATCTGCTTCTTCGGTGTCCGTCCCGGCAGGAGCGCTTTCTTTTTTATCATAAGACTCAAACCAGGGATCATTTCCTAAAAGTCCGGTATCCATCCCATCTATACCGAACAGATCCCTTATAAAGTCCTCGGTAAAAACATCCTTCGGGGTTCCGATGCGGCGCACCTCACCGTCTCCCATGGCTACTACCGTATCCGATATCCTCATGGCTATATCAAGTTCATGCAATGACATGATGACAGCCATGTCATTATCCGTGGCCAGCTGTCTGATGCGGCCTAAGATATCCAGTCTGTATCTGATGTCCAGATAGGAAGTCGGCTCATCCAGTATGAGCACCTCGGGCTCCTGGCAGATCGCTCTGGCAAGCATCACCCTCTGTCTCTGGCCGTCGCTTATGCTGTCAAACTGCTTATCCGCGACATCCCCGGTATCCGTAAGCGCTATGGCTCTATCGGTGACCTCTCTGTCATGCTGTGACAATATCCCGAGCATTCCCGTGTAGGGATATCTGCCTGTCTCTATGACCTCACGGCAGGTTATGAGTCCCGGCTTAACCGGAGTTGTCATGACAAGGGACATCTCCTTTGCGATCTCCCCCGACTTAAGGGAAGCCATGTCCCTGCCGTTCAGATACACGACACCTCCGCGGGTATCCAGACTCCCGCAAATGCTCTTAAGCAGGGTTGACTTGCCGCAGCCGTTGGGACCGATCAGGGTAACGATCCGCCCGGGCAGGACCTCAAGACAGATCCCGCTGACCAGATCACTCTTATATCCAATTGTAAGATCTTTCGTTCTTAATCCGTTCTCTGACATATGTGTCATCCCTTAAGATCCTATCTGATATCTCTTCTCTTCATCATTATGAATATGACTACAGGCACCAGAATTACCGCAGTCACCGAGCTTATGCTGACTTCGGTAGGTGCAAACACAGTCCTTGCGATCCCGTCACAGAGAAGTGTAACGAGCGCTCCGCCAAGGAATACTCCGGGGATCATGACCTTCGGAGACGAAGTCTTCATTATCCCTCCCGTCAGATGAGGAACCGCTATCCCGACAAACGAGATCGGACCCGCAAAAGCCGTGACCGATGCGGCTAAGAGGCTCGACACCAGTATGAGCATGATGCGCAGGATCGTTATATTGACACCCATGCTCGCTGCATAGGCTTCTCCCAGTCTGTAAGCTCCGATGGGCTTGGACATAAGAAAGGCCGTAACAAGACATACCAAGGTGATCCCCGTCATGATCTTCACATCCTGCCAGTCCATACCCGACAGGCTTCCCATCGACCAGTTGTGGAGATTGACAATGTTGGAATCATCCGCAAATGTGACAACAAAATCCGTGATCGCCGAGCATATATATCCGATCATTATCCCGCAGACTACAAGGATCCCGTTATTCCTGACCTTCAGGGAGATCATCAGGACAAAGCCCATGGCGATCATTGCGCCGATAAATGCCGCTCCGACCATGCCTGCCGACGAGATGTTCTTTCCTATCCCCAGAAGGCAGATCATCGCGAGCGCAACTGCCAGCTTGGCTCCCGAAGATATGCCAAGCACAAAGGGCCCTACTATCGGATTGCCAAAGAATGTCTGCAGCATATATCCGGACAGCGCAAGACCTCCGCCGAGCAGGACAGCCGCTGCGATCCTCGGAAGGCGGATATTATATATTATGCTGTGGTTCATGGCATTATCGCTTCTGCCGAAAATGGTATCCGCGATCTCCCTTACGGATAATCCGGCGCTGCCGAGGGCCGTATTGATAAGGACCATGACGATAAGCAGCACAAACATCAATATAAATGCTGTAAGACACCTTTTCCTGTTCATATCCTATTCCAGTTTCTTAATGTATCTGTGATCCGTATATTCACCGCCAAACAGATCACCGAGTTCTCTCATGAATTCCACGATGTCCGTCGTTTTCTGGAACAGATCCTTCTCGGTACAATAGACCTGTCCGTTCCGTACCGCCTTAAAGTCAGCAAAAAGTCCGCTCATCGAGATAAGCTCATCAACAGACCCTATCTCACCCGCGATCGTACTGTTATATATGATGATATCCGCATCCTTCGCAGATACATAAAAGTCCTCCATCTGCATGTTCATCGTGGACAAGGAATTGTCCTCCTTGACGGACTCATCTTCTATTATATATTCTCCGCCCGCAAGTTCTATCATTTCCGATATATAATCACCGGGTTTTCTGACATTGATAAGACCGCTGCTCG
>JAEEGL011588088.1_pt1 | contig 17510 bp, 15 predicted proteins | sample 9134231 | NCBI WGS metagenome assembly JAEEGL01 (sample SAMN16246548, study PRJNA631951) | gut metagenome | biome: gut microbiome; feature: rumen; material: fiber-attached | host: Bos | place: Iran: Karaj | collected 2018-10 | reverse complement strand
CAGCTTAAAGCTCTATTTCAGCGAAGATAAGCTTGGGAAAGTTACGGAGCTTATGGGAAAAGATAACCTTGTGGCCACCTCCTACGGGGGCTACGCCCTGACAAAGAATCCCTTTGAAGCCGCAGAAAAGGCTGGCTCCCTTAAGGGCATCATCGATGGTTTTGAAATCATTCAGGGCAAAATGGACGACGTATTTTTAAATGTAACTAACGGACTTGGGAGGGCAGTATAATGAGAAGTTTCCTTGCGATAAATAAAAGAAATCTTTACCTGTATTTCAGAGACTATTCCGCAGTGTTTTTTTCACTGTTATCAATGCTTATAATCATCCTTCTTATGGTATTTTTCCTTGGGGATATCAATAACGACAGTCTTCTTGATGCCATCAGGCTTGTGCCCGGAAGAGGGGGCGACGAGGATGTTAATTATGTGAAGAACTTCAGCTTCCTCTGGACCTGCGCCGGCATCATGACCATCAATGCATCAACTGTGACTCACGCATTTTTTTCCAACATGATAAAAGACAGGACCGGTAACCGCCTGAACTCACTGATGGTAATGCCTGTGAAGAGACCTGTTTTTGTTCTGGGGTACATCTCAGCAGCCTGGGCAGCAGGAGTTATCATGAGCATTGTTACTCTCGTTATCACAGAGATCATCGGTGTTATCAACGGAATTGACCTTCTTCCTCTTGAAACCAATCTGGAGCTGATCCTTCTTATCATGCTGAACACCTTCGTTTACGCAGCAATTATGTTCCTTCTGGCAACTGTAATCAAGAGCCAGAGCGCCTGGAGCGGCATCGGAATCATCCTTGGAACCCTGGCAGGATTTCTTGGGGGAATCTATTTCCCCATGGGCTCCATGAGCGATACCATGCAGAAGGTGGTTAAGTGCTTCCCCTTTATTTACGGAACATCACTCTTTAGAAAAGTTATGCTGAAGCCTTTAGAGAGCAGCTTTTTTGAGGGAACTCCGGAGATCATCAGAAGCGAAGTTGACAAGGCTATGGGAATGGAGCTTTTCTTTGGCAATACACAATTGTCCCAGTACGGAAAAGTAGGTATACTTATAGCTGTGGGATTAGTATTTATCGTACTTTCCACAATTTGTTTAACAGTTTGCAAAAAGAAAGACAGATAATGAAGATAACTATTGAAACACCGATGCCCGGTGAAGAAGACGAAATCATAATAAAAATGGCAGAACTAAACGACGAAGTCCTGAAGCTGGTGCGCCGGCTAAAGGACGGCGTCAGCAAGGACACCATGGCCCTCTATGCGGATGAGAGCATACAGATGGTTCCCACCAGGGAGATCCTGTACTTTGATGCCACAGACAACCGTGTCTTTGCCTATACCAGGGGAAATTGCTATGAGACCAGGAAAAAGCTCTTTGAAATAGAAGAGCTTCTTTCTGATTCTTCTTTTCTCAGAATATCCAAAAACGCCATAGTAAATATCAGAGCCATCGACCATCTGAGCCCGGAGTTTAACGGAAGGTTTATAGCGAGCCTTCGAAACGGAGAGGACATCATTATCTCCAGGGGCTATGTTCCTGAACTTAAGAAAAAGCTGGGAATAGGAAAGTAAGAGGGGAGGCTGAACATAAGCATATGAAAACTTTTTTGACCGATCTATTAAAATGGTTTGTGATAATAAATACAGCGATCATGCTGGTGGTGTGGATCAGTATTTTCAGATACGACACCATCTGGGTTGAGATAATTCCTCAGATCTTCTGTGCAAGTCTGGCAACATCTCTGGTGACCACAATTGTTTTTTCCATCAATCCCAAAAAGCCCATGGGAGTGCCCGTAAGGATACTGCTGGGAGTGGGGCATTATATTGTGCTCTGCGCCATCATCATGGGGCTGGGAAGCTTATTTAACTGGTTTGACTTATCCTTATCCGGTGCTCTTACAGTGGCAGGAAGCGTTGCGGCAGTGTACTTTATCACTGCCCTGATCTCATATCTGCTTTCCAAAAACGAAGCAGAAGAAATGACCAATGCCCTTAAGAATTACAAGGATGATTGAATTCTAGTTTCATTTACTAATTTCCGGTCTATAGTGTGTCTATGAATAAACCAAATTTTAAAGATTTAAAACAGCTGATCAAGGCCATCGACGACACCAATGGTGCCTTCAAGAGCTTTTTTGATGACAGAACTGTTCAGGAAAAAAACATAAAGACCCTCTGCGGGAAGGAAGCAGGGGTGCTGGCAAGGCAGGAGCTCTACAACTATTCCGTGGAGGAGCTGAAAAATGCCAAGGCAGGCATAAGGGTTCAGGCCCTTATGGATGCGGGCTACAAGACCCTGGGGGATGTGGCTGCCTGTACGGATTATCAGCTTCAGGCGGTGGACGGGATAGGAGAAAAGCAGACAGAGGCCATCCACCGGGTGATCACCCAGTTCGCCAACAGCTTATCCTCGGGGCAGGCTGTCAGTCTTGATGAGAGCAAGGTTGAGCTTATAACCGAACTGGCCAATTATATCAACAGTGAGAAGCTGCGGCGGGATTTTGCGGAGCCTGCAGCGAATCTGGATAAATTCGCCACGGAGATCGCCGGCAGCAGGATGATACGAAGCGGTATTCGCTGGATCTTTTCCTCCAATGAGACAAAAGAGAGAACCCGCTATATGGCGGATAGGATCTATGAGTTTACCGATAGCGCTTTTTTCCGGAAGATGATAAGTCTCATAGATGAATATCAGGCGGCTTCCCACACTTCACAGGAGGCGGCTCTGGCTGCTTACCGCAGAAACAGTGCGGACTTCTATGCGCTTTTGGAGAACATTGGAAGCGTCACAGGCAACAAGGCTTTTGTCTACGACAGTATTCCTGCCCAGCTGGCGGAGGAGATCGATGGAACAGAGCTGGACCTTGGCGGCTTTTCCGGGAACCTCAGAGCTTATCAGGTTTTTGGGGCAAAGTATATCCTCCATCAGAAGAAGGTTCTTCTGGGGGATGAGATGGGCCTTGGCAAGACCATACAGGCCATTGCGGCCATGACCCATATAGAGACCACTGAGAAAAAGAAGAATCATTATCTTATCGTGTGTCCCGCCAGCGTGCTTATTAACTGGGCGAGAGAAATTCAGAAGTTCAGCAGGATAAATACATATATAGTTCACGGCCCCGGGGCGGATGACTCCTTTGACAGATGGCAGCAGGAAGGCGGAGCGGCCATAACCAATTATGAGACCATGGGCAAAATAGTGGACAGGATAGACAATCACATGAGACTGTCCCTACTGGTTATCGATGAAGCCCATTACATGAAAAATCCAGATGCCAAGCGCACAGCCTATATAAGGCGCCTTGATAATGAATCCGAGAGGATTCTTCTGATGACGGGAACTCCTCTGGAGAACAGGGTGGAGGAGATGTGCAACCTCATTGACTTTGTCCGTCCTGATATGACCAAGGAGGTAAGGAGTCTTGCCCATGTAAGCCACCTGCCTCAGTTCAGGGAGAGCCTGGCGCCGGTTTACATCAGAAGGACCAGGAAGCAGGTTCTTAAGGAGCTGCCGCCCATCAACGAAGAAAATGAGTGGTGCAGCATGACAGGCAGGGATCTGACTGCCTATGCGGCAGCGGTAACTGAGGGCAGCTTTTCAGATATGAGAAGGGTATCTTTTTTGCAGGATGATATGTCGGAATCTGCCAAGTGCATCAGACTGCTGGAGCTTCTTGAACAGGCCGGGGATGATGGAAGGAAGGTCCTTATCTACTCCTTTTTCAGAGAGACCATTGCGAAGGTAGGGGCCCTGCTTGGAAGCAGGTGCGCGGGAGTTATCAGCGGAGACACCCCGGTGGATTCAAGACAGGGCATTGTGGACAGGTTCGCGGATTCTCCCGATGGAAGTGTACTTCTTTGCCAGATCATCGCCGGGGGTGTGGGCCTGAATATTCAGGCCGCCAGCATTGTTATCTTCTGTGAGCCCCAGATCAAGCCGTCACTGGAGAGCCAGGCTCTGTCCAGAGTTTACAGAATGGGCCAGGTGCAAAATGTGCTGGTTTATCGTTTGCTTTGCCCATATACCATTGATGAAGAGATGATGGGAATTCTTGAAGAGAAGCAGGCGCAGTTCAACAACTTCGCGGATGAATCCGTGGTTGCCGGTGCCTTCGACAATATCATGGATAAAGAATGGATCGCAGCAGCCATTGCGAGCCAGAAGAGTAAGTATATATAGATGAGTCAACGGGGACGGTTCCAATGCCATTTAGATAGCAAAAGATCGAAAGATGATTTATTATAGTGAGTATGATAAATCCAAGCAAAATATTTCCAGTTCTCGGGTTTACGGTCAAAAATTCTTATTTTTGAAAAAGGCAAACAGGCAGTCCAGGTAAGGCTGCCTACTATCAGGGTATTTAGTTTTTGTGATTTATCGGTAGCCTAATGGATCAGCCGCCTGGCGTCGAAGATTCCTTTCGAAGCTTCGACCCAGCCGGACTGGTACTAGATACCTTGATATCAGTCTTTTTACATCTTTTATTGTCCCCCGTAAAAACCTTAAACAGATCTTTTGCGCTTTAGAATGATTTTGAACATATAGATACTTGGCTGTTTCCTTTTTTACATCTTCTACTACAGATGCGACAAATGCAGAGAAGTTGTACAGAATCAGCTTTGCATATATCTCCTGTATGAGAAATGTCCTTTTTAATGAATGGATATGTACCAGGTTTCCTGCATATTTAAGAAACCGGAAGGCTGTCTCCTCATTCCAGCGAAGATGATAGAAATCTTTTATTGTCTCCAAAGAGAATATATACATCGGCAGATTTGTAATTATGTATTCATATGAATTCTCAGATATAGGAAATTTGAGAACACGTAGCTTTAAAGTATCGATATCATTGCTTTTTGGAGCAAGATAATCATATGTCTTACTTGAAGCCAAGCAGTGATAGTTTTCAATAGCCTGAAAACGCAGACCTCTATGACGCCCTATGTTGATGGTTATTTCTTTGTCCACATATTCACCGGAAAGCCATCTGTTGTCATCAGTACAAAGACCACCAGCGAAGTCCTCCGACATTCTGATAAGGAACAGTTGCTGATTATGAACAAGGTGCGACAGAACGTTGTAGGATGCATACCCTCTATCAGCTATATAAATACGCTTATTGTCAGAAGCAGCATATTTATCGAGAAAGTTACAAAAAGCTCGTTTTTCGTTCAGGTTTTTTACCGACTGAAGCTCTGCATCAATGAAGACATCATTTAAGACATCGTAGAGAGCATTCAGATGAACCTGATTAATGCCTCTTCTACCTTCTATACATTTGATAAAGCTATCTTTATCCGAAGGATTGTAAGGAAGATTGACTCTTGTACCATCACAGGCAACAAGCTGATAACCATTGAAAGATTTGTTTAGTGGTACTTTGCTTGTAAATCTTTTAAACAGTTCAATGAAGGCTTCGGGTTTTATCTGATTTCTCCGCTGTATCATTGAAGAGGCTGAAGGAAGGTTGTCCTCGCCGAAATAATCAAGCAGTTCTGAGGAAATATCCTCGGAAGCTGCTACAAGTGGGAATAGCATTGTTTGTTCAAAGGATATCTTTTTTGTTCTTGTGAAGTTAGAATTCGGGTTCACAAGGAATAACTCTCGTTGTTCAAGCAATGAAGCAATGGTCGAACAAAGGATATCTTTCACCTGATCAGTAGAAATAACGCGCATGAATGCACCTCCTTAAAAAAGCCTTATAATCAAGGCGGCGCAACATTTTTTGACTACTTTGTCAAGCGCTTTTTTGTGAAAAAGCGCAAAAAAACAGAGGCTTTTACACCTCTGTTAATGAACAAATATATTTTTTTAAAACGGGAACTAGGGGGTACCCTTATCTAAATGACATTGGAACCGTCCCCGTTGACTCAGCATGTTATTTATTTAAAGCAGTGAACAAAGGTGGAATCGATATCCACCACTATCTCGCCGTCCCTCTCTATCAGCTTATCGAAGCATTCCAGCATTTTTTCCTTCACGGATAAAAGATATTTCTCTCCCTCCTTATATCTCTTCAGGATCCTGTCAAACAGAACCTCCGAGTCATCATAGGACAATGGTCCCGGAAGGCTAACCTTCTCTACCTTTGTAAAAAAACCTGAGATCTGATCAATAAACTCTTCTTCCTTCTTTTCAAGGAGCTTCTTTCTCTTTTCCACACAGGACTTGTCAAAGCCATGTTCCTCAAAGGACTTTATCCAGTAGCTGTGCTCTGCTCCTGTACCCACATTAGTAAAAGAGAGCATTCCGCCGGGAGCCAGGACTCCTGCCGCCTTCCGGATAAGCTCCTCCGGCTTCTCAAAATATGAGAGCAGGTAGTGCATGACAATGCGGTCATAGCTGTTTTGCCTGAGGTGCTCCCAGGTCTTGTCCTCCTCCAGGTTCTCGAAGAAGATCTGCATCTGGGTGCCTGCGGGGAGCTTGCCCTGCTGCTCCTTAAGATACTCTTCGAAATCATCGGCCCAGCCCTCGTGGATATCCACGCCGTCCACAATGAAGTTCTCCGGTATCCTGTCCCTGTTTTCCCTCCAGAGAAGTCCGTAGCTGCAGCCAAGGTCCAGAACCCTGTTGCCCTCCGCAAAATCCAGAGAATCATAGATCTTCACATACCACTCTATGCCGTCTGCGGCATGGCTTGCGGCATACCATCTTCTCTCGTCCTGGCCCTGGGACATCTCCATCTTCCGGATAACATCCGCCACGTTATCCCAGTCAGGCTCACTGCTGAGCCTTGCCAGGGCCACCTTTATGCAGTCCGCAGCCTTCTGCATCTCATAGATCTTTTTTTCCATCAGCGCCAGCTGGTTCTTCAAAGTCTCCTCAATGGACTCCTGATCGCTGTTCTCCAGGTTGCTCTTTATCTCCTCAAGGCTGAAGCCCACGTGCTTAAGGGCAATGATCTTCTCAAGGATCATAAGAGAGTTCTTGTCATAGAGCTTGTAATTGCCCTCGGAATAGCCCACGGGGCGAAGGAGCCCCTTTTCGTCATAAACTCTCAGTGCCTTCTGTGATACACCGGCCATCCTTGCCATTTCGCCGGTTGTCATAGTCTCTTTCATACCGCTGTCCCCAATATTCATACTGCTTTCTCCTTTCCACATCTTATCAGTTCATATTCAAAGGGTAAAGCCTGCCCCAAGGGCGGAGTCAACAGTCTTTATAACTTAAATAAAATCGCTCAAAATACATTACAAAATTAATGTCAAAACTGATTAATTTTGTCATCTTGCAATAATGCGTCACAGTGGTAAAGTTAAAAACAAATCAAGTTTTTGGGAGAGAAAGTATTCTATGGGGACCACTTCTGATGCATATTTCAGAGAGTTATTAGACAGATATCGGGCAAACTTCGATATTTCGGAGCACTATGCTCTGGGAAACAAGGTATTTCCTGCATATGCCCGCTTCTTTTCCCTTGGGGAGAAATATGTTCTGAAAAAAGAAGCCAAGCTCTGGTCCATCAGAGCCTATGAGCACGTTCTTTTTATTAAAACCAAATCCATTGACCTGAATTTAATAGAGGAAATAAAGCGCACCATGGAGCAGGATATGGAGCCTCTGATGGTGAGAAAGGGCGAGAAGTATCCCGAGAAGGATCACATGTGTTCCTACCTTTCTTTTGTCATCATCTCAGATACCACTCCCAGTCCGGAGGTGCAGAAGGCCATCAGGCGATTCCGTTTTGACAAGGGCTATCTGATGAATTTCAGAGGACACAGCGAGGGGAAGCTGGGCTGTGTGTTCCTGGACAGCAGGACAAGCCTTACCAACTATGCGGCAAAAGAGCTTAAAACGCTCTTTACCAATATATTTAAATCCCTAGAAGGGAATAAGGAGGAGAAAGTATCATGAATGCAGCAGTATTACTTATTGCAAGCGCTTTGATCCTTGTCGCAGGCTATGTTTTCTACGGCGGATGGCTTGCAAAACAGTGGGGAATCGACCCTTCAAGAAAGACTCCGGCTCACGAGCTGGAAGACGGTATGGACTATGTTCCTGCCAAAACTCCGGTGGTTATGGGACACCATTTTTCATCAATTGCCGGCGCAGGCCCTATCAACGGCCCTATCCAGGCAGCAGTTTTCGGATGGGTTCCTGTTCTTTTATGGGTTCTCATCGGTGGAATCTTCTTCGGAGGAGTCCATGACTTCGGTGCTCTTTTCGCATCACTTCGCAACAAAGGTCAGTCAATAGGCGAGATCATCGACAATTCCATGGGAAGAGCAGCCAAGAAGCTTTTCCTTACCTTCGGTTATCTGACACTTATTCTGGTTGTGGCAGCCTTCAGTTCCATCGTTGCCAGCACCTTTGGAAACACTACATCTGCAGGCGCTCCTGTAGAAGGCGCTACCCTGGCAGCCAACGAGTCAACTGCCATGATCTCAATTCTTTTCATGGTTCTTGCCATTGGATTCGGTTTTTTGCTTTATCGTAAGAACATGCCCATCGGCATCGCTTCTTTATTCGGCGTTCTGGGAATCATTGCAATCGTAGCTATAGGACTTAACTTCCATCCCATCTCACTTTCCTACAATACATGGATGTGGATCGTTGGAGCATATATCCTTGTAGCTTCCGTAACACCTGTATGGATCCTGCTTCAGCCCAGAGATTATCTTAGCTCATTCCTTCTTTACTTCATGATCGCAGCCGGTGTTCTTGCAGTTGTGGGCGGTGTAGTAACAGGACATGGCAGCTTCCAGGTTCCAGCCTTCGGCGATGCAGCTCTTAAGGGAACCGGCGTATTCACAACAGGAACAGCTTTCCCTGCTCTCTTCGTAACAATCGCCTGCGGCGCTATTTCAGGTTTCCACTCACTGGTTTCATCAGGAACCTCTGCTAAGCAGCTTGATAACGAGAAAAACGCACAGGCTGTAGGTTATGGCTCAATGCTTATCGAGTGTCTTGTGGCTGTTATCTCACTTTGCGCCATAGGTTTCGTATGGGCAGCAGCTTCAGACGGCACCTACGCAAGCCCTACACAGGTATTCGCCGGCGGTCTTTCAGCCATGATCGGAACCTTCGCTCCGGGACTTCAGAGCATTATGTATCAGCTCCTTATCCTTGCAGTATCTGTTTTCTGCCTCACATCACTGGATACAGCCACACGTCTTGCAAGATACATGTTCCAGGAGTTCTTCCTGAACGACGGCGAGACCCACAAGGATGTAACAGGCTTTAGAAGCATCATTGCCAACCCTTACGTATCAACAGCCCTCACTGTTGTTCTGGGCGTTGCCCTTGGTATGAACGGCTATACCAAGATCTGGCCTCTGTTCGGTGCAGCTAACCAGCTTCTTGCAGCCATCGGTCTTCTTGCAGTTTGCACATGGCTTGGCGCAGTAGGAAAGAACAACAAGATGTTCTACATCCCTATGACCTTCATGCTTGCAGTAACCATCTGCTCTCTTGTTCAGACCATCAAGGCAAAGATGACAGCTTACCTCTCCGGTGCTGCTGATTACTGGGCTCTTATCCAGTCAGTTATCGCAGTTCTTCTGGTAGCTCTCTCACTGGTTCTTGCTTACATCGCAGCTAAGACACTTATTGCTCAGCACAAAAATAAGACTAACGGCGAAAAGGAAAACGCAGCTTAACTACGCTTTCATATTCTTCCGTCGATATATATGAAAGAAGACCCTTACACACATCTCCCGTGGTGTAAGGGTCTTTTGATTTGCCTGTATATATTCAGATGATAACTATATTCACATTGCTGTGCTTCATCTCCTCGGAGATTCTTTTACTGATCTTATCAGCCACCTCTCTCACCTCGGAGTAATTCATGTCATCCTTAAATCGCATCTCGATATCGATGTATTTGTGCTGGCCTGTGATTCTGCTTTTTACTGCCCCCAGCTCCTCGAAGCTGTCAAAATGCTCGTTGATTACCTTGATGATCTTAAGCTGGCTCTCTTCGTCCAGGGTTCTGTCGATAAGCTCCTCCACGGACTCTCTCAGGTGCCTCAGCACGATCACTGAAAAAGGAATCGCGATCATAATACACACAATCGGTGAAAAGAATCTGATCCAGACCGTGCTCTCAAATATGATGGTTATTACCAACGTCACGATGGATGCGGCATCAAAAAAGAATTCCTTCTGGGCGCTGACATAGGCGGTGTGGTACATCTTGCTGTGGCTCTCCTCCAGGATCTTCTTTTGTCTGAAGAGAATGAAGATGTCTATGATGAGGCCGAAAATACTGACTATCAGCGCGAACCTGAGATTGCCGCTCTCCTCCTCCGGAATGATGATGCTCCTTATGGCAAAGAACAACAGGCACAGGATGCCCGCCACATCGAACATCTCGCAGCTAAGGGCCGTGATGGCCTCAACCTTGCCCGTTCCGTAATTAAAAACATATTTGAGGTTCCTGTTGAGCTTCCCTGACAGCACCGCCAGGATGGCCCCCGGCAGCACAATGCTGGCGCACTCCACGAACTCAAGCCAGACCACAGCGGAACCGCTGGCACAGGCTGCAATAAAAGAAGTCACAAATTCCGGCAGCCTCCACAGTATCAAAAGCATGGCTATTCTTCGTTGCTGGGCCAATCTCTCTTTTTTGGACATAGTCCCCCTCCTACGCTATTCCGTTACATCCTATACTATAATTATATCTTGTTTTTTCCTTCCTGTATGATATAATTCTAATGTTGCTAATCTATATTGGCTATCGGGGCGTGGCTCAGTTTGGTAGAGCGCTACGTTCGGGACGTAGAGGCCGCCCGTTCGAATCGGGTCGCCCCGACTTGAGTACTTACAAGGATTTGCTAATATGCAGATCCTTTATTTTTTACTATTTGTCTTGCATAACTCTTGTAATTGTCCATTCCATTGTGAAACAAAGGGAGTCTTTTACATGTCAAAAAAATACCAATTACCGATAACTTCATCAGCTGCTGAGTATCTTACATACATAGCATCCACCGGTGATTCACCTGAAAGCTTTGAAATGCGCTATGAGGATGAAAACATATGGCTGACGCAGAAGATGATGGCATCACTGTATGACGTCACTATTGCAGCTATCAATCAGCATATTAAAAAAATATATGATGATAGCGAATTAACTGAAGAAGCAACTATTAAGAAATTCTTAATAGTTCAACAAGAGGGCAATCGTAGCGTTAATAGGGAAGTCATCCATTATAATTTGCAAATGATAATAGCCGTAGGATTCAAAGTAAATAATGACCGCGCTGTACGTTTCCGCAAATGGGCTGGTCAGATTGTGAAGGACTACACAATACAGGGCTGGACAATGGATTCTGAACGTTTGAAAAAGGGCCATAAATTTACAGATGAGTTCTTTGAAAGACAGCTTCAACAGATTCGGGAAATCAGACTTTCAGAAAGAAAATTCTACCAGAAGGTCACTGATATTTACGCAACTTCCTTTGATTATGATAAGAATGCAAAGACTACGCAGCTTTTCTTTAAGACAGTGCAGAACAAAATGCATTATGCAGTTCATAGGCATACAGCCGCTGAACTTATAGTGGAACGAGCCGATGCGGATAAAGAGCATATGGGCTTAACCACTTGGGAAAATGCTCCTGACGGTAAGATTCTTAAAGCAGATGTCACCATTGCAAAAAATTACTTATCTGAAGAAGAAATGAATTATCTGGAGCGAATTGTTTCTCTCTACCTTGACTATGCAGAGTTACAGGCTCAGCGACATATTCCAATGAGCATGGAAGATTGGGCAAAAAGACTTGACGGTTTTCTTGAATTCAACGGAAATGAAATATTAACTGGTCCCGGAAAAATTAGCGCAGAGGAAGCAAAATTACATGCCGAGACCGAATATGAAAAATACAGGATTATTCAAGACCGCCTATTCCAAAGTGATTTTGACAGATTCTTGGCATTAGAAGAATCCATTAATAATTTTGAGTAATAATATATGATAAAATACTTCCTTTCAAAACTCTTGAACTTGTCGGACTTGTTATCAAGTTCATTAGTATTCTTGCGGGGTTGTATGTCCCTGAGCGCGGCGAACTTGCTATGAACGGCCATCCTGTTGATCATACAGATCCCTCGGAGGTTAGTGTGCTATTCCAGGATTTGGGCAAGTACAAGGAAACTGTCCTTAACAATGTGGTCTTAGGAGATATCGATAAGGTCGATGAAAGCTCTGATACGAGAGATGTGGTGACTACTCTTCTGGATAAGGTTCACTTTAAGAATAATGAAAGCTCCAGCAAACTCCTTGGTACATTGTGCGCACGTGAATTTGGTGGGACTGACCTATCCGGCGGTGAATGGCAAAGAATAGCCACTGCCCGAATGCTGTTCAGAGACAGAGATTTTGTCATTCTTGATGAGCCAACTTCCGCAATAGATCCTGTTTCAGAACATGAACTATACTCTTTGTTTGAAAAAGAGTTATTGAATAAAGCTGCGATCATCATTACTCACAGGCTTATGTCGATCAAGTTTTGTAACAAGATCGTGGTAATGAATGATGGTAATGTGGAGGCAGTAGGCACGCATGATTTACTGCTGAAAGAGTCAGCGTTATACAGAAAACTGTATAACGCTGCTAAGAATCCTGTTGAATATTAATGTCCTTTCACGCTAATGTCGCTATTCACTTTTAAATAAAGTGCCTCTATAAAACATAATTTTTTATCCCTTGAAATCTATACTTCCGCCGATCATCTTCTCGGAATTTGTCATGACCCTTGAGGCTGCGCTGTTGTAGGAGTAGGTCTGAACCTTGGAGAGAAGGTCATCCAGGGAATTGGCCTCGATTATCTCATACTCTTCATCTTCAGGGATCTCAATATCATCCTTATCCTTGGTCTTTTCAGCCTTTTTCTCTTTTGCCTTGTTTATGCGGTCTTCCTGGGCCTTCTTCTCGGCTTTCCTCTTTTCCTCCAGCTTATGCTGCTTCTTCTCCGCAGCTTTTTTCTCTATGCGCTTCTTCTGAAGGTCCTGGGATTTATTAACGGTAGCAAAAAAGCTCTCGTTGCCGTTGGAATCCACCGACATTCCAAAGTTCTTAATCCCGATTCCGCTGCTGGAAAGACCCATCTTGGCCTGGAGCATCTTGGCCTGGGAGGAGGCGATGATGCCCTCATATTTGTTGCGGAAGGATTCATCGGTGGCCATGCGCTCCAGCTTCTCTTCATCGATAAGAACCACCATCTTATTGGCGTTGCCATAGGCCGCAGCATTTTGCTGGACCTGGCTCTTCATATCCTTACTTACCGTGATGAACTCCATGCCATGGAATTTGGATTTGAGCTTATCAAGGTAGTCCTTAGCCTTGTCGGACAGCTGCACATCGCCTATGGTACTGCCATACTCTGTGGTCCTTGGAACCAGAGAGCTCTTGGTATCTATAGGGGACCAGCCCTTGGTCTCCACCTTGGCAGAACCTGCCTCATTGTTTACTTTACTATTCTGGGTATTTGATTTAGACGCCGACTTTACATCGCTCTGATTATTTACATAAGTATTCCGGACGTCCCTGTTTTGCTGTATTTTCATAAAACACCTCCTTGTGTTCCCGAAATAACATAGTTACAGCTTTCATTTCTTTTATCGGCTGATTCAGTAGGAAAATTGATAGGAGTGCCCACCGTCAGATATGAATTTTATATAAAATCAGATTAGGTAAAGTTCCGTTATAATGGTTTTACCTATTTGAAAAGCCCTTGCCCCTTGCTAATATAAAAAATGTAAAAGCGCTTTACACAAGAGAAACCCATTGAAACAAGCAACTTAGGAAGGACAGAACAATGAACAGAGACATTTTTATAAAGAATCTTACAAAGGAAAAAATCGAATTAAGTCCCAAGGGCAGATGTGCCAACGAGCTGAGCCCCGAGGAATTTGAAAAATGCTATGAGAACTTTTTTGACATGATCTTCGAAATCGCTGCCACCGACATCTCTTCTGTATCAGGCTACGGCGAGTTCGATGAGAACAACCAGGCTCCCTGGAGCTCCATCGAGGAGTTCATCAGAAAAGATGTTGTGGAAGAGCCTGAGGATGGCTACTGGAAGAACTGGACCAAGATGTTCGGCACCACATTCCTTCAGATGGATTACTACTATGACATTGTGGATAAGGCCCTTAAGTATGCGCCTTTCTGCGAGGATGAGAGATACCTTGCCAACAACAATACCTTTTTTTGCAACATGATCGTAGGTGAGGACGGCAAAACCTACTGCGCTGACTGGGGAAGAGCCGGAATCATGGATTACATGATGGATTTCGCCATTCTTGATCTCAACAAGCCATATCTTCTTGTTCCGGAGAAGCTCTACGAGTATGCTAAGAAAAGAAACATCGAGATAAAGAACTTCAAGGAGCGCTTCCTGTGCATGGCTTACTACAAGGGAATCGCCACCCTCAGATGGCACGCATCCATCGATGATATCGAGTCCTGCGAGTCCATCGTAAGGTCCATCAACGCTCTCGAGGAGCGCATGAACAAAATATTCGGATAAGATTTCGGAGACTAGTATGAAATACGAAAATGCCAAGGACATTCTTCCTGCCAGGCTTTTGGAGGAAGTGCAAAAATATGCTGAGGGGAAGCTGATCTACATTCCCAAAACAGAAAAGCCCAAGGGCTGGGGAGAAGCCTCAGGCTACCGTGACAAGCTGAACAAGCGAAACGCTGCCATCTGCAGCCGCTACAGCGCAGGCAGGTCAATAATGGAGATAGCGGAGGAATTCTTCCTGTCTCCTGAAACCGTAAAGAAACTCGTATATGGAAAGAAGGTGAATCTTCCGATGTTTTCGCCTACCATCAATTCCGCTGAGCAGTACTCCGCAGCGGGCATGGGTGAAGAGTGGGTCCGCACCTATCTTAACTCCCTGGATGAGGCAGTTCCTGACATATCGGACTTCTTTATGTCAGAGCTGGTGAGGATTCCACTGCGATTCATCGACACCGAAGATGAAGAAATTTCTACAGACAACGGCTTTTTTGAGGTGCCGCTGATCGTGATCTATGATAAAGGGGAATTTTCAGCCCCCTACCAGGCTGATTATCTTATCAGCCTCAAGCAGGAAAAAAGGAATTCCCACTACGCCTTTGTTTTTGCAAGGAATGAGGAATATAACTATTTCTGGAATAATTATGGGAAGCATTTTCAAAGATGATTTTTTTATTAGCAAAAGAAAAGGGCTCTCGCTGCAGATGATCATTCATCCGGCGAGGCCCTTTATTATTTATTTGTTCTCGGTTTCTTCTTTTACTTCTTCTGTTTCTGCTGCTTCAGTCTTGTTTTCTGTCTCAGAAGCTTCTTCTTTTGCCTCAGCAGGCTTCTCCTCAGTTTTTTCCTCAGCCTTCTCCTCGGATTTCTCTTCGGTCTTGGCAAGTTTGTCAAAAAGATCATCCAGAGTGATGGTCATCATATCCTCATTGGTAGGATTCTCAAGGCCTGAAATCCTGCGGGCCTGGTTGGTAATGATCTCCTCAAAGAGGTTACGAACCTCACGGGCGTTGGCGAAGTTGTCGATGTTCTCTATCTTCTTTGCTGTGATAAGGGCTCTGATCTGGTGCTTAACATCCTCATCAACCTTGTAATCGTACTTGTCGCAGTTCATGTAGAAGATCTGCTCCAGCTCGTCGATGTTGTAATCAGAGAATTCAATATATTTATTAAATCTTGACTTAAGACCCGGGTTGGAATCAATGAACTTCTTCATAGGATTGGTATAGCCGGCAACGATAACAACAAAGTCATCTCTGTTGTCCTCCATGGCCTTAAGGATGGTATCGATGGCTTCCTGACCGAAAGCATCATCCTTCTGGGCAAGGGAATATGCCTCATCTATGAAAAGTACGCCGCCCATGGCCTTCTTTATCTGCTCTGTGGTCTTGATGGCTGTCTGTCCAACATAACCTGCAACCAGGCCTGAACGGTCAACCTCCACCAGCTGTCCCTTGGAAAGAACACCGATCTGCTTGTAGATCTTGGCGATGATTCTGGCAACAGTGGTCTTACCTGTTCCGGGATTACCTGTAAATACCAGGTGAAGAGATACAGGCACTGATCTGAGTCCCTGCTCTTTTCTCTGCTTCTGAACCTTAACAAAAGCGGTAAGCTCCTTGACGTCATCCTTGATGGAACCAAGTCCGATGAGCTTATCCAAAGTCTCCATGGGATCCTCTTCCGGTTCCTGTGGCTCCTGGGGCTTCTCCTCTTCCTTAGGTCCGGAGGTTGCTACTGCAGGCTTGTTTGCTATAAGAGCCTTGGCCTCATCCAGTGCTGAGTTGGCCTTCTCCATGGCATCCTCACTGCTGACTGCTGAGGACTTATATTTTTCAGGCTTCTTAGGTGTCTCTGTCTTGTCACCGTCAAACTCGAGAGTTGTCTTATTATCTGACTCCTCTCTCTTGATGGCGTCATAGTTAAATCCGTTGCCGGACAATGAATTCTTGGCGTTATTTACAGTGGCCTTCGCAGTATTGAAGAAGTCCCCGTAAAGACCTCCCAAAAGCTCCTTCTGCCTCTCTGTAATCTTCTTTAAAGCTTCAAGCTCTTTTTCTGTTGAATCAAAATCTAAACCCATTTCTTTCCCAACCTACTTCTTTTGATAAAATATCATTTTTCCATTCATACTATACTAGCATATTATCCTGTAAATATTCAATACAAAAGGGGATTGGCTCCCCGTCTATACTATGACAGCCGGAAGTCCCCCTTTGTAGTCAAGGGATGGCACTCGAGGTGCCATCCCGGAGGTTAAGGGTTGGTCGCTCCATTCCGTCAAGGACTTTCGCGGCATAAATCCTCGCGCAGGGTAGTATATGGCTCCCCGCCCAGCTTTTGGCGCTGCGGTTTATTCCACGGTTCCTTGACTTCATTCCCGCTCAGGAAAGAAAATGCGGGGCGAAGTATCGTTGAACTCTCTTCCCGCGAGCAAAATAGGATAAGATACACCGGAATGGTCCATCTTATCCTATGTTTTATCGATATTACAATATTGAAATATCGTCCTCTCGCACTTTTTCAAAAATCATAGGATAAAGCATTGAAAACTCATAGATCTTATCCTACTTTTTCACGAAATTACTAGGATAAAACGGCTTGAAACCTGCAATCTTATCCTATTTCCCTGATTTTTCACCCCCATAAACACGCCAGAATAAAGAGGCTACTATTCTGCGTGTACCATTCAACAGCAGAGCAACACGCACATCACATCAATACTGCATTTTGCGTGTTGAAAAGTTGATTTTTGACCCAGGGACTACACGCGCATTGACCATCTTCGTATAATCGCGTGTTCAATAAACTTAACCGATGCACGCATAGAAGAATAAATGCTCTTTCTGCGTGTTGTTTTCTGAAAAACACTACACGCAGTAATACTGTTATGAGCTCTGTGCGTGTGGTTAGTACAGAATCAGCAACAGATCAAACCTTTTCAACGATTTTCCACGCCACTTCCCGGAGCGGGAATGATGTCAAGGGACCGTGGAATAAACCGCAGCGCCAAAGACT
>JAEEGL016975700.1_pt1 | contig 17511 bp, 16 predicted proteins | sample 9134231 | NCBI WGS metagenome assembly JAEEGL01 (sample SAMN16246548, study PRJNA631951) | gut metagenome | biome: gut microbiome; feature: rumen; material: fiber-attached | host: Bos | place: Iran: Karaj | collected 2018-10 | reverse complement strand
TGTTGCCGTAGCTCCGCAAGAACACTTCCATCCGGATGTAGCTGCTGCTGCCGCCTGGGGTGCTGCCTGCTGAGGAGCTGCCTGCTGCTGTTGCTGCTGACCCATAGCGAAGAGGTTCTGTGCGTTCATTCCGCCGCCGCCTGCATTCTGAGCGAATCCAAGGCCCATGAAACCTGTCATAGCGCCTGCACTGTTGGAAGCAGCTGCCTTCATTGCGTCTGCCTGTGCTCCTACAAGTGTAGCTGCTGCCATGGTAGGATCTCTCATGATAGCGGTGCGCTGAGCCTGCTTAATGAGTTCAGCATCTTCATCGGGAAGTGTAACTGAACCGAGAGCTACGGAAACAACCGTAAGACCTCTGAGCTCTGCCCACTTTGCGGAAAGTGCATCGTTGATAGCATTTTCAAGCTCTGTTGTATGAGCAACGATCTGGTTGGGACGAAGCTCAAGAGCAGAGAGTTTTCCGAGAGCGGGCTGAAGAGCGGAGATGAATTCCGTCTTGAGCTGAGCATCGATCTCGGAACGTGTGTATGCGCTTGTTACGTTACCGCAAACGTTGGAATAGAAAAGAATGGGGTCTGCGATCCTGTAAGAGAAAACGCCAGAGCAGCGGATGGAAACGTCGATATCGAGACCGATCTTTGAATCCACAACTCTGAAAGGAACGGGGTTAGCCGTACCAAATTTGTTATCGATGAGTTCCTTGGTGTTGAAGTAATAAATTCTCTGATCCTTACCTGTATCGCCACCGTAAGAGATACGCTTACCGATGGTCTTGAAGGTATTGATGATGTTCTTTCCCAGCGAACCGCAGAAGATGGAAGGTTCGGATGAAGAATCCCATGTGAACTGTCCGGGCTCAGCACAGATCTCAACTACCTTACCCTGTTCAACAATGATCATACACTGTCCTTCATCGACAGAGATGCCGGAGCCGTTTGAAATGATGTTGTCAGCTCCCTTGGTATTGGACGAATTAGGTCCAATCCTCTTTTGACCCTTAACCACCAACACGTCCTTAGCGAGTGAATCACAATAGAAGAACTCCTTCCACTGATCGGCAATAACCGAACCCGCTGAATTAATTACTGCAGAAATAAGTCCCATAATTTAGATCTCCTTTCAGATTTAAATATGATTTTTATGCCCAAGGATCAGCAGATCTCGGCTTCCTAATGTCAGCCAGAATCATCTGTTCCCATAAGAACCATTGGTTACCTTTGCGTCTCAGCGTGATGCACCTGAGAGAATCGGCCCCGCCCGATTGAACCCAAAGTTTGGCATATCCGTCTTCCGTATAGGAATAGGCGTTTGATTGAACCTCAACTATGTAAGGTTTTGACGGAGCATATTCATTGTCCGGAAATGCTCCTTTGAAGTAGGAAAAAGGAACGTACTTTTTTTCCTCAAGCCTGTCCTTTATGAACTGTTTGTCATAGATCGAAAGTTCCTGAGGCCCTTTAAGGAAATTCAGCATTTCTATTCCTTTATCCCTGTCTTCCGTATAAGCGCAGAATGCACAGACCGTAAGAGCTGCTGTTTTAAAAGGATCTGTGAGTGAGGCTTCCGGAAGTTCTTTCATTTCTTTCAGAGTTTTGGGGATCTCGGCAAAGGCCGTTTCGATCCTTTCCGCTTTTCTTCCGACGAAACCCGTTTCCGAACCGGTGTCGTCGATAGATTCGGGCTGTCGTAATAACGATTTAAGTATGCCCATAAATGCCTCCTCCTTATCTCAACGATGCATATTATGGCATAAATCTTTCCGAAAGAAACTGTCATATCTGACAGTGAATCAGACTTTATATTTTTTTTATCTTTTTATCAAGACAATTCGTGGTCCGGATTCACTATGATCAGTTTTTTCTGGGACACAGCCATGCAAAGTTCAAAGCGGTTCCTGTACCCCGTTTTGTCAAGGATGTTGTTCAGGTGGAAACGGATGTTCCTTTCGGTACAGCCGATCTTGTCCGCCGCCTCCTGATAGTTGCTGCTTTCCATGAGAGTCCTCAGCACCAGAAGTTCTGTTCCTGTAAGGTGATAGCTGGTGGTGAGTCCCAGTTTCACTTCCGGGGTTCTTTCGGGATAGATGCTCTCACCCGCCATTGTGCGATCCATGACATTGAGCAGTTCCTCCGTCTCGGTCTCTTTGTACCAGAAACTGTCCGCCCCCGCTTCTCTCGCTCTGTCCAGAAAACTGCATTCCACCATGGATGTAACGATGATTATCTTAATGGAAGGATAGCGCTTTTTAATGACAGCTGCTGCCTCCAGTCCACTTTCATCATATTCCGTGCATACATCCATGAGGATCAGATCCACGGGATGTCCTGCACAGAAAACCTCGGCCGAGCCGGCGTTCTTGAGTGTTCCTGCAAGAGTGTAATTCTCACTGGCTTCCACGTAGCCCACCATGCTGTCTCTCGCCATCTTTTGATCTTCCACGATCAAAACTCTTGTCATGTAGTCAACCTCCAATCGTCATAGGGCAGGATCACGGTCAGCTCAAATGTTGGCTGACTTCTCACTTCCATGAGCCCTCCCGCTCTTTCCAGCTTCCTTCTCAGGGAAGAAAGCCCTCCGCCTTCGCTGATCCATCCCTTGGGCGGATCACCGTTGTTGGAGATCTTCGCTATGGCCTTTCCGTCCACCTTCTCCACATTCACGTAAAGTTCCGTGGCATTGGCATATCTGATGGCATTGGTGATGCATTCCCTGATAGCCACAACTATGAGATAGGCAACTGCTTCCTTTTCCGGAAGTGTGCCCTTTAAATGTATGTTCAGCATGCCCTTGCAGGCTTCTCTGAGTTCATCCAGCATATCCTTCTTTTCCGGTTCGTCATTTCCCCGTTTCAGGATCTCCGTTGTCCTCTTCCAGCTTTCTATCACCGGATTATCTTTTTCCAGCATCACTCTCTGCTGCAGGAGTTTTCTGGCAGCCGTAAGGCTTCGGCCCATTTCGTCGTGGACGCGCATCTTCATGGAGAGTGTCTCTTCTTCCCTTGCCACCGCGAGAACGTTTGCCGACATCTTCTTGATCTCTCCTGAAACCTCCAGCATCTTCCTGTTGTCCATGCTGAGTTCATCCAGTCGTTTATACAGTTCGGAAACCTCCGATGCGATGTATTCCGTATACTTTGCCCCCTGGGCTCCTATGATCGTATTCCTCACAAAAAGCCACACAGTTCCGTCCGCCATAAAGTAGTATTTGCCGTCTATGGGGCGGGTGCACTTGCTGCCGGGATTTTTAAGGGTCTCTTCAAATTCTCCCAGATACTGAACGTCATGACCGCTTAGATCATAGGATAGGCGATGCATGGTCTTGTTGCAGAGTTTCAAAAAGCCGTTGCTGTCGAAAAAGCATATGCCGGAGGGAAGGTTGTCAAAGGATTCTTTGATACAGTCGGGACTGAGTTTGTTTTTCTTTCCGAATAGGCTCATGCTCCCACCTCCTGCCTGTCAAACCTCGCAGAGATACAGTAGACTCCGTCCTCTTCCGTGACTTTTGCACCGGGAGCCTTGATCTGTAAAGGTTCGATGGAGTTTACGTCCATGCTCATGTGATAGCCGTCCTCATTCAGGTAGATCCTGATCAGCATGGAATCGATCTTTCCATACACTTCCTCGCAGATCTTCTCGTAAAGGTCATACATTTCCGTGGCGACGGACAGGGCGATCTCATCCCCGGCATTTATGAAACAGCTGCTCCTGATGTCTGCCAGCTCAAGATTGCTCACCGTCTCCTCGAAGCAGAGTTCCAGTTCCCTTACGGGGATCACATTGCTCTGCTCGTTGATGAATATGAGATTGTTGCGGCGTTTGATGTAAACTCCCACAACTATTATGTGCTTCAGTATTGCCGTACGCTGATCGTGAGTTTCCGCGCTCCTGTACTCCTTAAGGAGTTTAGACAGCATATTGATCTGCTTTCTGGTCTTTTTCTGGATGGAATCGTAGAGACGGTTCTGCTCCTCCAGACGGCGTATGTTCCTTTCGGTATTGAAGGCCTCAGCTAGCACGGCATTACGGCCTTCCAGTTCTCTTTTCGCCTCGTCCAGTTCCTGCATGACCTTGAAAAGTTCGGTGGTGTCCTCCTGCCACAGGAAATGTCCTCCGGTGATCCTAAAGTTCGAAAGCCTGATACCATCTTCCAAAAGCACGGGACCCCACTCAGTCTCCCTCAGTGTTTCAATGGGATAGGTGGCCGCATCGCCGGAAGTCAGATAAGTGTTATATGCCTCATCCAGGATCTGAGCCCGGATGGTGGAGTTTTCAAACAGTTCTTTGTAGCCCGTGTTTATCCTGATGAGTCCGCTCTGAAGGCAGCTTTCTATGATGAACATATAGATGACGCTGAAGCTTACGCTCATGTCCCCTGCAAATTTCTTGATGAGAGGATTTCCCGTCATTGACAGCGCGGCATATAAAAATGCCAGGGAAATGGCAATGAGGGGTAAAACGGCGAACTTCTTTCTTTCATAAACACGGCATTTGGAAACTATGGCCACAATGGAATAAAGCCCAAGAAGCACCATCCAGCCCCACACCATGTAAAAAACAAATGCGTGGGTGTAATCCTTTTCCGTGTAAGGTTTGCTTCCGAAAACAAACACCAGCCGGTGAAGGTCGTTGGTGAGCACCAGGAGCAGCAGCACAGCACTGACTCCGAAGGCTCCTCTTGTTATGATCTTTCCCCCCGGAACATCTCTGTCCTGTTTGTCCAGCAGGAATGCCACGATAAAGAAAAGAGTAGGTATAAAGATCTGGGAAACATAGTAGAGATACCAGGAGTATCTTATAACGGTGAGATCCGTGGAATTATATTTGACCGTACGGGCGCAGATCCAGAATACCATAAGGGCTGCGATTATCATGAGAATGTTCTTTATCTTCTCATGAACGATGCGTTTGCCGATGGATATGCCCCAGAGAGAGAAAAGAGTAACATAGATCACCGGGCGCAAAAAGGCCACGGTCACTTTTACAAAAGGAGTGACGGGAAAGGGGATCTGCCTGAGAGACGCAGCAAAAATAATGGTCAGGATGGCCAGAACTGTATTGATCTGAGTTTTGCTAAATCTGCGCATCATGATCCTTCTCCTTGCATTTAATAAACACCCGTAAAAACAATATACCCGAAACTTTGCCGCAGCACAAGGAAAACATAATTATTTCCCCCGATTGCAATTAATTATCGCACAGAAAGTACAACATTTCACTGTCAGAAATGACAGAAAAAAGTCTCATTGAACTTTTATATGCTTTAGGGTAAAATATTCTGTAAATATCAAGGTGGGAGGTACGATCAATGGCAGGATTGCAGGAATACAAGTGTCCCTGCTGCGGCGGCGCCATCGAATTCAATTCCGAAGTACAGAAGATGAAATGTCCTTACTGCGACACAGAATTCGAGATGTCCGCTCTGGAACAGCTTGACAAAGATCTTTCCGCAGACAGAGCGGATGAAGTTGAATGGGATCTGGGACAGACAAACGAATGGAGTAACTCCGAAATCGAAGGCATGCGGGTTTTCGTATGCAGATCCTGTGCAGGAGAGATCATCGGAGATGAAAATATGGCTGCCACCACATGCCCCTATTGCGGAAACAACGTGGTGGTGATGGGAAACTTTGCGGGAGGTCTGAAACCCGATCTGGTCATCCCTTTCAAGCTCAATAAAGAAGCTGCGGTGAAGAAAATGGCCGAGCATCTCACAGGCAAGAAGCTTCTTCCGAAGGTTTTTAAGGAGCAGAACCACATAGAGGAGATCCTGGGAGTTTACGTCCCTTTCTGGCTCTACAGCGCGGATGTGGAAGTCTCCGGCAGATTCAAGGGTACAAAAGTCCGCACCTGGAGTGACGGAAAATTCGCATACACTCAAAAGGATCACTATTCCATCACGAGAGAAGCTACTCTTTCCTTTGAAGACGTTCCCGTGGACGCATCCACAAAGATGGCGGACGATCTCATGGATTCTCTCGAGCCCTATGATTACAAGGCTGCGGTTCCTTTCCAGACTGCCTACCTGGCAGGCTATATGGCTGACAAATACGATGTTTCCGTGGAGGACTCCAAGGAGCGTTCCACCGAACGCATAAAGTCCACTGCAGCGTCGCGCCTTCAAGGCACCGTCACGGGCTATTCCACCGTTACCAACGAGCACACCAACGTACGTTTCAGTTCCAACGGTGCGAAATATGCCCTGCTTCCCGCGTGGATACTGAACACCAAATGGAATGACCAAAACTACACCTTTGCCATGAACGGGCAGACGGGCAAGTTTGTGGGAAATCTTCCCATGGACAAGAGTCTCAAGACCAAGTATTTCTGGTCATACACCGGAGTCACCTCAGGGGTCATCGTGCTGATATCCCTCATACTCCAACTGTTGAAGCATATAATGTAAGGGAGGTATGAGGATGAAAAAGTTATTTTCGGTACTTTTATTAACAACATTTCTTGTTGCCCTCTGCGCTCCCGCCGGCGTATTCGCGGATCAGGCTCTGGCAGATCATCCGGACTGTTATGTTACGGATATGGCGGACATTCTGTCCGATGACGAGGAACAGCAGCTCAATTCCGAATTAAAAGCTTTGAGCGATGAACTGAATTTCGACATCGTTGTTGTAACCACCCACGATCTGGAAGGAAAGACCGCAGCTGAATACTGCGATGACTTCTTTGACTACACCGGCTACGGAAGAGACGACGTTTTCAGCGGCATATGCTTTCTCCGCTACATAACTCCCGACGGCAGTGATTACATGGTCTGGATCACCACCACCGGTCTTGGCTTGATCTACTTCAATGACGGCGATATAGACGATCAGATAGACTTCATTGCAGATTACATCATCGACGGAGAATACTACAAAGCTTTCAGCAACTTTGCCAAAAATGCGGCAAATCATGTTAAAGATTACAACAAAAAGAATCCCGATGAGATTACCCAATACGAAGACTGGAAAAAGACTCACGGTCCCGACCGGGACGGATTCACAAGGACGGAAGACTATCTGGACTGGAAATACGAACAGCAAGCCTATAAAGAGCGCATGCGCTACAAACCCGCATGGATCGTGGCGGCTGTCATCATCGGTTTCATCGTGGGCGGAAGCGCCACAGCTTCCATGAAGAAACAGCTCATAAGTGTATCTGCGGCCACCAACGCTGCCGGATACGTAAAAAAAGACTCCTTCAAGCTCACATCCCAGTCGGATACCTTCCTCTACAAGAATGTATCTGCGGTGCCCATTCCCCAGACAAGTTCAAGCGGAGGCGGCGGTTCCCACACCTCGTCCCATCACAGTTCTTCCGGACGCTCCCACGGCGGCGGAGGAAGAAGGATATAAAAACAACAGCGGCATCTTTGCGGATGCCGCTTTATTTTTAAAATGTCACCGTAAATCTTGTACCGAATTCCGGTCTTGAAAGGACTTCGATCTGCCCTTCGTGGGCGTCTATGATCCATTTTGCTATGGAAAGTCCCAGGCCGCTGCCTCCCGTCTGAGAGTTACGGGCACTGTCGGAACGATAGAAGCGTTCAAATATGTGGGCGATGTCGGATTCCTGCATGCCTATGCCTTCGTCCTGAACAACGTAGGCAGGATGTCCGTCCCGCATCATGACCTTAAGTTTGATGGTGTCGCCTTCATTGGAGTATTTGGCAGCATTCTGGATGAAGATCCTTAAGGACTGCTTCACCATTGCCACATCTCCGTGCATCACGGCGTTGGGACAATCTTCAAAAACATATACGTGTTTTTCGTCTATCATGGTGGATTCTTCCCAAACGTCCTTTACAACGTCGTTAAGATCCATTTCCGTCTTATTGAGGGTGTTTCTTCCGCTGTCGCCTCTGGCAAGGAACAACAACTGTTCCACAAGAGTCTTCATATGCTCGGACTCATTTTTCAAGGCTTCTATGGACTCGTCAAGGACAGCCTCATCGGTTTTGCCCCAGCGATCCAGCATATTGACATATCCCTGAATGACCGCAATGGGGGTCCTGAGTTCATGGGAAGCATCGGAAACAAACCTGGCCTGCTGTTTCTGGTTTTCTCTCATTCGAAGAAGAAGGTTGTTCAGTGCAACCTCTATGCCCTGAAGGTCGGCATCTCCGGTGTGTACACCCTTTTCCAGCTCGTCGGGGGATATGTTTTCGATCACGTGGCCCAGATTTTCCAGCTTTCTCTTTTCTCTTCTTCTGTCAGCCCCGGACTGTTCCTTTGTCTTTGCATTGGGTCTGCTGCCCGTAAGAGGATCGTTCAGGTCGTTCAGATCTATGCGACTCAGTTTTTCTGCCCTTACAGCCAGGTCGTTCAAGGGTTTCAGATCCCGCCTGATCTCGCTGGTGTCAAACATAGCGGAGATCAGAGTGAAGCCCTCGCATGCTCCCAGAACGATAGCAGGAACCCGTACATAGGTGTCAAACCAATCAAGAAGGACCATCCACTGCTCCTTCTCCATCTTCCAGACCATGATGTCAAGACTTTCGTTACTGAGAATATAGCTTATGGCAATGGTAGTCACTATGACAAGGTCCAGAAAAAGGATGTCCGAAAAACGTTTGAGCCAGAAATGAAAGTTTATTTTTCTCGCGATGGATGACATTCGCTTGCTTTCGCTCATAAGTTCAATCCTTTATGACATATCCGACACCGCGGACTGTCTGAATAAATTTGATCCCGTATCTGTCGTCGATCTTGGTCCTTAAATAGCGGACATAGACATCTATGATATTGGTCTCCCCCATATAATCATAGCCGCAGATCTCGTTCATTATCCGTTCTCTCTTCATTACGATGTTCTTGTTCATCATAAGGAATTTCAAAAGTTCGAACTCACGGTTACTGAGTTCCACATTTTCACCGTTTACCGTGACTTCGTAGCGGTCCGTATCTATGGAAACCGGCCCCACTGCAAGAATATGCTTTTCTTCGACATTTCCCGCTTTTCGCTTGAGGGCTACACGGATCCTGGCCAGCAGCTCCTCTATGGCAAAAGGCTTGGTGATGTAATCGTCTGCTCCGGCATCAAGACCGGACACCTTATCCATGACAGCATCCCGGGCCGTCAGCATGATAACCGGCATCTCGCTCTCTTTTCTGAGCCTTCTCAGCACTTCTATGCCATTGAGTCCCGGAAGCATGATGTCCAGGACCAAAAGGTCAAAACGGCCTGAGAGGGCCATTTCCAGACCCTCTCTGCCATCTGCCGTTTTTTCCGCTTCATATCCCTCGTGGATCAACTCCAACTCCACGAAACGGGCTATTTTAATTTCGTCTTCAACAATCAAGATACGGCTTGCCATTTTCTCTCCCTAAATCAGATGTCTTTACTGAGCATCGGTCTTGTCGGAATCGTCAGAACTGTGATAGAACTCCTTCTTAAGATTCTCTGCTCCGTCTGCGCACTTGTCGCAGAAATCGTTGATATCGAGTTTTCCGTCCTTTAAGCCTTCGAATCTGTAACGGCAGTCAAGGAACAGGCCTACGATGATGAGAGGACATACGATCCAGAATACGAAGATCAGAAGTACGATGAGTACAAGAACAGGCATCTGGATGAGGTTCTCATGCTTTCTCTCAACTACGAAGCTTGTGTCAACACTCTTCTGGAAGAGCTTGCCCAGCCACTTGAAGAAATCCGCAAAGTAGTTTCTTGCCTTCTTGTTGCAGTTCTTCTCATAATCATCCTGAGTCTTCTTGAACTTCTCCCTGCGCTCCTTCTTCTCTGTTTCCTCTACTGCAACCACCTCAACCTTGGGTGCTGCCACCTTACCGTTCTTCTCAAGATAGACGATGGCATCCAGGATGTCATAATTGGAAGCCTCAAGTGCTTCTTTTGCTGCCTCGTAGGAAACTCCTGTCTTCTCTCTGATCTTTTCAACTTTTTCTAAATTATCCATAATTACCCTTTCCGATCGTTTTCCCGATCACTATTATAATTGATTTCCGGTTTTCTCTCAACCGATGAACCAATAATAACTCCACAAAATTAAACAAAAATGGGGAAAAGATTAAAAACAGATTAATGTTGCATTTAATCCTTTTAATTTTAAAGCATGGTCCCGTCCCAATTCGAAAAAAAATACAAAAACAGGACTTTCTTCCTATACTCATTTTTCCCTTGAAATGCTATACTGTACGACAGTTAGAGACCCTAAACCTAACTACCCCTCAGCGAGTATGAAAACCCCATTTCTACTCGCACTTTTTTTGCATATTTAAGTTACTGTTCACAAATAAACAAAAATGCTAAAACTCTGAAAGCGTGCTTTCAAAGAGTTTTAGCGTTTTTTGTTTATTCTGCGCAGCAGTAACGCCCCGCTCACATGAGCAAGGAGCGAAGCGGATTGCGAATGACGGGGCATGTGAACAGTAACGTTTTTTATAACTTTCCCCCCCAACCTCTTGACAAACATTTATCAGGGTACTAAAATGCAACACGTAAATTTAATAATGATTCTTCGGGGAGGGACGAAATTTCCCTACCGGCGGTAAAAGTCCGCGAGCCACGACAGGTGGCACGATCCGGTGTGATTCCGGTACCGACAGTACAGTCTGGATGAGAGAAGAAAGAGTTTGCCTTTTTTACGAAGAATCGTTGGACGTTTTTCGTCAGAAAGGATTTTTTTATGAAAAAGTTTTTCTCAAACACACGAATGATGTGCACGGGCGCCATGCTCGCAGCCATTGCGGCAGTTCTCATGTTTCTGGATTTCCCTTTACCCTTCCTTCCTTCTTTTTATAAGATCGATTTCAGCGAACTTCCTGTCCTCATCGGCGCATATGCCATGGGTCCCGTTGCGGGTGTCGTCATCGAAGCCTTCAAGATCCTTGTGAAGTTCATCATCAAAGGAACTTCCACCGCCGGCATCGGAGAAGTGGCAAATTTCCTCATGGGACTGGCTTTCATCCTTCCCGCTTCCATCCTGTATAAGGTTAAGAAGAACAAAAAGAGCGCCATCATCGGTCTTGCCATCGGAACAGTCACATGTGTCATCGCAGGCTGCCTGCTGAACGCTTACGTTCTTCTTCCCGCCTATGTAAAGTTCTCCTCCTACATTCCCGACATGGATTCCATCATTTCCTCGGGAACAAAGGTCAACAGCCACATTACGGGGCTCACTTCCTTCCTGCTCCTGGCCACCGCTCCTTTAAACCTCATCAAGTGCGTTTCCGTATCTGTCATCACGGTGCTGATCTACAAGCCCTTGAGCAGGATCATCAAAGGAAACAGCAACCCCAACAAATAAAAGCTTTTAAGAGGGTCTTCCCATCTTGGGGGATCCTCTTTTTTATCTTTCTCCTTCGGCTTTACAAAACCGTCATAACAAGTTAAAATGAAATTTACCGTAATTGACACTGAAAAGAAACAAAGGCAGGGATTTTTATGAAATATGCGTTGACCAACGGTGCCATCCTTGACGGAACCCTCAGCATGCGTCCCGTAAGAGGCAAGACCGTCATTGTAAACGATGGTATCATAGAAGAAATAGAAGACTGCGACAGGGTAAAACTCAACGGTTGCAAGATCATTGACATGAGGAACGGCTATCTTATGCCCGGTCTCATTAATCTTTGCGCCCATCTTTCCACCAACGGATATGTGGGCACCCGTTCAAAGACACTGTCAAAAAAGCTTTCCAAGGAAAGCCTTAAAAAGGTCGCTGCCAATCCCGTTCTTTCTTTCATGGAACAGACAAAGATCGCCTGCCGTGCAAAAACAGAGCTGCTCAGCGGTGTCACCACTCTTGTGACCGAGAACTACGGTCCCGGCTGGGTCATAGACCTTCGCGACAAGACCGATGCAGGAAAGAAGGCAGGTCCCAGGATCCTGATCTCCGCTTCCTCTGCCTGCACTGACGGTCAGCCTTTCGGTTCAGCTGTTACCGAAGTCAAAAATGCCGGAAAGAAGTCTGCCTACGTGACCACTCTCGCCTCTCTCTTCCCCTATTCTCACTTCAGGACCGACAAAACGGGACTTTCCGACGAAGACAGAGAAAAGAGCGAGACCATATTCAACAACTCTCTGCGCCAGATCGCCACATGCGTTGCAAACAAGTCCCTCATAGGCCTGGGCTCCGGCGGCGGAGATGATTTTGTTCCTCACTATTCCATAAAAAACGAACTCATCCTTTTACATAAATTCTGCGGTTTTTCCAATCTTCAGGCCCTGAACGCAGCCACGGAAGTAAACGCAAAGATCGCAGGCATAGACGACATCACGGGCCGCATAGCCGTAGGGCTTGAAGCGGACCTGATCGTATGCGCAAAAAATCCTCTTGAAGACCTGAACGCCCTTTCGGACCTTGTTCTTGTCATGGAACGAGGAAAACTTTTCCGGAAATGCAAGTATTACACCTTCCCCGAGGTTGACCTTCTGTGGCAGCCTCACCTCATGTAGGACCACTCAATTCCGTATATGAACTACACATACATGTTAAAACTCAAAAATGGGAATTATTACACCGGATGGACAAATGATATAGAAAAAAGACTGGCCGCCCACAACGCCGGAACCGCCAGCAAATGCACCCGTTCCCAGCGTCCCGTGAAACTGGTGTTTCTTTGTGAGTCCGATACCAAAGAGCAGGCCATGAGCCTTGAATGGCACATTAAGCACCTCTCGCGGGCTGAAAAAGAAAAATTGATAGAAGAATATAAAAAGACCGGAGAACAGAAATAAGTTCTCCGGTTTTTTACATTATCTGAGATACACTTCCGGCTCGTTCAGGAAAACATCCGTGATGCCCTGAGCCTCCAGAGCCTTGAAGTCCAGTCTTGTTCCCGTGGGCTTTTCGGGGTAGAGGTGTTTTAAGAACCACGCCCTTACCGTCATGCCTTCCAGCTGTTCCTTTGTGAGGTCCATCATCCTTGCATAGGGATGAAGTGCGTTGGAGCCTATGCCCGCCTTGTGGATCCTCATGCAGTCCGAAACTCTGTCGCAGAGCATTCCTATGTCCGCATCGGGAAGAAGTTCACGTATGATTGGGAGTGAAAGAGCGGAAAAGGAACTCCACACGATACTGTCCTTAAGACCACGTTCCTTCACCAGTTCCACGATCTGTTTCTCTATGCCTATGTAGGGATAGACGCTTGTCTTAAGCTCGATATTCAGTTTCAGTCCCTTTCTCATGTAAGGTCCCAAAAGATCCAGAACTTCGTTTATGGTGGGGATCCGCTCGATCTCCCCGTTTACGGAATCGATCTTAAGAGCCTGCAATTCCTTTAAAGAATAGTCCCTGACAAAGCCTGTGCCGTTTGTGGTACGGTCCACTTTCTCATCGTGGATCACCACCATATGCCCATCATTTGTCAGCTGGATGTCCAGTTCTATGCCTTCCAGCCCCGGGATCTCCGCAGCCTTTCGGAAGGAAGTTATCGTGTTTTCGGGATACATCTGACTGCATCCTCTGTGTGCCCATATTTTCATGATCTTGTCCTTTCTGCGTGCATTTTACAACCTATACTTCAAGCATATCCTCTCCAGTTTCCCGCCGATGGGTTTCTTCAGTATCAACAGGAAAAACACGTTGGAAACCGCATATATCACCGTGTAAGGTAGTGCAGTGACAATGGCCGCCAGGTACATTCTGCCGTCAAAGGTCCTGTTGTACCAGAGAACAGTCCACACATCCATAACGAAGGAAAAGAAAATGCCTGAAAACACCCCGTATATGATCAGGGGAAGTTTGCCTTTTTTCAATATATCACAAAACAGTCCCGCAATAAAGCCTATCATTCCCCAGGCCAGCATCTGGAAAGGTGTCCAGGGTCCCTGGCCGAAGTAGAAGTTGGAGATCACCGCTGCCATGGCGCCCACCAGAAAGCCCGCTTCTCCTCCCAGATACATTCCAGTGATCACTGTGAGAGCTGCCACAGGCTTAAAGTAGGGTATGAACCGCCCGGTCACCGTGAGGGCCACCAGTACCGCCACCAATGCCATGCGCCCAGTGCCTGTTCTCTTTCTTTCAAACCCCGCCACGAAAAGAACGCAGGAAAGAAGTGCCACTGCCAGGGACACAAAAGCATAGGACTTGTCGTCGAAAACAAAGACGCCCACAGCCACAACAGCCGGCATCAGCAGGAAAGGAACGCCTATCCTTATTATGTTTCTTATCACACTGTTCTTAATGACCACCATTTAAATGTATGATCTCCTCTGCTTCGCGTACACGGAGTATCCCGTCATAAAAGCCTCTTGTCATGCGGTTCACGGCCGTGGTGTAGAAATTGTTCTCAGAGAAGAACTGCCTCGTCTCGCCTTCGGAGGTCACTTCCCCCCTGAACACCAGGGCACATCTGTCCGCCACGGCGGCGGCAAATTCCGTATCGTGAGTGACAAAAACTATTGTGAGCCCACGTTCTTTGAGTTTTCTTAAAACCCCCGCAATTTCCTTCTTTGCATACGCGTCCAGCCCCTTTGTGGGTTCGTCCAGAAGAAGAAGCCTCGGTTCCGCTGCCATTACCTTTGCAAGTCCCAGGAGCTGCTGTTCTCCTCCCGAGAGATCGAAGGGATGGCGCTCTGCAAAAGGCGAGAGATCAAAAGGGAACATCTCGGGCTTAAACTTCACCTCTTGCAGTTCCTCTTTCACACTGTCTCCGATGAACAGGGTCTGTACATCCTGAGGCAGCATAGCCACGCATCCTCTGTACAGAGAACCCGCCTTGTACTCCCTGATCTTCTTTCCGAAGACACGGATCTCTCCCGCATAGGCCTGTTTCAAACCGGCTGCCAGCGCGAGCGTGGTGGATTTTCCGGAGCCGTTACCCCCCAGAAGGCAGAAGATCTCTCCTTTCCGCACTTCAAAACTCATGTTTCTTATGACATCAGGCAGGTCTTTTCCGTATCTGAAATTCACATTTTTGAATTCCAGCACCTTTTCTTCCGACCTTTCCCGGAGTTTTTGGGGCAGTTCCCTTATATCATTCTTAAAATTGTCTTCTATGAACCTGCGACCCTCAGAAACATCCAAAGGGCAGGCACCTTTAAGGTTTAATCCTGAGAACAGTCTCACCGCAGCAGGCATACCCTCCATAAAGCGGGCATTTCCCGTGAGTTTTGCAACAGTTTCTCTCGTATCCCCGAAGGCCAGTATCTCGCCATGCTCCAGCGCCATGAGCTTGTCCGACACCGAGATCACATTTTCCGGCCTGTGCTCCGAAATTATCACCGTAAGGGCTGTTTCCCTGTTAAGTTTTGCCACGGTGGCTATAAAATCCGCTGCCGCTATGGGGTCCAGCTGAGCAGTGGGCTCGTCCAGGAGCAGCACCTCAGGCTGCATCACCATTACGGAAGCCAGGTTCAAGAGCTGTTTTTGTCCTCCCGAAAGCTCTCTGACACTTTTTTCTAACCAGCTTTCAATGCCAAAGTAACTTGCCATCTCCGACACCCTGCGTCGGATGACAGCATTGTCCAAGCCCAGATTTTCAAGACCGAAGGCCAGTTCATGCCACATCTTGTCCGTCACGATCTGCTGTTCCGGATCCTGCATCACAAAGCCGATCTTTGCAGCACTGTCACGGTTTTCCATGTCTTCTACGGGGTGCCCCATGAACAATATCTCTCCCGACTTGTCACCAACAGGAGAGATCTCCCTCTTAAGGAGCTTCAGCAGGGTGGATTTCCCGGATCCCGTAGCGCCGCACATGGTCACGAATTCCCCCCTGGAAACGGTAAAAGACACGTTGTTTACGGCCTTCTCCGTCCCAATGGCATATTTAAAATTCAGATCTTTGACCTTAAATATCTCCATTTTTCCCTTTCCGTGATCTCACTCATCAAAGGTAAAAGCGTCAGCACTCCGTAGCAGGCATATGCGCCCACTGCCCACCCGGAGAACAGTTCTCCTTCCGCTGCCGGGTAAAAAGAAAAGTCCAGAACACCCGCCATCTTCGCCGCCATTACTGCTGCGGTGAGGAGCAGGATCAGCACAAGCGCAGTGCCGTCTTTCTTTTTAAACACATATCTTGAAAAAAAGGTTCTTTTCCCCAAGCCATATCCTCTGGCTTCCATGATGTCTGCGGTGATAATGCCCTTTTCAAGGCTCTGTCCCGTAAGGGAGATGAACACCTTTACTCCGCCTTTCACACTGTCCCAGAGGTTTTCTTCCTCATATGCCCCCATGGCCCTTCTGGCGTCTTTGATCTTCTTTGACCGCTCAGCAAAAAGAGGCATGTATCTGAGCGCCATGGAGATCATGAGAGAGACCTTTGGAGAAAACCGCCCGAAAACGTAGAGGAGCTTGTCTCCGGTCATGAGAGCAGAAAAACTCCTGAACCAGAACAAAACCGAGATCACCATGACCGAGGCTGTAACGCCGTAGGCAAGGGCTTCAAGAGTGATGGGGTTGTCGTTTATCAGAAAAAGCACCGTCACTCCGTTGTGGTGGAAAAGAGGATTTATGAGAGCCAGGACCACAAACAGCCCCACAAAGATCAGCACATTGGCCCTTTCTCCCTTGTTCCTTTTCAGGCAGAAGCAGATCACGGAGCCCAAAAGAGACACCGCGAGCAGCACCGGGTTCATAATGAACATTGCAAGCCCCGCCACCGCCAGAAAATACACAAAAGTCACTATTGGATTGTACTCGGAATACTCTGTCATACTTTCCTCTTACTTCCAAACCTCAACACCGTCTGAAACATCCCGCCCCAGATCTCTGGTGTAAAGCCATTCGATCACATCCCCGTCGGAGAGCACATAATCTCCGCAGCCGTAGGAAGGCTGAACTCCGTTCACATGGTAGACCCAGCCCGAAAGTTCCCCGAACTGCTGTTCGTAGAGATAGGCTATACCCGAAATGTAAACCATGCCATGGGCACCTGTGGAAGAGCCGTGGTTCTCCATCTGTATGTTGTGTTCCCTGACAGCCTCCACCAGAATGTCATAGACCGTCTCATTTTCTTCTATCTCATAGGCCGTCACAGGCAGGATGATGCCATCAGCGGGAACATATCTCGGATCCGCCAGTTCCTTTATGGTGTCGCATCTAATGGTAATGGTGACGGTACCCACGGCATTTTCTTTTTTAACCGCGGTACCTGAGTAAAAATCAAGCCCCGAACTGAAACGGTTAAAGAAGACCAGAACACCCAATCCTAGGCAAATGCCCCAAACGAAGACATAATTCTTTTTACTTTTATGCCCTTTAAGCCTTAATACAACGCTTGCTATAACTCCGAGGAGCAGAATTCCCGCATATAAAAACACCTTTATGTTAAACCCTTTTGCAGGTTCTGTATTTACCGCATTTTCTGTCTTTCCGGAAGTGTGAGCTTCCGCTGTGGGCGCAGGTGTTTCAGTCACCGTTTCAACACCCGTGTGTTCCTCCGCAGTCCCTTCCGCGATTTCCGTTTCACCCGTGCCGGCTGTTTCCGATGACCCCTCAACCCCGTCCCCGAAGTTCATTTCTCCCGTAAAAATGTACACCGGTCCCTGTCCGTTATAAAGTCTCTTTATGGAAACATAGGCAAGAAAAGCCTGGTAGGTGGCAGAGGTGTTG
>JAEEGL016884060.1_pt1 | contig 17512 bp, 15 predicted proteins | sample 9134231 | NCBI WGS metagenome assembly JAEEGL01 (sample SAMN16246548, study PRJNA631951) | gut metagenome | biome: gut microbiome; feature: rumen; material: fiber-attached | host: Bos | place: Iran: Karaj | collected 2018-10 | reverse complement strand
CCGGCCGAGATGGAGTACTACGTTACCCATCAGCAGGACTGGCTTCAAATAAACGTTGCGTAAATGAATCCCATCGGCGGTTATTTCGAATTGGCTGATTATTGTGAGTGCGGAGTCTTCCCTCATCATAAGGGTCACCTTTTGAATACCGGCCGGAATGCATTGGAATTCATCCTTCGTTCCATCGGAAGAGTCCGTCGGGTATATTTGCCCTATTACACTTGCGAGGTAGTCCTTGAACCGTTGAAGAGACTGTCTATTCCGTGGTCTTTTTATGCCATTGACCTGAATTTGGAGATGGCGGACAAACTAGAACTTGGTGAATACGAATATCTGATCGTCAACAACTATTTTGGTCTTAAAGATGCCTATATCCGGACGCTTTCGTCAATCTATGGTGATCGTTTGATTGTCGATTGCGCACAGGCTTTCTTCGCCGAACCGTTGCCCGGAATCAAGTCATTCTATAGTTGCCGCAAGTTTGTCGGCGTGGCGGACGGAGGCGTTGCGTATGTCGGAACGCCTGTGGACAGTGTTGATTACCCCGAAGACAGTACATCGGATCACGACAGTCATCTTTATACTAGAAAGGGGTTTGGAGCCGAAGCCGGTTTCAAGGAGTACCAGGAGAATGAACGGAAGCTCGATAACCAGCCGATACGCTCTTTGTCTGTCAAGACCAAGGAGATTTTGGCTCATATCGATTATGAGTTGGTCGTGAATCGCCGGCGGGCGAATTGGCAGTATCTGCATTCCCTGCTTCAGGAAAGGAATCATTTGTCTTTGCCGGGGCTGGATAGTTTTGCCTGTCCGATGGTTTATCCATTTATGGTTGAGGATGGAGAGCAACTCCGCCGGAAACTGATTGAAGGGAAGGTCTTCGTTGCTAAGTACTGGCCGAATGTAATGGATGACGGTATCCACAAAACGGAGTTTCTCCTGAGTAATCAGATTGTCTCTATTCCTTGTGACCAAAGATACCAGGAAGAGGATCTGGAAAGAATCGTGAAATTGTTGAAGGTGGCATGATCAATGCGTTGAAAGGAAAGCGTTTGCTCATTTTAGGCGGTATGCGGCTCTCATGCGAGATTGTCATCAAAGCGAAGGAGATGGGCATTCATACCATCGTGGCTGATTATAACCGCATAGAAGACTCTCCGGGCAAACAGATCGCCGATGAAGCGGTTGCCCTCAGCGTGATTGACGTGGAGGCCGTGGTATCTTATGTGAAGACGAACGCCATCGATGGGGTAATCGTGGGGTTCAATGATATGCTGCTGCCCTATTATGCCGAGATTTGTCAAAAGTGCGGATTGCCCTGCTATGGTACGAAGGAGCAGTTTGAGACGCTGATTGCCAAGGATCGGTATAAGGCCTTGTGCCGTCAGTTCGGAGTTCCGACCATTCCGGAATTTGACGTGAGCGATGAATATATAACGTTCCCTGTTTTAGTCAAACCCGTTGATAACAGCGGATCCCGCGGAATCTCAATCTGTCATAACCGACAGGAACTCGATAGTGCGGTTGAAATTGGGAAGAAAGCATCCAAAAACGGGAAGGTAATCATCGAACGTTATATGGACGGTCGGGAGGTGACGGTGTTCTGGACATTCCAGGATGGCTATTATTATCTGTCCGCACTGGCCAATCGGCACGTGAAACACAATCAGGGCGATGATGTCATCCCGCTGCCTGTGGGATATACTTTCCCCTCGGTATTCTTGCCTCGATACAGGAAGGAAGTTGAAGAGAAATGCAAACGGATGTTCCTGCATCTGGGCCTGAAAGATGGAATGATGTTCATGCAGTGCAAGGTCGAAGATGGCAGATGCTATGTCTATGACCTCGGTTACCGTCTCACCGGCTCCCTGGAATACAAGATATTGGAACGCGTGTGCGGTTACAATCCACTGGAGATGATGATCCGTTTTGCATTGACAGGCAAGATGGGGGAGGAGAGCATCGCAAATAAAGCAGTCCCTGAGTTCAAGACACCGGCATTCAATGTCTCGTGCCTGTGTGCTACGGGTACCATCAAGTCAATCACCGGAATTGACAACGTGAAGGAGATGCCGGAGGTAGAAGATGTGGTAATAGCACATGCGCCAGGCGAGACTATAACGGAGCAAATGCGCGGTCTTCTCGCTCAAATTACTGTGCGAGTGTTGGGTTCCGTTGCTTCAAAAGAGAATCTTCTGCCCACGATGCAACGCATAGATGATACCATCCATATCATCGGTGAGAACGGTGAGCAACTCTTGTTGCCAGGCATAGAGTATGAGGATATTGACGGATATGTCATTTAGAGGACTTGGTTTATGAGAAGGATACTAGTCACAGGTGCTTCTGGTTTTTTAGGCCATTTTGTGGTAAAAGAGCTTATAAATAATCCTGAGTTTGAGATAGTGGCCATTGGTGGCCGACCGGAAGATAAAGCGAACCCGCTTCCCGAGAGTCCGAGGTTGAGTTTTTATACTTTGGACCGATTATTCACCGAAGAATTTTCAGGTGTCGAGACCGTTATTAATTGCGCTTTTGCCCGCAGCAATGACGCCAAGTTGTTGGCGGAAGCAGTGTCTTTCACAGAAAAAGAGATTTTCAGATTTGAGGAATTGGGTATTCAATCTGTGATCAACATTTCTTCTCAAGGTGTCTATGAACGCCTCCCGAAAGGCGAACTGTCAAATGAGGAATCCCCCATTGAGCCCGTTGATTTATATAGCATGGTTAAATATGCGGTAGAGGGGATGTTTCATGTATCTTCAATTCCTCATACGACGAATGTCCGTCTGGCCAGTCTGATGATGCCGCAGCGCTTTTTGTATTTCTTTGTCAAAAAAGCAAAAGCTGGGGAACCATTCACGGTGACAGCACCTAATCAGCATGCCGCTTTGCTGGATGTCAAAGATGCGGCATCCGGCTTGGCTGCAATTGCAAAACTGGCACCTGAACATCGAGCGTCGATTTATAATTTGGGAATTGGCTGCCAGTACTCATTATTGCAGTATGCTGAGTCTGTTAAGGAAATAGGTGAGAGACTGGGTTACCATGTATCTTTTGACGTCAATGATGATGGGAGAGTCATCTGCGCCGGCATGAATTGCTCCAAGATGGAGAAAGATACGGGATGGAACCCGGTTATTTTGAAGGATGAGATGATCGAGGGATTGTTTACGACTAACATGCAATGACTGAAATCGAGAGAATTGTAAAAAGAGGTATCATCACCGAAGATTTTCTGAAAGAGGAAAGGAGAGGTGATTTTACAGTGACCGCGAAGCGAAAAAGCGTTTGGGCGGTCATTCTGGACCTTATCGTAGAATTTGACAGTGTATGCAGGAAGCATAATCTAAGGTATTTCCTGGATAGTGGTTCGTTGCTGGGTGCAATCAGACATAATGGCTTCATACCATGGGATGATGACATCGATGTTACCATGCCCCGCGAGGATTATGAGAAGTTCATCAGATTGGTCGACGAATTCAAGTATCCTTATTTTCTCCAGACTCCATATTCGGATCCGGAGTATTTTTATTCCTTTGCAAAATTAAGGAATAGCAATACTACGGCATTGGTCCAGATGTTCAAGTACCAGGCTTTTAATCATGGCATATGGATTTCCGTTTTCCCTCTCGACAGGTTTCCGGAGGATAAGGGAGAGGATCTGTATTTAAGCATACGTAAATTGACTTCGGAGAATTCCACTTATATGAGGATGAAGAATCCTTTTCTGAGTGATGCGGATAGAAAGAGGGTTGCGTGTTATTCGGGGCGGAATCCATTGGAAACATTTGAAGAGATCCAGAAACTTGCATGTCAATACAATTCCGAGGACACGCAGTATTGGGGGACGATCATTCTCACCCTAGTGCAATTCCACCGGAAATGTTTGCCATGTAAGAGTTTCGAGAAGTCTGAGTATCATGCATTTGAGAATCTCCTACTGCCAATCCCGAAGGGATATGACGACGTCTTGAAAACAGAATATGGCAATTATATGGAATTGCCTCCGATTGAGGAGCGGATGGGACATGATACTACATTGTTTGACGCGGACGTCCCTTATTCGGAATACGTAAAAGCACTTCCGCGATAGTCGATACCGTTGGCCGGGCATATTTCCATGAAGTTCAGATACATCTTCCTTTTCATCATCCTAACATGTGGATGTGAGAAGATGTATCTGGAGGGGGTTGGGGAAAGAATTATAGGAAAAGAAGAGATTAAAGCGGAAGTTGCTGATTTTGAACCCGAAACCATTGGCGTTGTTACGAGTAACGATGTGCTGGAACGAGCGTATCACATGGCATCGGTAGAGTGGACGCCCATCAAGCGAGTGCCGTTAAGAAAAGGTGTCTATTTCGAGCCGGGCAGACGTGTCAAAGGTGTTCCTTATTCTTCTGTAAAAGAAATCAACACCTATTTGTTCCAAGATGTTTCGTACCATACGTTCATGACAGCGGTTCACAATCCAAACAGTGTTTTTTATTCGGAGGATATCAGCAAGGACCCTTATCACGGTGTTAACTGCGCACCGTATTATGGCGCAGTTTGCAGTTCTGCTGTGATGTATGCGTTTGGGTTCAGTATTCCGTACTATGCCAACCAACTCGTTAAACTTCCTTCTATGCAGGCTTTGGAACCTCAGTCGATTGATTCTTTGAGGGTATGTGATATCATGTGGAAACCCGGTCACGTACAAATGGTTTTCGATGTAGAGCATAGAGAGGATACCTTGTATAAAGTCACGACATTCGAATCGTCCGGCTCGAATGCGCACATAACTTCTTACACCATTGATAAATTCAGGCAGTTGTGGGAAAAAGGAGGTTATGTCGGATACAGATACAAGTATCTGGTATACTCGGAAGAACCAGCCGTTTTTAAAAGTTTTAACCCTGTCGATTATAATGAAAATCTATGCCCGTCAAAAGGAGACAGAGCCGTGTATCATACGAGTGACAGTATTACCATCAACATTTTTAATCAAGATTATGATGAAATCGTGTTGACGAAAAATGGAAATGTCATTTTGCAAGAGACGTACAGTGGAGATAATCATTGTTTTTACGGACTTGAACCAGGCATCTATTCTGTGTTTCTGCAAAAGGGGGAAAGCATGACCGCCTCTGTTTCATTTGAAACACTTAGTACGGATGTTCACTACGCATTACACGAAGATGGAGCGGGTTTGGAAGTGTATTTTGACACATCCACCTTCGCTGTGTATGCTGCAACTTGCACGTTGCAGGGTAATTCTTTGTGCTATCCAATATCCGAGCGAGACAGAGAGCGCGGTTTCATCATCATTCCTCCTATGAATAAGCCGGAGTATTATTGTAAAGTGGTTTTTCAAGGTGAATATGGACGGATCATCAACAAACCGCTGCGGGTACAATAACGAGGGACGGTAATCAAAACGAAAATCTTTACATTTTAACCATGCAAGCGATTATCCTGGCAGCCGGAATGGGCAAACGTCTTGGTGAGTATACATCGAACAACACCAAGTGCATGCTCGAAGTCAATGGAATCAAATTGATTGACCGTGCCCTTGCCTGTCTCCATGAAATTAGTGTTTCACGTGTAGTTCTTGTCGTCGGTTACAAAGGGCAGAATGTGAAAGAATATGTTGGGGTTGAATACCATGGAACTCCAATCGTCTATGTTGATAATCCGGTATATGACAAGACAAATAACATTTATTCTCTATACCTCGCTAAGGATTATTTGCTGTATGATGATACCATCCTTCTCGAGTCCGACTTAATCTACGAGCCGGCGGTTGTAAAGAGATTGCTTGAGGATGATTCTCCGAACATTGCTCTTGTGGACAAGTATGAAAGTTGGATGGACGGGACGGTCGTCACTATTGATGAGGACAACCGGATAACGCAATTCATTGACAAGAATCATTTCCAGTTCAATGAAATCAAGAAATATTACAAGACAGTAAACATATATAAATTCAGTAAGCAATTCTCATCCCAGTATTACGTCCCATTCTTGAATGCGTATTGTACTGCTCTTGGAAAAAATGAATATTACGAGCAGGTCCTTCGGGTTATCCTCCATCTTCATGATGCTCCATTGAAGGCCCTTCCTCTCAGTGGAGAGGTCTGGTATGAGATAGATGATGTTCAGGACCTGGATATCGCTTCCGGGATGTTTGCGCCAACGGAAGACGAACACTATGCTGCAATTTCTTCCCGTTATGGTGGCTATTGGCGATATCCTCAAATGCTTGATTTCTGCTATCTCGTCAATCCTTTCTTCCCGCCTCAAAAGATGATTGACGAGATTAAGGCGAGTTTTGAGACTTTGATGCGGGAGTACCCTTCCGGGATGAGAGTCAATTCATTGCTGGCTTCCAAGAATTTCGATGTGAAACCGGAATACATCCTTGTTGGCAATGGTGCCGCGGAACTAATTAAGGCGTTGATGCAGGATTGCCCGGGCAAACTAGGTGTTATCCTTCCTACATTCGAAGAGTACCCTAATCGCTTCAGTAAAGAGGATATTGTACCATTCGTCCCTCAGCATGAAGGGTTTAGATACACTTCCAAAGATATCAAGGCGTTCTATGATGACAAGGACATTGAAACGCTTTTACTGATTAACCCCGACAATCCGTCTGGGAACTATATTCCTTTCGATGATTTGCTTGACTTAATAAGATGGACGAAGCGGAAAGAGCTTAGGTTTATCGTCGACGAGTCATTTGTGGATTTCGCCAGTGTAGAGGGGAAGTACTCCTTGTTTGATAATGAAATACTTGCTTCAAACACACAACTGATTGTTATCAAGAGCATCAGTAAGTCGTACGGGGTTCCTGGTTTTCGTCTGGGTGTGCTCGCATCTGGCGATACGGGTATTATTTCCAAATTGAAGAAAGATGTCGCAATCTGGAACATCAATTCTTTTGGCGAGTTTTATATGCAGATTTTCGAGAAATACAAAACGGATTATTATCGGGCTTCTGACTTCTTCCGCAAAGAAAGGGATTCTTTTTTTGCGGCACTTTCTGAAATCACTTATCTTCACGTATTCCCCAGCCAGGCCAATTATTTCCTTTGCGAGGTAGTTAAACAATTCACATCCCACGAACTTGCCATCAAACTGCTCAAATACAATATCTTGATAAAAGATTGTTCAACAAAGAAAGCGTTTAACGGTCGAAACTTTATCCGTCTTGCCGTCCGCGACAGAAACGATAATGATTATCTCATTCAAGTATTGAAAAGTTTCTAGATGAATATTTGCATTTGTGGTGGAGGCTCTTTGGGCCACGTTTGTGCCGGTGTTCTCGGTTCCCGGAAAGATGTGTCTGTAAATATCTTGTCTGGGCATCCGGATCGATGGGGGAATGACGTGACCGTGAAAGATGCTGATGGCAAGACTTATGTCGCGCGTATAAATGCAGTTTCCAACAGTCCCGAGCAGGTGGTGGCAGACCAAGATATCATTTTGCTGTGTCTTCCCGGTTTCCTCATTGAAAAGACATTGAATGCAATCAAACCTCTGATTGGTAATGCAGTAGTTGGTTCTATCGTATCCAGTACAGGTTTTTTCTTTTTTGCACATCGTCTGCTTGGTAATAAGGCAAAATTATTCGGCTTTCAGCGTGTTCCCTATATTGCAAGAGTTAATGAATATGGCAAGACTGCAAAGCTGTTGGGGTACAAGAACTCTCTATCTGTTGCCGTGGAAAATATAAAGGATGCAGAGTCCTTCAGGTTCGAGTTGGAAGGATTGTTCTCTACACCGACGGTGCTTCTTGACAGTTATTATGAAGCAGCCTTGACGAATTCGAATCCTATTCTACATACCGGACGTCTGTATTCGATGTTCCAGGGTTTCGAAGATTCGTTTTTCGATCACAATATCTTGTTTTATAAAGAGTGGACGGACGCCGCATCGGAAATCTTAATTGATATGGATGCCGAGTTCTTTCGTTTGTTGGATGCCTTGGATATCCACGGTATCCAACCCTTGCTGGTTTATTATGAATGCTCGGATGCCGTGTCTTTAACCAGTAAAATATCATCAATTCCCGCTTTCCAGTCTATCAAAAGCCCCATGATTAAGACTGATAATGGATGGAAGGTCGATTTCAATAGTCGCTATTTCACGGAAGATTTCCCCTATGGACTTCGGTGGATTCGGGATTTGTCTGTTGAACACGGGATTGAGACTCCTATGATTGAGAAAGTATATCTTTGGGGAATGAGTAGATTGGACAGATTATGATTCTTACCATCATTACCATTAATCGAGACAACGCTGCCGGAATGGAAAAGACGATGCGTAGCGTCGCTGCCCAGATTGGCGGAGATTTCGAATATGTCGTCATAGACGGAGCCAGTACGGACGAGAGCGTGGATGTAATCCGTTCGTTTGAAGCCTCGTTGGGAGAGCGCCTGAAATGGATTTCCGAGCCTGACAAGGGAATCTACAATGCGATGAACAAGGGAATCGGTATGGCAACGGGGGACTATCTTCAGTTTCTCAACAGCGGAGACTCCTTGGTATCGAATGATGTCACGATGCGGATGACGGAAGCCTTGAAAAGCAAAGAATATCCTTCCATCCTATATGGCAATATGCTCAAGGACATGCCGGGTGGAAAAGCCATGCGAGATCGATGCTTCGGCGGTAGAGACATTTCTTTTCTCGGTTTTTACACGGGTTCGTTGAACCATTCGTCCGCCTATATACGGAGAAGTCTTTTCAACCGATATGGTATGTACGATGAGAGCCTGAAGATAGTTTCGGACTGGAAATGGTTCCTTCAGGCCATCATTCTTGGTGGGGAGAAGCCGGTCTATGTCGATATGGATGTCACTCTATTTGACATGAACGGCATCAGTGAAAAGAATAAGGCACTGGACAAGGCCGAACGCCGGCAAGTTCTGAACGAATTGATTCCTTCTACCATCTTAGCCGACTACGACCGTTGGGCTTTGACCATCAACCGGATGAGACGTCTTGAGAGACATCCCTGGGCCAATCACATTGCAAAGTTTTTGGAACGTGGGCTTTTCAAGATGGAGAAGAGACGGAACAGGAAAAGAGGCGAATACGAGTTTTGACGGTTTCGTAAGATTAAAAGATGAGATTCTCGGTCGTCATACCGCTATTTAACAAGGCTCCATATGTGAGGAAGGCCTTGGATAGCGTATTCAGCCAGACATTTCGGGATTTCGAACTGATTGTCGTGGATGACGGGAGTACGGATGATTCGTTTGTTGAAGCTAAAACCGTACTTGAGGACTCAGGCATTGACTATCAGTTGATACATCAGGATAATGCAGGGGTCAGCATCGCTAGGAACAATGGTGTGGCCGCCTCTCACGGTGACTATATCTGTTTTCTGGATGCCGATGACTGGTGGGCCCCGACCTTCCTTGAGCGGATGGATTGGCTCATCAAGGTATATCCGGATGCCGGAATTTACGGCACAAATTATTATATCGTAAAGCGCGGAGAAAAGCGTATCGGAGCACTGGTGGATTCAACCGGATATATCAACTATTTTCAATCCTACAGACGTTCACATATGCCGTTGACATCCATAAGTGTCGGTGTCCCTCGTAACGTTTTCAACGAACAATCTGGTTTCAATCCAGCCCTTAAGTTAGGTGAAGATTTCGTTCTTTGGGTAAGGATAGCCTTGAAGCACAAAGTGGCTTTCCTTAATGAGCCTCTCGCATTCTACTATCAAGATTCAAACCCTAAATGGAGAGGGACCGGTCATTTGACAGATCCAAAGCATCATATGCTTTGGAATCTTGGTGAAATAGAGCCAATGGAGAGAAGTAACCGGGATTATAAGCGGCTTATCGACGAACTGCGGACATACAGTTTGATGTCCTACTATCTCTCCGATAAATATTCTGCCGACGCGAAAAAGGAATTGCAAAAAGTAGATTGGAAGCAACAACCCGCCAAATACAGGTATTTATATAGACTCCCTATCCCTGTTTTGAAATCACGTCGAGTCATATTATCTTTGGGGTCTAGAATTAAACAACGGTTGATCAAGCATCTATGATACCCAGAATCATTCATTACTGTTGGTTCGGACGCGGACAAATGCCGGAAATGGCATTGAAGTGTATCGAGTCTTGGCATAAACACATGCCGGACTACCAATATAAACTTTGGAATGAGGATAATTTCGACATCAATTCTATTCCTTATGTGAAAGAAGCTTATGAGGCTCGGAAATTCGCGTTCGTAACGGATTATGTCCGGCTTTACGCCCTATATAATGAGGGAGGTATTTATATGGATACGGACGTTGAAGTCCTTAAACCTTATGACGATTTATTGACCTTGAAGGGCTTTACTGGGTATGAAGGGAGCAAAAATCGTCCACCGGTAACAGGCACCATGGCTAGCGTCCCGGGGGGGAAATGGGTGGAGGAACAGTTGAAAGCTTATGATGGAATTCACTTCATCCGTGAAGACGGATCGTTTGACCTCACAACCAATACTGTTCGCATTTCAGCAATTATGGATCGAGGGGGTTTTGTTCGTGATGGAAAGCAGTCACAATACAAAGACATGACCATTTTCCCTTCAGAGTTTTTTTGCCCTCGCCAAACTACCGGAGAGTTTTTATTAACGGAAAACACATATTGTGACCATCATTTCCTCGGTTCGTGGAATGGCGGTAAAAGAAAGAATTGGCTCAAGGCTATCCTAGGGCAACGATTGTTAACAGTTTTAATCAAGCTTAAAAGAAGGATTATCGGTTGACCATGGTCTCTTTTTTTCCAAAACAGATCTCACTTCGAGCGATCGGAGTCTATTTGGCGGCTTTAACCATCATTAGTGTTTATTATTCATATTATGCGATGTCATTTGGCTACATCGCTTTGGGGTTATTATTCGTTGTTGGCTTTTTTCTATTAACCAGCCAGTGGTCTTTACACTGGAAAGATATCCCGGATAAACAGTTTATCCGGAATCTATTCTTTATTGCCCTTATCCTTCGCGCAGCATGGGTAGTCGGTGGTTATTATTATTATACGGGGACGACAGGGATTCCCTTTGAATTTGATGCAGCCGATTCTCTGGGTTATCATGATGAAGCTGAGTGGCTTTCCCAAGAATCTTGGAATAACATTTGGCTTTATTATTTTGGGCCAGGAACATTTGGTTTCTCAGATGTTGGATACCCCCTGTACTTGACGTTTATATACAAACTTTTTGGCCCCGGTGTAATGCTTCCACGCATCATCAAAGCATTCCTTAGCGCGTGGATGTGCATCCTTGTTTACAGACTCTCTGCCAGAACTTTCGGCGAGAGTTGCGGCAGAATGGCAGGGATAATGTGCGCCCTTATGCCCAATTTGATTATTTATTGCGGACTTCACTTGAAAGAGACCGAAATGATTTTTCTGGAAGTCGCTTTCATGGAAAGATTGGACAGTTTTATCCGCAATCGCAAAACTAGTTTCTGGAGTATACTTACCCCCACCATCATCGCGCTTGTTCTTTTCTTTTTCCGTACAGTACTAGGTGTCGTTGCCGTTTTTACTTTTGTCACTGTGGTTCTATTCTCCTCGACGCCAACAATGAAACGGGGATGGCGCAGGACTGCCATGGTCGTGTGGGGCTTCTTGTGTCTGATTATGGCCGGAGGAGGAACGATTGTCACTGAGATAGAGTCGTATTGGGAAGCAAAGAATGAGAATCTAAGTCGGAAAAGGTATGAACAAACCATCCGTGGGAACCAGTGGGCGCAGTATGCTACCGGCGCTGTTATGGCCCCGATGGCTTTTGTTCTTCCTTTCTCGACCATGGTTGACGTAAGTCAACAGTACAGCCAGCAAGAAAAACACGGAGGAAACTACATCCGAAACTTCATGGGATTCTTCGCCATCCTTGCAGTTTATGAAGCCTTTCGCAGGAAGAGATGGAGGGATTTTACAATCATAGGAGCGTTCGTCGTTGCCTACTTAGGTGTGGTTTCTTTAACTGGCTTCAGCAATTCCGAACGCTTTCTATTACCCGGACTCCCCTGTTTGATTATGATGTGGGCCTATGGCGTATCGACACTTCGGGCAAAAACTTTCAAGTTGTTGACCCCATGGTGTTTATTGGTTGTATTAATGGAGTTTGCATGGGCCTATTTCAAACTTGGAAGCCGAGGTTTGTTTTAAAATATGAAGATTCTTTTTATTGCGAATTACAAAGAGGGTGTCGGTGGCATTTCCGGTCAGGTTGCAGCCCTCCAGCGACACTTGCGTGAAGAGGGTTATACTGCTGATATCTTCTCTACAATAGGATCTTTGGGGGCAAGGCTAAGAATGCCGAGAAAGTTGAATCGTATTATCAGGAATTACGACGTTGTCCATATTCATTGCTGCTCAGGTTGGGGATTCCTTCCTGCTGTTCTCGGAGTTTGTTATGCCAAGAAAAAAGACAAAAGAACCATTCTTACCTATCACGGCGGAGGGGCAGAGTTTTTTTTCGGAAAACATAAGCGACTGATCAATTATTTCTTGGGGCAAACTGATCAGAATATCGTTTTATCCGGCTTCCTGGGCGATGTGTTCGACCGATATCAAATACCATATACCATCGTACCCAACATTATTGAATTGGATAGTTCCGTATATCGCAACCGGACACGTTTGAATCCTAACTTCATTTGCATTCGTTCTCACGAGAAGATATATAACATACCCTGTATACTTCAGGCTTTTAAACTTGTTCTGGAGAAGGTCGCTAATGCTAAACTCACTCTTGTGGGAGATGGTTCACTTCACGATGAACTAAAGCAGCAGGTCCAGGAAATGGACCTGAATAATGTCGTTTTTACAGGTCGCGTCAATAACACCCTTATATACAGGCTTCTTAATCAGGCCGACATTATGGTTTCCGCTCCAACCGTTGACAACATGCCCGTCTCGCTCCTTGAGGCCATGAATGCCGGATTGCTGGTTATTTCAAGCAAAGTCGGTGGTGTCCCTTATATGATCAGGGATTTGGAAACCGGTCTTCTTTTCCCATCTAATGACTATGAGGGTTTGGCTCAGAGGATGATTTGGGCGTTGGACAATCAGGAACGTTCTTTGGCTATTGTAGATTCTGCGCATTCAGAAGTCATCAAATACAACTGGAAGTCTATCCGTTCGAAATTGCTTTCTATTTATTCAGAATGAGTCTTTACAACTACATCGACAAGCATCTGTTACTACCAATTGCTGACATCCTTTACGGGAGTAGCTTATCCACGCAATTGAAGGTATTGAAGAGCAGCGAGTTTAATGATGAAAACGAGATACTTGCCTCTCAGAATAAGAAACTGCAGTCTTTGGTGAAGCATTGTTACGAGACAGTTCCCTACTATCAGCGAGTGTTTAAGTCTTTGGGGCTGGCTCCCAGCGACATTCAATCAAGAGAAGACCTGCAGAAACTGCCCATTCTCACCAAGCAGATCATTCGAGACAATTACGATGATTTCTTCAGCACTGCAGTCCCGCCAAAGTATAGAAGGCATGCGTCGACTGGAGGAAGTACCGGTACCCCACTTATTTTCTGCACAGACAAACGAGAGTGGAGTCTGCAACGAGCTTCTACAATTCGTGCGTGGGAGAATTATGGCTTACACTTAGGGGATAAGATATTCTCTTTGGCCGGCAGTTCATTAATAAAAAAGGGAGGAAGGCTGTCCTCCAAAAGTCTATATGACAAAGTAATTATCCGCAACCACAAATATGGGTGCGCAGATATAGATGATGCTCATCTGGCTGTTATTCTGAATGAGTTTAAGCGAATCCGTCCCAAAGCTATACGCGGATATGGGTCCTCCCTTTTAATCCTCGCCCGGTATATGGACAGAGTCGGATACCACCCCGATACGGTAAAGTTGATTCTAACAACCGGGGAGATACTGATGCCGAATTATCGGAGAGAATTGGAGAGTTTTTTTAACGCTCCTTTATACGATGCATACGGCGCCGGAGACGGAGGGATTGTGTCGCACGAGTGTCAGAATCACCATCTACACATAACGGAAGATCTCTGCATCATCGAAATAGCGGACAAGGACGGGAAGGTATTGCCAACAGGAAAGGTAGGTTATGTAACGTCTACTGATCTTGAGAATTATGTTTTCCCCTTTCTCCGCTATCAAGTTGGGGATATGTCCTATATTCGGAATGAACAGTGCTCTTGTGGACGTCATACCCTTCAATTCGGAGAAGTTATGGGGCGCGCCGGCAGACTTGTTTTCAATAAAAAAGGCGTTCCCATCTCCCCCACAGTACTGCCGATGCTATTGTATCCGGATAAAGACTATCACAAACTTGAAAACCAAGTCCTTTATAACAGAATCGACAGATTCCAGATTCGGCAGGACAAGAAAGGTGACATACAAGTCCTGCTGAAGATGAAAGAGAGGGTTGACGAGGATCCGGAACGATTTAGTTTCATCATCACCAACTTTCGCAATCACTTTCTTGGCTCTGATGTTACACTGTCTTTTGTCAATGAGATTCCAGTGCTTCCTTCGGGGAAGGAAGACTATTGCGTGTCCGAATTTGAATATGATGGGTTTTAGGCAATGAACTATATCTTTGAACTGAATCACCCCAAGCATTATTACCAGTTTAAGTATGTGATGGCCCTACTTCAGGACAGAGGACATGACATTAAAGTGCTGGCCCGGGATAAGGATGTCCTCCTTAAAGTGTTGAGAGAAGAAGGCGTAACTTACGAAGTATTCGGTTTGCACAAGGATAGTATCTCCGGCAAACTGTTTAGTTCGTTCAGCATTTACCGAAAATATAGAAGAATCGCAAAGACATTCCGGCCGGACGTAATCGTTTCCAAGGCGTCCCTATACGGAGTTCTTGTGGCCAGGTCCCTTAAATGCAAGTCGTTCATATTCCCCGATTCAGAAGTCGTACCACTCACCAACAAGGTGGTCGCTCCACTCGCATCACATATTATCACCCCCGAGCCTTTTGCACTTTATTACGGGTCCAAGCATCAGAAGATAAGAGGACTTTTCGAGGATTGTTATCTGTCACCCGAAGTTCTTTCAATTGACAGGCATTTCCCCGAAGATATTGGTTTGAAACGCCCCTACGCAATTCTACGATTCGTAGGGTGGTCAGCAAATCATGATATTAATAACAATGGCTTCACCCTGGAAGAGAAAATCACATTGGCCGAATCAATTGGCAAATATATGATGGTCTATATTTCTTCGGAGAAAGAACTTCCTGACTCATTGTCGAAATACAAGTTGAACACCCCTGCAGCACGCATTCATGATGTTCTGGCGAATGCAGATTTGTATGTGGGTGATTCACAGACAATGGCAGCGGAGGCCGCTCTTCTTGGGACTCCTGCGATACGCTCAAATTCATTTGTAGGTGATGACGACATGTCGAATTTCAAGATGTTGGAAAGCAAGTATGGACTGCTACGGAACATCCGTGATTTCGATTCGGTGTTAAATACCGCCATTGATTTTGCGAAAGCTCCCAAAAAGAAAGAATGGGAGAGCAAAAGGCAATTCTACTATAACAGGGTGGGAAATGTCAACGCCCAAATCGCAGATATGCTGGAGAAGAAATGATCAAGATTCTTACAATCATCGGTGCAAGGCCTCAAATCATTAAAGCGGCCGCCGTTTCGAGAACAATCAGGAATCTCTTTCCCGACAAGGTTGAGGAAGAGATTCTGCATACCGGACAGCATTATGATGCCAATATGTCCCAGGTGTTCTTTGACGAACTAGGTATTCCTGCGCCGGATCATAATCTGGGTGTAGGCTCAGGGGCGCACGGAGAACAAACGGCAAAGATGATTTCCGGTATTGAACAAGTATTTAGAAACGGCCGCTTCGACGGAATCATCCTCTACGGAGATACCAACTCCACACTCGCAGGAGCAGTCGCAGCATCTAAGATGCATGTACCCGTCTTCCACATCGAAGCCGGCTTAAGGTCCTACAACATGGCGATGCCGGAGGAGCTGAATCGCATTGTTTGCGACCACCTTTCTTCAGTTTTATTCGCCCCCACACAGACAGCGATGGATAACCTGGCAAAGGAGGGACTAATCGGCTCACAAGCCCGGTTTGGCAATGGGAAAGAACGTAAAGTGGTGAAATCCGGTGACGTAATGTATGACAACGCTCTGTACTTCAGCACATTTGCTGAGCAGAAGAGCCAAATACTCAAAAGCTTGGACCTCAAGCCTGAAGAATACGTTCTGGCTACAATCCACCGCGATTTCAATACCGACAGACCTGAAAGGATCGGCAGCATCTTCAAGGCTGTCTCGACGATTGCCGAAGGCTGCAACATCCCTATTGTCCTTCCCCTTCATCCCCGGACGAAGAATTACCTTCCTGAACATTTCTCCGACAGAATCATCATTATCCCTCCGGCTTCCTTCTATGACATACTTACTCTAGAGAAGAATGCTAAGATTGTGATAACCGACAGTGGTGGTGTGCAGAAAGAGGCTTTCTTCTTCGGCAAACCCAGCATCATTCTCCGCAAGGAAACGGAGTGGGTTGAGATCATTGAACACAACGCCGGAATCTTGGCGGACGCTGACTTTGACACAATAGTCAACGCATACGATATTCTTTCCGGACGCGCCGTTGAGTTTCCTCCCCTATTTGGAGACGGGCATGCGGCGCAGAAGGCAATTCAGTCCATTATTCAATATCTCGGATGAACGCCAAGTATTATCCCTTGATTAAATTTGGGCGCTGGGCATCTTTGATGAAACGGCGGTTCACCCTACCGGTCAAACTGTTCACCTCCGGCATCCTGCGTTCGGAGTCCTATTTTCCTGAGCTGCCCCAGAAGAGCAAGTTCAGGATGGCCATGGACCAGTTGGGTCATATCTGGAAATACGGCAACATCGAACGATACTATTTCCCGTATGGACTGGACATCAAGGGATTCCGTGACAAGGATGACTATTTGGACGACAGCTGGTTCCTTTGGAGATGTGCAATGTTGAACACGGTCCTGACGGATCACGATTATGCCTGCAACCTCCGGGACAACGCGTTGTCCGCTACGCTTCTGACAGCATGGGGTTTTGAGGCACCGCATACCGTGGCCTGCGTTCGGACTCCCGAAGAAGCAAAAGCCGTTGCCGACATGCTCTTCGAGCGGGGCGGTATCTTCTTCTGCAAGCCGTTGGACGGGCAATGCGGAGGTGGAGTCTTCCGGCTGGATACAGGCGCCGAAACCAATCGAGATTCTGTTCGCAACAGATTATCCCAGGGTGTCTATCTAGTTCAGACTTGTATCGTCCAGCATCCGGTGATGGACCGTATTTATGACAAGTCCGTTAATACTTTGCGTATCCTGACCATCTTGGACAAGGAGACTGGAAAAGCGGTCTCCGTTGCCGGAGAAGTCCGGTTCGGAGCCAATGGCAGCGTGGTGGATAACCTGGCAGCCGGCGGTGTCGCCGTCGGAATCGACCTGAAAACCGGGCAGTTGTCCGAATTTGGCAT
>JAEEGL016113929.1_pt1 | contig 17512 bp, 17 predicted proteins | sample 9134231 | NCBI WGS metagenome assembly JAEEGL01 (sample SAMN16246548, study PRJNA631951) | gut metagenome | biome: gut microbiome; feature: rumen; material: fiber-attached | host: Bos | place: Iran: Karaj | collected 2018-10 | reverse complement strand
TCGAATAGTAAAGGCCCTTGTCGGTGCAGGCCAGGATCTCGTTGCCGTACTGGAGCAGGTCGCGGAACTGTCCGCTGCTGGAGCCGCTGTAGCGTGTGATCCACGACGCTCCGCGGTTGGTTGAAAACTCGATCCTGTTGTTGGACGGGTTGATCCTGATCAACTCCGATCCGTAATTTATCAGTGTGGGCATGAGAGGGTTTATAAGTTTGGTCAAATATAATAAAAAAGGGAAACTATATATATATCCTCGTGTCAACGTGATGTGCGATCGGCCGGTCGCCAACGGCCGCCTTTACTGAAAGTCACGGACGGCAGGTATATAGACCCCTAAAATAAGCATATTGCATTAGACTGCAGTTTATAATTGATTATCTTTACATCCAATACTGTTTTTTTTATTGAAGAACTACCCCATGACAGATTTCGCGGCCATAGATTTCGAGACGGCGAACGAGTGCCCGAGCAGCGTGTGCAGCGTGGGGGTCGTCATTGTCCGCGGCGGGCAGATAGTGGATTCGTTCTACAGCTTGATTCACCCGGAGCCAGAGTACTACCAGTGGTTCTGCCGGCAGGTGCACGGCCTGGGGCCGGAGGACACGGATGATGCGCCGGTGTTCCCGTATGTGTGGGAGAAGATTGCGCCTAAGATTGAAGGCCTTCCTTTGGTCGCGCACAACTCCCGCTTCGATGAGGGGTGCCTGAAGGCCGTCTTCAGGGTCTATCAGATGGACTATCCGGATTACGTATTCCACGACACACTTGCCGCCTCCCGCCGCCATTTCGCCGGCCGCCTTCCCAACCACCAGTTGCAAACTGTCGCCGCCGCCTGTGGCTATGACCTTAAAAATCATCACCATGCACTCGCAGACGCCGAGGCTTGTGCGCACATAGCGATGAAGATATTATGATGAAAGTAAAGATTACCGCTATTAGGAAAGTCTCTTATCCGGATCTCATTGCCAAATACGAGAACCCCATCCAGCACGCCTGTGACGTGCAGGAGGGACAAACATGGATTTCTGTGGACGGGAGGTGCCCAGAGGGCATGTGCCCGTCCGCATGGGAATCCATGCGTTCTTTTGTCGAGTCTCTCTCCCGCGGTGAAGGCAACTTCTTCGACGGCTGGATGCGCAACCCGATGAGCGCAATGATTTCCTGCAATGACGGATTCCGGCCGGTCAGTTTCTATCTGGAAGTCATTGAAGATTGACTCCGTAGCCGAAGTCTGCCGCCACGCCCCCGTCAGAAGTCTATCTCCACCGGGTCGTGGGTGAAGGCGCTGATCGTGGCCTTGGCCTGGGTGAGGAAGAATACGGCGGTGTTGTCGTCGTTCTCGTCGTACATCGAGCGGAGGTCGGGGTTTGCGTCAAGCATTGCTTTCTTTATCTCCACTCTGGGGTCTTCCACCAGGGTTGCGGTGATGCGCAGCCATTCGCCCTTCGCGGGGTCAAACGCACAGATGGCCACCTTGGAGTTGGCGGCAATCTGTTTCGCGACGTTCTTCACGTGGCCTGTCTGGATGTAAAGTTTCCCCTCGATGATCTCGGCGGTCCCGAAGGGCCGCACCTGGGGCTGGTCACCGTCCACGGTAGCCAGGAAATAGCACCCTGCAGCGTGCAGGAAATCACGTACTCTTTGCATGTTCTCCAGATTGTTGGATTCGTATTCGGAAGGAATGACGGCCTTCTGCGGAGCCTGTCCGCAGGAGACCAGCGCCGCGATGGCGGCAAGGATGGGCAGTACCTTTTTCATAAATCAGTTTATTCTTCGTTTTTTCCTGATGGTCTTGCAAAACGCGCCAGCCGCTCCTTTACAATCCTCAGATACATTCTTTTGTACTTTTCAGGCAGGAAGGAACGGGCTACCAGCGCTCCGCTCAGTTCCGGTAACCTGGCATAGCGGTCCAGTATCTTATCAACGCGTTTCGGGTGTAATCCTATCAGCGTCCCAAAGTCCTTGAAGTCTTTTCTGCATGGATGTCCGGTTCTGTCATAGATATCGCTTCTTTGCAGATGAGCCGACAGACCGCCATCCAGGCCGAAATCGTCTCCGTCGACATGCAGGCTGGTGTTTATCAGGTCGTATGCGGGGGAGAGACGGTAATCTTCTCCGACCCTGATAAGCGAGAAGTTCTTCATGTGATCGTCCCCGTTGCCATAGACGTAGTTGAAGACAACCAGATCAAAGAATCTCTCCAGATCCACCATCCAGGCTGATACGTTCTTCCTGATTCCCTCCGCTATTTCCTCGTAGCTACCGGAATACTTGTAGTTTTTCCCTCCTTCCGACTCTCTTCTTCCCAGTACGGATGCGAAGTCCTCCATCTCCGTCTTGCTCCCATCGGCTGAGATGTCAAATCTACGTGTGATATAGACAATCTGTCCGTCTTCGGAAAAGCAGAGCCCGTTGTCTGCAGTCTGGATCCCATATACCTGTGAAGCAATCTGCATCGTCAGGTGTTCGTTTGCAGGGATGTGTCTGCGTGTTGCAATCGTTTCATCCCAGGGGGATGGTTTCAGAATATGCGTCGAGCGCTCGCCCTCCCTTGCAAGACGGATGATTCCCTTGTCTATGACGGCCGGGAATTTTTCTTGTACGCCCGAGACGGAGATGCGTCCGGCCATCCTGGCTGCCGCATCGGATTTTTTCAGGCCGGCGATGCTGAAATCCAGCGAAGGAGAGACTTTCTCCCCGCCGAACAGGGCCCTCAACGCCTTTGGACTGTATGTGGAAAAACCTTCCGCCAGAGTGGAAGGACAACAGGGAATATCGATCATATATCAAGTTTCTTCACGCTTACGGAACCTATCACGTCCTCTCCCGCCAAGGCGGAGAGAATCCCGAAGAAGTCACTTTCATCTATCCTCCGGGCCCTGCACAACATCCGCCTGTTGGCGCCTTCAGGAATCATATTTTCGAACAAGGGAAACAGGGAGGCTGCTTCATACGGCTCGCTTCTCAGGGGCATCGTAACCGAAATCGGGTAGGCGCCGGAAGCCAGAAATTCCTTGTCATATACAAAGGAATAGCCATTCCCCGGGTTCCGTTCGGTAAGGATCCCGGCGAGGCGGTCATTCTGATATACGGCAAGCTGTCTCATACTCAATCAAAAGGGCTGCGGACCTTGAAAATCATTTCCAGCCCCAACACATCCAGCAACTTGGCAACGGTCTCATAGGAAGGGTTCCCCGCGCCCCTCTCTATGTTCTTGACGGTCGCGAGCGAGACTCCTGACATCTCAGCCAGGTCGCTTTGCGAAATTGAGAGGACCTTTCTCCGGGCCTTTATCTGATCGGCTATATCCAAGGGTTACTATATTAAACTTTCTGCGTGCAAATATAAGTGTTTTTATGTAATTTGCGCCAAAAAGTTCATTATTCTATACTTTTACCTATTTAATTGAGGCTTCCGCGTTCTTTCTTGATCGTCTCGTAGGCCTCCTGGATCTGGCGGAACTTCTGCTCGGCGGCCTTCTGGACCTCGCTTCCGAGGCTGGCGACCTTGTCCGGGTGGTTCTTCATGGCCATGCGGCGGTAGGCCGCCTTGACTTCTTCGTCGGTGGCGGAGGGGCTGATCTCCAGCACGGCGTAGGCGGAATCCGTGTCCTTGTAGAACATCGCGATCACGGATGCGGCATCGGATGCGGACAGGCCGATAGTGCCCGCTATGGCCTCCAGGACCGATTTTTCGCTTTTGTCGAAATGGCCGTCGGCTATGGCTATCTGGGCCAGGTAGTGGAAGAGCTGCAGGCGCTGCGAATAGTTCATGTAGCGGGCTATCTGCGGCCCGACTTCGTAGATGTTGACCTGCCTGTCGTTCAGCCGGTTGAGGATCTTCATGGCTTCGTCGACCGCCCCTTCCCCGAAGTTCCTGCGGACGAAGTCCCTGACCACGTCGATTTCCGACTGCAGGGTCTTGCCGTCGGCCTTGATCACGGCCGAAGACAGGACCAGCAGCGAAACGAGGAAGCTGTTCCGCTGCTCCGTCGCGCTGAAACTGCGCTGCCCGGCCGCGTCATCCGAAAAGCGCCGCACCGTGTCGGAAGCGCCGTCCCACGCCGCTCCCGCAATGAATCCCAGCAGGGCTCCGAGCGGCCCCAGCGTGACCCACCCGAGCAATCCTCCTATCCATTTCGCAGCTCCCATGTCAGTTGTTCATTATCCTGACAAATATAACGATTTCCGGGGATATCGGAACTGCCTGCGACTTTCAATTTCCGGTACCCTGACGGTGAAACCCCGCCTTTTCGGGCTGTGGAGGTTATCAGTTTGTGTTTGTGTAGATTACATGATTAACTACCCCTTTCCAGTAGGGGTAGTCCTTGCCGCACTCTGCAGGTTTCCAGATATTTGACCTCCACGGCCTCCACGGTCCTCCCACGGCCCATGTCTCTCCGCGGCCCTGATTACAAGCAAAGGGGGCTCGCTCTCATCGCCGGAGAAGCGGCCGGAGCCATTTGAACCCGATTTGAATCAGCAATGCACCATTCATCTTCATGTAAATGACATACATTTGTAAATCACTAATGTAACCGTCATATTATGAAGAAGATTTCATTGATTGTCGGGTTGGTTATGATTCTTGGTGCGTGTGATGGGATGGCGGAGATCCAGAATAGCCAGTCAGAGCAGTCGGAACAATTATCGGCGATAAGCACCCAGATAGAGGGGATAACCAACTCTATAGAAACGCTGAAAACTGTCGAGAATGAACTCGGCGGGTATATCCGGACCCTTCAGGAGCAGAAGGCCGCACTTGAAACAGCCGATACGAATCTTGACCAGTCGATAAAAAACCTTAAATCTGAATTGGCCGGAGATATCAATTCCGTGCAGACGGAGGTTATGACACAATTGGGACAGTACAAAGGAACTGTTTCCTCGCAGATAGCCTCCATCCTGGTTTCGATTGGAGAATTACAGTTCGCAGATACGACCCTTCAGGGCAGGATAACCAATCTGGAAAAATATGTGAATGGCGAACTGAAAGATTGGGCATCGCTGACATTTGCGACGGCCGAACAATTCGGTGCCGCCGCTGAGACGATCGGTTCGATCCAGTCGGATATATTGAGCATAAATCAAAGCATTTCTTTGCTCGAATCAAGTACCCAGGCCAGCCTGGCTTCATTGACGTCATCAATTTCGACCCTGGACGGTTCTCTTCAGTCCAAGATCAGCCAGGCTGTATCTGACTGCAATTCCGTTATCGCCTCCGCCAAAAGCGAGCTGTCCGCCGCATATACGACAGCCATCAGCGAAGCGATTACTGCGAGCGAGACATCGATGAAAGCCTGGGTGAACGAACAACTCGCAGGGTATTATACGATGGCCCAGACGGATGCAAAGATTGCCGCCTTGATTGAGTCTCTCGGAGGCCAGGTCGGAAAGAAGTTCCTGTATAAGACCGAAGATGGACAATTGGCCCGCCTTTATGACAGTGATGTCATACTCGACCACTATAAGGATGAAGAGACTGGGTACAACGTGATAGTTCTGAACACCAAGGTCTACTCCGTTGAGTTCATTGAAAAGAGCAAGATTACCGAAGTAGTGATTCCCGATGGCATAACCCTGATTGACAAGAGCGCCTTTGCGGACTTCGTTAATTTGGAGAGCGTAACGCTTCCTCCTTCGTTGATGTACATCCGTGCTTCTGCATTCTCGGGTTGTAGCGCACTGGCAAGTGTGATGATTCCTGCTGGTGTAAACAGCATTGAGAGCAGTGCTTTCGAAGGTTGTACCGGCATGACAAGTGTGACAATAGCCGAGGGAGTAACCAGCATTGGTAAAAACGCTTTTTCTGGTTGTACCAACTTGATAAGCGTTACGATTCCCAAGAGTGTAACCAGCATCGGGGACAGTGCTTTTTCTGGTTGTATCGGCCTGACAAGTGTGACAATCCCCGAGGGTGTAACCAGCATCGGGTACAGTGCTTTCAGCGGTTGTACTGGTCTAACAAGCGTGACAATCCCCGAGGGTGTAACCAGCATCGGGTACAGTGCTTTCAGCGGTTGTACTGGCCTGACAAGCGTGACGATCCCCGAGGGTGTAACCACAATTGCGAGCAGCACTTTCAGCGGTTGTACTGGCCTGACAAGCGTGACGATACCAGAGGGAGTAACCAGAATTGTGGACGGTGCTTTTTCTGGTTGTACTGGCCTGACAAGTGTGACAATCCCCGAGGGTGTAACCAGCATCGGAAGAAGTGCTTTTTCTGGTTGTACTGGTCTGACAAGCGTGACAATACCAGAGGGAGTAACCATTATCGGTGATTACGTTTTTGGGGGCTGTACTGGCCTGACAAGCGTGACAATCCCCAAGAGTGTAACCAGCATCGGGTACAGTGCTTTTTCTGGTTGTACTGGCCTGACAAGCGTGACGATCCCCGAGGGTGTAACCACAATTGGGAGCAGCACTTTCAGCGGTTGTACTGGTCTGACAAGCGTGACGATTCCCGAGGGCGTAACCAGCATCGGGGGCAGTGCTTTCTCTGGTTGTATCGGCATGACAAGCGTGACAATTCCCGAAGGTGTAACCAGCATCGGGTACAGTGCTTTTGAGGGTTGTTCTAGCCTGACAGTCTTAAGGGTAGAGAGTACTGTGCCCCCGACTATATCATATGACTCTCTTCCGAATACATTGCTGCAAATTTATGTTCCTGCAGGCTCTGTGGACGCTTTTAAAGCAGATAGCAAATGGCGGCGTTATTCGTCCATAATAGTTGGTTCTGAAACACCTATTGAAAACAATCCGGGTGCTGCCCCCCCCCGCGTTTAAGATATACGACACGTATGAGGAAAATGGTAAAGTGGTTGGTGTCGTATTCTGGGTTTCAGCCGACGGAATGAGCGCAAAGATAATATCTCTTAAGAGGCTAACGGGCGTTGCATGGTCGACCGAGACCCTTGTCTTCGGAACTACGGACATGGATGACGGATCTGCGAATACCGCCACCATAAGAGCAGAAGCCGCAAAGAATGGATACGCAGACAAACTGGCTTGGATCAGTTTCCTTAATGGATTGGGCGAAGGCTGGTATCTGCCGGCCATCAATGAACTCAAGATGCTCGCGTCAGCTTATTACGGGCAAAACTATAATGATGTTGTCAAGGACGTTCCATCCTCGCTTAGTGAATACAACCAAAAAGCGATAGCCGCCTTTGAAAAGATTCTTTCCGACAACGGAGGAGACCCTATCAATTCCGCGGAACCTTCAGCCAACGGTGATTCCATTTTTACAAGTACTGAGTCTTTATCAGGCGAAAAGGCTTACTATGTGCGATTTGGAAAAATACTCGCCGACACTGGCCTCAAGACCTCCACCGCCAGATCTTTCAGGGGCGTCAAGTTGATTACAGAATAAAACATTTTTCCAAACAGAATAAAGGAATAAACAGCGCTATTTAATCAAGCTGGTCAGTTAATGTATACGCGATTAGCGATTGTTATAGAAACCTGTCTTTGAAACATTAGATAGAATACTTTTATGAAAAAACAGAGATATCAATACAAGCCTGTAAATATCCATAAAGATTTTATAAGTCACAATGCTGAGTTTGAGCAGTATGCTTTATTATATAGCAAAGAGTTACAAGATTTGTTTGCGACATCCGATAATATAACAGAAGAACAGAAAAATAGCGGGGACAGGGCATCTTATTCTTTAGGTAGATATGTAAGGATTTCCTATTGTGGAAAAGTGATTTATAGGAAATGTCGTGCTGAATGTCACATACATTCAGGAGAAGTTGGCATCGGATTTCGAACTCAGAAAGAATTAGGTCTTGATATTTCAAATAATACGGCGAGCCTTTGTCTGAAGAAATCCAATTTCCTCAGCTTCTATTTGCATAATAGTGATAGATACATCGAACTTACTGCATGGATTGCAATAATTGGATTTTTATTAACCCTGGTATCGGCAATTATTTCTGTATTATCAATATTCGTTCAGCTACCTATATGATATTAATGCTTCACTCAGAATGAAAAGAAGATGTGATTCACCTGACGAACCGGAAGCCTGAAGGGCCCAACCGGCAAGCCCCAAATGCTTTGAACTCCAATTGAACCCGAAATAAACTCCAATTGAAATGGAGAAATGCTATTTTTGCAGAAATGCAGGAAAATAGCCGACATACGCCCGAGATGCAACTTCTTCTTCTCAAGGTGGAAGCCCGGTTTGGAGGGATGCCAGAGACCCCCCGGGATTTTCAACAGCTCTCGGCGAGTATCCTTGAAAAAACGAAGGACATCTGTTCATCCTCCACCTTGAGGCGTATATGGGGATATGACGATTATGACGGCAACACCCGCCGCTCGACCATCGACGTCCTCGCCAAATATGCGGGTTATCCCGATTTCAGGCAGTTCTGCAAGGCCTTCGCCGAGGAGGCCGTCGGCTCCGGTTTCATCGGGGAGGGCGTGATCTACCCCGAGAGCGTCCGCGAGGGAGAGAGGCTGGAATTGTGCTGGGCTCCCGAACGCAAGGTCGTGCTGAGATGCATAGGGATAAGAAAGTTTGTCGTCGAGCAGTCGGAAGGCTCGAAACTCAAGGCCGGCGATTCTTTCAGCATCGGCGTGATGGCGAAGGGCTATCCGGTATTCCTGACCGCCTTTTTCCGCGACGGGGTCAACCAGCCCGCCTACGTGGTCGCATCCAGCGAAGGCCTGACTTCAGTCCGGAAACTATAATCCTTTCATGAATTCTTCAATCTGGCGCCCGGTGGATAGGAACAGGGCGTCTGCATCCGCATCCCGGGCTGTGCCGAGCAGGGCGGCCGCGACTGCGACTGCCGCCAGCGCGATCAGGACCAGGCCCCACCTGGCGGTGCTTCGCGCTGCGTCTTTTCTCCGTATAGCCTTGAGGACATCACCTGCGGAGCCGTAGCGCTTCGAAGGATTGCGCCTGGTACAGATGCGGGCGACAGACCTGTACTCCGGGAAGAATGAGTTCAGGATTACGCCCAGCGACCAGATGTCAGCACGTGCGTCCACCGGATGGCCCTCCGCCAGTTCCGGCGCGGCGTAGCTGCGGGTCCCGGCTGCTCCCTTGCAGGAGTAGTGGCTGTCGGAATCGGAGCATCCGAAATCTATAAGCTTGACGTTGCTGCCCTTGTCCGTAAGGAGGATGTTTTCCGGCTTGAGGTCACGGTGGAACACCTGCTTGCCATGCATGTAGCCAAGGGCGTCGCAGACTTCGGCGAGGACCTTCTTTCGTTCGCCACGCGACAGAGATCCTTCTGCGAGCCGTTCGTAAAGGGTGCGGCCTTCGACATACTCCATCTCTATCGCGCCCCCGAGCTCCGGGAGCTCCCTGAAGGCGTAATACTCGCAGATGTGCGGATGCATGAGCGAGAACCCGATCTCGAAATCCTTGCGGAGCAGGATCTTATACAGAGGGTCATCCCTGAACTCTTCGGCGAGGACCTTATAGACGCGCGTACGCCCTCCTTCCCGGCAGAGGAAAAGGCGGGTGATGCCCGATCCAGAAGCTGGCAGCGGCTCGAGCGCCGGCCCTGTTTCCACGGGGTCGTGCGGCGTTCCGTTCAAGAATCCCGACTGCTCTGCTGCCATACCCCAAATATAACAAATTATTAGTAAATTTGTGAGTTATGCGTTTGCGTACGGTCATCACGTTTGTGGCCATTATGGCTATCTTGGCATCCTGTGGGCGGTGGGAATCTGTTCGCTCGCTGGACCGCCGGCAGGCGAGCCTCGCCACGGCGTCTGACACGGGCGGAACCCCCGTATGGGATGAACGCCTGGACTGCTTCAACGGCCTTTTCGTGGTCCGGAGCAACGGCCTTTACGGTATAACGGACGAGTCCGGGGCCGTCCTGGTGCCGCCGGAATGCGATTCGCTGGAGTTTCTCAGTGACGAAGTCCTGCTGCTTTTCAAGGGGGGCATGTCCGCCCTTGCCGACAGGCGCGGCCGCATCTTTGCCGAAAGCGCCGACAGCCGGAGCCTGAAAGACAACTTCCAGAGCCTGAGGGATAAAGCCGCTGATGAGGGCTTGCGGAGGTGGAACTCATACCTTGACGATTTCGAAGCATTCGGGCGGGAGTGCGAAAAGGTCCGTGGAGGAAAGATAAGCCGCAAGGAGTGGAATGCCCTCAAGTCCCATGCGGCGGCCCTTCTCGACTCCCTGCCGTCCATGCCCTCCGACATCGCCGAAAACCAGAAGGACCGGCTTTCCTCCATTATCGCAAATTACAGTCTGTTCGCCCGATGAACCGTTTCCTGTGCTGCCTCTGTATCGTTGCAGCGGCCGTTTCGGCGGCGGCGCAGGACTTCGACCGCATCCGCTATAACCCGGACATGGTCTGGGCTCAGGGGGCCGGCAGGAGCACTTCTGCGGCGGACAAGGTGGCGCTGCAGGGGCTCTGCCGCGAAATAGCGGGAATCGCCGGATTCACACTTCCTGAAAACCGGCGCGAAGCCGTCATGGAGACATACATACCCGACCTGAAGCGGCTCAGCCGCATGGTTGCGTCCGACGGTGTCGTGCTGCGCTACATTCCTCGGGATGAGGTCCCGCAGATTTTCGAGGGCCGCCGGAAGCGGGCTGCCGAATTCGAAGCAGCCGGCTGGTTAGAATGGGCGTGGTACTGCCGGGCTTCTCTTCCGGGGGACCATTCTGCTCAGTTGCGGGAACTTGAGGGCAAAGTGAAGGCAGGGAAAGAGCCGCCGCGCCGCCTGGACTATATCCGCCGTGAGATCGATGCCGTAAAGGCGGCGCTCGGAAGGTCTCCGGGGCAGGTCCGTCCTGCCGCTGACGCGTCTCTGAAACAGGAAACCGCCGCGGCCGTGAATGATGCCGCTCCTGCCATCAGGGACACGCTTGCGCCCGTTCCGTCCATGGCGCAGGCAGTGCGGGCGGAAGCGGCGGAATCCGCACCTTCAACTATCCCCGAAAGACCCGGGCGCGTCCAGCCTGCCCCTGCCGGGAAGGCCATCCGCTGGGGCGCCGGCGTGGAATTCGGGATTATGCCGGAGCTCTGTCCCGGACTCTCGGCGTCCGTCTCCGGCGGTCGCTTCGGAGGCTATGTCTCCGTGCTCACCAACCTGACTGGCGGCCGCAGCGACATTTCCTGCATCTCGACGGACACGGAAGCGCTATACCTGATTTGGCCCGTCTCCGCTGAAAACCGTTCCTACTGGCAGGTTTCTGCGGGCGGGACCATGGCCATAGGCGGCTGCTGGGATGTCCTCGCGGGCGTGGGCTACGGCCGGCGGCGGGTCATATGGATGACCTCGACTGGACAGCGGGCGTTGGTCAGCGACCTCTCGGCGGCGGGAGTGCTGCTCGAAGCTGGGGCCCGTTACCGCCTGCCACGCCCCGGCGGCCTCTGCCTGCACGCCGTCGCCACCACGCTCGCCTTCCGTACCGCGGGCATACGCATAGGTGCTTCATATATGTTCTGAGACCATGAGAAAGTTGCCGGCATACGTTATCGTCCTTGTTCTGCTCGCTGCCTGCGCGCAGCGGTCGAACCTCGATGCTATCGGTGAGAAGGTCGAGGAATACGGGCAGGACCGCATAGCCACTCCCGTGATGCAGGCGGCCCGCATGAGGGAAGCGCTGCCGCTGCTGGATGAGGCTGCCGACGGGTCCTCCCGGGCCGTAGCCCTCGCTTCTCAGATGCGGGTGTTCATCAGGGACACCCTCGAGAAGGCCCCTGACTGGGGCCTGGCCTCGCTTCGCACGCTGGCGATAGGGGAGAAGGTCGCCATGCTGGAAGGGTCGGTGTCGGAGGCCCCTGCAAGCTGGCTGAATGCCCGCTTCGCACCGTTATTCGACCTCGCCGCGGCGAAGGAGCGTTGTTCCCGGCTCCGTTTGGAAATCCCAGCCATGGATACCCCGGCGCTGGATGAAGTGGATGCTGTCTCCGGGGATCTTGAGAGCCTTCGTGCGCATGCCTTCGCCGAGTGCAGTGAAATAATCCTTGCCGCGACTGCCTCTGGCGGGCTCATTGTTGCGGGTCCTGCGGCGCGGCTTCGTGAAATGAAGCGGACTGTCGAAGAGGCTGCGGCCGAAGCGGATGCGCTCCGTCCGGCGTTCGAGGGCAAACTTTCCGCCGTACGCAATTCCGCTCTGGTCCCGGTTTCCGCATCCGTGACCTTCACCCGCGGGATGAATATCCTGTTTTTTGATGTGGCTCCGAAGGAATCCGTGACCGTCCTAGCCGGACTGCCGGCCGAGGCCTTCGTCATGAGTTCGGAGTCCGTTTCCCTGCCGGTCAGTTCCGTTACCGCGCAGGGTGGCCGCCTCCGGGTGGTCGTCAGCGGCGAGAACCTGCCCGGGAGCTATTTTGGCGGCGAAGGAACGGATGCCCGTCTTTCCCTGAAATACGGCGACTCTGCCAACGAAGGATGCAGTTTGCGCCTTTGTCCCGCGACCATATCCTCTGCTGTCGGCGCCGTTGTCGAGGAGATTTCTCCCGTGTCCGCATCAGTCAGGGCCGTCCTTCCGTCAGGGTCCGTCGACGAATGGGGCCTCTGCTACAGCAAGGGGACGATCCTGTGCAACGAGTACGTCAAGGGTCCGGCCGGTGGCGACCGTCTGCTGCTCCAGCCTCTCGAGCCCGGCGCGCACTATTGGTTCAAGGTCTATACAATCGTTTCCGGGGAGGTCGCGTATTCGGACATGGGCGATTTCAGTACGCTTTCGCTCGAATCGATGGTCCGCATCGCATCCGTCAGGGATGTCACTTTCTGCACGGCTGCGGTGCACGGTATCACTGAAGCAGCCATTTCCGCAACCTGGGATTATCGCTGCGGACTTTGCTATGTCGCCGGCGACGCGCTTCCGACCCTTGACGACAAGGTCGCCGAGGCCGCCGCGGGTGCCGGGGAGTGGACAGTTTCCCTTTCTGCCCTTGTTCCCGGGACCCTTTATACATGCCGCAGCTTCGTTCAGGCGGCGGGTCATGTCGCGTATGGCGGGCCGGTTACGGTCATGACCGCACCCTGTCCGGACCTCGTCTTCACGGATGCCGCCGCGGACGTTTCTTATCTCGAAGCGAGCCTGAATGGGCGGCTGTACAATGTTCCCGAGGCCGTGACTTCCAAGATCGTCGGCTTCATTTACGGCACGTCCCCTGCACTTGAGGACTCATCGCTAAAATATGCGGCGGAACTTGCTCCGGACGGCAGTTTCTCCGTTGGGCTCGGTTCCCTGGACCATTCCACTGACTATTGGTACAAGGCCATCGCGGTCCTCGACGGGGTCCGCTACGAAGGCGCCGCGGTCCTCTTCCACACGACAGACATCGTCCTCGGCTCCGGCGACAGCGTGGACCTCGGCCTCTCCGTCGACTGGGCCTCGCGCAACCTCGGCGCCGCGGAGCCGTGGGAGGAGGGGGATTTCTATGCCTGGGGAGAGACCGCACCGAAATATTCCTTCGAATGGGAGAACTATGCATATGGAGGGCCGGATGCTTTTGCCAAATATTCGTCAGATTATAAGGTTCTGGATCCTTCCGACGATGCGGCATCTGTCGCCCTGGGAGCTGGCTGGAGGATGCCGACAAAAGCTGAATGTGAAGAGTTGAAGAACAACTGTTTCGTGTATGAGCTTCACGTGAGCGGTTATTGGGGAGCGCTGCTCGTTTCGAAGAAGAACGGCAACTGCATTTTCCTCTGCAACGTTTACAGCACGGTCGAAAACAGTCATGTCATGAAGGTATGGTCTTCTGAACTGGTTTATTCCGGAAGAGCTTTTGTCCTTGCCGTTCCTGATGGCATCGGCATTTTCAACGATTCCGAGCGATTCCGTGGGCTCCCCATCCGCCCAGTGAAGGAGAAGTGATTTTTGTTTTTTATCCTGCGGAATCTATACTAATAACATGAGATTCCGCGAGCAAAAGAAATTTTATCTTGCGGGATCTATACTTTTTCACTAACTTTGCGCAAATTAATAATCCATGAAAGTCATCGGAAGAAAAAAAGAACTAGCTGAATTGAAGCTGGTTGCGGAATCTCCGGAGCCGGAGTTCGTGGTCGTATATGGGCGGCGCAGAGTCGGGAAAACTTATCTTGTCAATCAGTTCTTTGAGAATAAGTTCGTTTTCAAGGTTACCGGGATTGCCGAAAGAAATGCCAAAGAAAAACAGCTGGCTAACTTTGGAGAGGCCCTGCGAAGATATGGATCTCCGTTATGCCCAGATCCATGGACATGGACGGAAGCTTTTGCCAGTCTGAGGACTCTTTTGGAGACCAGGAGGACGAAAGGGAAGAAGGTGGTTTTCATTGATGAACTTCCGTATATGTACACCAGACGCAGTGACTTGGTCTCGGCGCTGGAGCATTTCTGGAATGATTGGGGGAGCACACAATCTGACCTTCTCCTCATTGTTTGCGGCAGTGCGACGTCCTGGATAGTAAAGAACATAGTCAACAATAAAGGAGGTCTTCATAACCGCCTGACACGAAAAGTATATCTTCGTCCTTTTGACCTGGCGGAAACAAAGCTTTACCTTGAAAGCAGGGGAATCGTCCTTGAAGACAGGGACATTGTTGAAACCTATATGATCATGGGGGGAATTCCTTATTACCTTCGTTTGCTTGAAAAGGGAAAAAGCCTGGCCCAGAATGTTGATGAGATGTTTTTCATGAGAAAAGGAAGGCTTGACGGCGAGTTCGATAATTTGTATTCTGCGTTGTACGAGGAGAGCGACAGTTATGTTAAAGTTGTCAGGGCCATCAGCAAGATGAACCGGGGCCTTTCCCGCGAAGAGATAATCAGGGAAACCGGCATTAAAGACGGCGGTGGCCTCTCGACCATTTTGAAGGATTTGGATCAGTGTGATATCATAAGGAGCTATTCAGGATATGGCAAGAGGAAAAAGGGCGTCCTTTATCAGTTGACCGATTTCTATACGTTTTTCTATCTAAAGTTCATCGAGAGGCATCCTGCGAGTGATAAAGGGTATTGGATGTACCAGATCAATACGCCGGCAAAAAATGCCTGGGCGGGATATGCATTTGAGCAACTCTGCCTGTATCACTACCCGAAGATAGAGAAAGCCCTTGGTATAAGCGGTGTGCAGACTTCATATTCATCCTGGCAGTCTGATGACGCCCAGATTGACCTTGTGATTGACCGCGCTGACAGGATTCTTGACATTTGTGAAATCAAGTACTGGAGCGGAGAATTCACAATAACCAAGAAGTACGCAGATAACCTGAGGAATAAGATCAATGCATTTTCTCAAAAAGAAAAAGTAAGAAAAGCGGTTCATCTTATAATGATAACTACATACGGTGTCGAGAAGAATGAATACTTTAACATGGTACAGAACGAAGTTACGATGAAAGACCTTTTTGAGTAGGCCCTTCTCCTCTTCAAAAACTTCAAGAAACCTGCGTCACATGGCGCGGGATTCTTTTTTGCCTTTGTCCCCGATTTGAACTCGAAATGAATTGGTTTTGAACCGTTCAGTTTGGATGAAAATGACTTCCTTTGCACAAAAGATTAATAATAACACAATTGCATGCCATGGGAAATGATGTAAATTTTGAACCTTGGATAGGAGCAAACTACCAAAATGGGGGTATTTTCAAACAAAAGATTTTGGTGCTTGGAGAAAGCCACTATTGTGAAAACACCAATGGCATTCCTCCTTGTCTTTGCGAAAACCCAAGAGAGAAAGAGGAATGTCGTAATTTTACGAAGGGCACCCTCCACAATGTAATACATGAGTACACAGGGGAACCATACATGCGTACATTTACTTGTTTTGAAAGAGGTGTATTTGGTTTTATCCCTTCTCAAGAGCAAAGAGAGGCCCTTTGGGATAGTGTCGCTTTTTATAATTATATCCAATTCGCATTAAATGGACCCAGGTGCCCAATTGAGCGTTCATTAGACCACTCAGAAAACGCATTCAGAAACATACTGGACACGCTAATGCCAGACAAGGTCATAGTATGGGGCCGCCGTTTGTATAATTTGATGCCAGATTGGAACGGAGTCCGCATTGACATAAAGGGAGACGCGGGTTCTTCAACAGAAGGGTGGATATACAACATCAATGGTAAAGAGATACCGTGTATGATGGTACATCATCCCAGCAGCCCGAGTGGAAAGAACTGGGGATATTGGCACCTTCTTTATAAACGTTTTTTAAATATTTAGCACACTGTGCAATCTTATGATATTGACCCCTATTCTTATGATGCAGAAGAGAACGAACTTAGGTTCATCAATGGTGAGGAGTTTTCAAAGATGCTTCTTGATGTCGGATTCGAAGTCTTGATATTGTAGTAAAGGTGCTATGAAGTCCATCTTGCAGGAGGTAGGGACTTTCTGTTTCGATAGCATATATGAACTGTTCTTCTTCCGCAAAATAATACCAGGAGTTAAATATATAATACAGAATACATTATAGTAATATGAAGAGTTTTTTTTCAGTTGTTCTTCTCTTGTCTCTCATTCCATCCAATGTTTACGGAGATAGTGAGACAGTCGATTTTGGTATGACGACGGCTGATAATTTGGCTGCGTGTCGGCGGCTTAAAAGGATGGATAAAAAAAAGGTGTCGCGTTTGACATTGACCGGAGATGCCCATTACGTAGCCACGAGCAAGGTCGAAGAACTATTACAATCATTTGAGCAACTGGAGTACCTCGACACAAAAGCATTCCAGTGTTATTCTATAAACCTTCCTAATCCCCAAATGAGAGTTCTAAAAACAGGGAAACAATTTACTGTTCAATTAAAAGAAGGAATATACTTGGATTCACTTGAGACTACGAATTCCGAGGAATTATTGAAAAGATATAAAACACGTCACCTTTTTTATTCTCCCTCGAAAGAATCCACCTCATTCTTTTGGGAGTCGATGGTCAAACTCAAAGCGGATACCGTTCATGTGGATAAAATAGATTACTCCTTTATGAGCCGCTTTAAATACGCTCTTAGATCAAAGGCCGTGATTGACAAAGAAGGGCGTAGTGTACTTTTATATCTATCTATAGATGACACGTCTTTTGTTCTGGATAATCAATATGTCTCAGATTTAGCTACGATTAATACTCACGGGCGAAGTAAGATTAATAAAATGACCTTGCAAAACGGTGCGGTTATGGCACTCCGTGCTCCTGACTTAGTTGTTGACAGCCTTATAATAAAACAAGGTGCGACGGTTGAAAATCAGGCAATGCTTAATCCTCATTATGTTTATGTTGAAACGGACCAAGAATCACTAAACTTTAGTTGGTTGGAATGTCCTTCTTTATCAGAACTGCTGGTCGTTTCTTCCACACTGAAAAGAATGGGTGGTTTAAAAGGTCAAAAGAAATTGAAGAAGATAGTATTGCCTCAATCTGTTGAATATATTGGGGCGGATTGTTTTTCTGGTTGCGACTCTCTTAAAGAGATAATCTTGCCTTCCGCTCTGAAAGAATTGCCAGAGGGTTGCTTTTGCGATCTCAAATCTCTAGAGCGGATAACAATTCCTGAGTCTGTTGAACATATTGGGAAGAATTGTTTTATCGGTT
>JAEEGL014788953.1_pt1 | contig 17512 bp, 15 predicted proteins | sample 9134231 | NCBI WGS metagenome assembly JAEEGL01 (sample SAMN16246548, study PRJNA631951) | gut metagenome | biome: gut microbiome; feature: rumen; material: fiber-attached | host: Bos | place: Iran: Karaj | collected 2018-10 | reverse complement strand
TTTATAACGGTGCCACTGCCGGCACCGAAGGTCAGTCACTTCGTCTTGAAGCCATGGCCATAAATGTCGACTCCGACCTGGATCTGGGTGTTCGTTACTGTACCCACGTACAGAATATCGGATGGCAGGACTGGGTATACGACGGGGCCGCCTCGGGTACTGAAGGCCTGAGCTACAGGCTCGAGGGCATGAAGATCGAACTTACGGGTTCCGAAGCAGGGAACTACGATATCTACTACAGGGTCCATGTACAGAACATCGGCTGGATGGGCTGGGTATCTAACGGTGAGATGGCAGGTACCGAAGGACAGTCCTTAAGGCTGGAGGGAATGCAGATCAAGATCGTTCCCAAAGGTACCCCGATCAATCTCGTAGCATACGATACGCATGTAGAGAATATCGGCTGGCAATCATCCGTCAACGACGGTGTTATGTCAGGTACAGTCGGACAGAGCCTCAGGCTCGAAGGCATCCACATAACTGTCAATACGCCTCTGGGTATCGGAGTAGAGTACAGGACTCACATCCAGAACATAGGATGGGAAGAGACATGGCGCTCCAACGGTGAGATGTCCGGAACGGAAGGTCAGTCATTAAGGCTCGAAGCCATAGAGATCCGCCTTACCGGTGAGAATGCATCGCAGTATGACATCTACTACAGGACACATGTACAGAATATCGGCTGGACCGGTTGGGCTGCCAACGGAGGTTCCAGCGGAAGCGCAGGTTATTCCTACAGGCTTGAAGGAATAGAGATACTTGTAGTCCCCGCAGGTTCTCCTGCACCGGGCAGCACGGCAAACGCATTCTATTGTGCGTGACGGATAGAGATCACTCTACACTCAGGAGTTCGTAGGATATGAACCAATGGTTGCCTACATTTCTTGTGGCACATATCCTCACGGTGACGATGTCGCCTTCGCGAACCTGCGGATCTTCTGACGATACAAAATTGAGATGCTCACCCCCCCAGATGTTCGGGTAGCCTAATGCATTGTCGAGCCTGAATTCTCTTACTTCAAAACGAACTACTTTTCCCGGTGTGTCTTCTCCGTGATTGAGTGCGTATTCATATTCTTCCGCGGAAAAGAAATCAGGCATACTGATAGCTTCTTGCAGTTCATCATTCGGATATGTACCTTCTGTATATCCGACGGACTCTCTTGCGACCACGATATGAGCAGCCTTTTTATATCTGGTGACGGGTGCCATTAAGATCGCGAAGATAAATGCTATCCCGACCAGGCAGATCAATACGGTGACCAGCGGCAACAGATACTTATTCGACTTTGACGGTCTGCGGAACAGATCATTTTTAAAAGATGCTATATTCTGATATCTGTCCTTGGGATCAAAGGCCGTAGCCTTGCGAAGTATCGCATCGTATACAGGAGTTGAAGGGAGAATGCTTCTGGCAAGTACTCCGAGTGAATAGATATCGGTCCTCGGATCTGACTGGGCAAAGCCGTACTGTTCGGGAGCTGCCGAACCCTCTGTTCCAAGTAGGACGGTGTCGCACGACTCTCCATTCTTATATGTCTTTGCTGCATCGAAGTCGATGATCGTTACATGACCTGCATCGTCGACAATTATATTCGCTGCCTTTATATCCCTGTGTATTATCGGTCGGGGAGCATTATGCAGAGCGTAAAGCCCGTCACAGATCTCGGCTAAGATACGAAGTCTCACCTTAAGATCAGGAGAACGCTGACGGAGGTATTCATCAAGGGTCATTCCGTTGACGAACCTCTCGGTCACGATGAGCTGATCGCCTGACTCCTGAACATCTAAGATTTCAGATACATGCGGTGGATGATTCTCCTTGAGCCACATGAAGACAGCCTTATCGTATACCCTTAAGATCTTGCGCATACCCACATCTCCGGTCACTTCATTCATGACCAGGGATCGATCCTTATCAGGGTACTCATGCAGTATCTTGTAGTAATCTGTGTTGTTCATATTAACAGTTTACTCCGTGTCTATTAACCCCATGTAAACAAAGAATTAAACCATGGTATTTGTGGGCTGGCAGCACACCATCAGGAAACCGACGGTCAATAGACTTGAATTATAAATACTCGCATCAACCACAAGGAGGGAAGGCTTATGATTTATAATTCAACGAAATCAAGTAGGATGCGTATAGAAAGTAAAATCATTATTGCATTGTTGCTTGTCTTATCGTTATTTTGTAACAGTGGATGTATGAGAGCGTTAGCAAAGCGGAGCAATACATCAAGCGCGTTGGTCGGAACTTACTATGGCGGCAATAAGAGTGTTCTCATACTAAAGGACGATGGTAATGCCGACTATTACTACTCGGGACAGAATGATGTAAAGCATTCAAATAGATGGTCTGTGAATAATAATGAGATAACTGTAAATCTCAGTTGGATGTTCTGTACTGTTAAGGGAACAATTGAATCAGATCCTACGTCCTTTGTTTTGGCTGGTGCAAGTGAATTAGATGATGCATTATGGGACGATGAAAGATTCACTAAAATATCAGATTCGACTAATGCGATGACTAAAGATGAATGCGATGCATTTATTGCTGATAATTCCGGAACAGCGGATTACATGATGGTGGATTTTCATGGATTATCAGTTCCTATTCCCGGGGATTTTGTTGCTACACTGAGTGATTCTGATGATCTGCAGGGATATTTCAATGAAAGTGATAATGCCGGTATCTTCATGGGGTATTTCCCTGTAGCAAGTGTATTAGGGGAAGGTGAATTTATAATTGCGGCCGAAAGTTCGGTAGCTCAGATTGCCACAATGTTTAATCCGTCTGAAGTGGTTTCTATGACTAATACTACTCTGGGTTCGTATGCAGCAGAGGAATACGAGATAACTGGTAGCTTTCAAAATGCCAATGCCAACATCAAGGGAATGATGATTAACTACAGTGAACACGGATTTGTTATGCTCATAATGTGTGTTTACAAAGATGATGCTGCTTTTGTTTTGGATGATTACAACTATGCAGTATCTTATTTGCAGGCTAATGGTCCTGTGGGCGGTTCATCTTCAAATTCATCAAACAGTTCAACTTCATCTACAGATGTCAGAACGGTACTGGATCAATATGAGACATTCATGAATGAGTATGTGGATTTCATGCGTACGTATTCCAACGCTGATTCGGAACAGATGCTTTCGATGATGGATGATTATTTGGAACTTATGGACGAGTTTGTTCAGATGGAACAGATGATCAGTAATCTCGATGTTGATTCGATGAGTCCCGAAGACTATGCGTACTATATTGAAGTTACGACCAGAGTTGAACAAAATCTACTGACACTTTATAGTACGTCATCTTGAGTAACGACGGGTAAGGGCAACCAATAAACATTTGTTATCGGTTGGACGAATGTAAACAAGGTGTAAAAGCACGTCGTTTGTGTCCTGTCAGCCCACCTTGAATTACAAAGGAATTGATTTAATAAAAGTACAAGGAGGACTTGATTATGAGTAACAATGATAACATGTACAATGTAGTTCCTACACCTGCTCAGGGTGGTCCCGGATTGGCAATCGCATCGATGGTACTCGGTATTTGCGGTGTTGTTTTCGGATGTTGTTTCTATTGGCTTGCATTCCTTTTAGGCGTTATAGGTCTTATTCTTGGTGCTGTTGCGCTGGCAAAAAAGACAAGAGGTCGCGGAATGGCAATTGCAGGACTTGTCCTTAGTATAATTACGATTGCTTTCGGGGTTATCGGACTGGTATGCGGTGCGGCTCTTTACAGTGAAGTTATGGGTCAGAGCGCAATGAACTCGCTGTCGTGAACGCCTCAAGCTTTAAATCGATAAGAATTCTTTTTGCAGTTGCTGCTCCTTTAGCAGCAACTGCTATTATTCTGTCTAGAGATAGATGGTTAGACTTTAAACAGTTTCTTCCCGAATGTGCATTTCATAAGGTGACTGGCTACCTTTGCCCTGCTTGTGGGAATACACGCTGTGTTGAATGCATAATACATGGGCAGTTATTGCGTGCATTCGGATACAACATTACCATTCCTATCTTATTGTTGGTATTGTTTGCTGTATATGCAGAAAACCTGTTTACGGTATTAGGGAAAAGAGTTGAGATCTTGCCTAGAAATGCGTGCTTTTGGTGGGTGGTAGGAGTAATTATATTTTTATATTACTTTCTGCGAAATTACATCCCACTCTCAATTGCCTGAAATATTTGGAAATGCAAACCAAGCGTAGTATAATCTAAGCATAAGAGGTGTTACCTTTAGACGGTTACCTCAGGTTTTAGTCAATGAATGACCGTAACTTTGCTAGAGGGACGGTCATTTTTTTATCAGTTCGATTATTAAGCTTACAATGATGGCTATTATGGTAAGGACCACAATAAGTGTCTCGTAAGTGCTCATCGTACCACCTCCTCTCTCCTTAAGAGGGATGGAGGTAACCGTCTTCCGTTTAAGGTAACACCTCAGAGCAACAGTATAGCATCTTTACGCGCAGAAATAAACATTTGTTTGTGGATTTATGGAAGATACCGGGAGCTTACTCAACAGACTTAATAAGGCGAAGCGCCATGCTGATCTGGAGTCGCATATCGACTCTCTGGACGGTGTTGCTTCGCGCGGGTACGGTGCCTATCTTCAGCAGTATCTGGCAGAGCACGATATCTCTGTGGCATCGCTCAGCCGTCTTGCCCTTATGGACCGTTCCTACTGCTATCAGATAATTCGAGGGGAGAAGCATCCCGGGCGCGATAAGATCGTGGCGATAGCGCTGGCCAGCGGTATGTCTTTGGAAGAAACGCAAAGGGGACTGGAGATAGCTTCGGAGGGGATACTCTATTCAAGGAGCAGAAGAGACAGCGTCCTTATATATGCCGTGAACAATAAGCTGAGTGTGGTGTCAGCCAATGCTCTTCTCGAACAATATAACGAAACCCTGCTGTCCTGATGTGTGCTGACGGCACACCAACTAAATGAGCATTATTGGCATAATCCTTGCAAGAATACTTGTGGGAGAGGGTTATGTCGCAAAGTGTCGATGAATACCTAAGAGAGCTGCTGAACGTAGATTGCGTCAGTCGATTAGACGGGTATATTGACCGGATAAGGTCTTGCGATGAACGCGCGTTTTCTTCCTATATCAAGGACTATCTTGAACGTAACAGCATTTCGCTGTCTTCCTTACAGAAAAAGTCTTATATCGAGAGATCGTACTTCTACCAGATAGTACGAGGCTGCAAGAATCCCGGGCGCGATAAGGTCGTATCTATCGCTCTTGCTGCGGGCATGACGCTTCAGGATGCTCAGCTCGCACTGCAGAAGGCGGGCGGCTGGAGCCTGTGCTGTGTCGATCCCAGGGACTGCGTTCTCATATATGCCGTGAACAAGTCACTTTCTATAGCCGAGACCAACAGCCTGCTTGAGCACTATGGCGAGGGAAGGCTTGAATAACTTCTGAAATTCCGCTCTTTGCACAGTGCCTGCCCTGATTGACAGTACTATTTTAATAAGTTATAAAAGTGTAGGTTTTATTTAGTTAATTGCTGAAATCTATTAAAGAGAGGGTTTGGAACATGAATTTCGACGGCTTTTCAGTAAAGCTTATCGAGTTTCTCGATCACTATCTGTTCAGCATCAAGGGCACTACACTCGTACTGTTCTTTATGTTCGCGATAATAGCTATCGGGTATCTCATCGGCAAGATCAATATCAAGGGTGTATCCCTGGGTACTGCCGCTATCTTCATGGTAGCTCTTGTGTTTGGTCACTTTAAGGGCGTAACGGTCGGTTATGCAGGTCACGAAGGATGTATCGCAGGTTGGGCAGGAAGCCTTTCTACCATAGACACTTACTTCAAGATGATCCAGAACATGGGTCTCGTACTCTTCGTAACATCCGTAGGTCTTATCGCAGGACCCACATTCTTCAAGAACCTTAAGAAGAATGCCAAGTCCTATATCCTTCTCGGAGCACTTATCATATTGTCCGGAAGTATCGTTACTTTACTCATCACGATGTTCGTTCCCAAGATGACATCAGCTATGGCAGTCGGCCTTATGTCCGGATCACTTACAAGTACACCTGCCTTCGCTGCTGCTCAGGGCGCCATCGGCGAGGAAAGTCCTTACTACAGTGAGATCGCAGTAGGACATGCTGTTGCTTATCCTTTCGGAGTTATCGGTGTAGTACTGTTCGTACAGATCATCCCCAGGCTCCTCAAGGTCAATATGGATGAAGAGAGATCCAAGCTCGCTCCCGTAGGTGAGTTCGAGGCAGCAACGGGTCCCGCTCCCAAGCTTTTTGAGCTTGATAAGTTCGGTCTCGGTGCTTTTGCTATCACTCTCATGGTGGGACTTCTTGTAGGAAGCATCAACATCCCCCTTCCCGGAGGATCCGCATTCAACCTCGGTGCTACCGGCGGTCCCTTGATCATGGCATTGGTATTCGGTCACTTCGGTAAGATCGGCAGCATCAGCATGAAGGTCAAGGAGCATCTCCTTAGTATCTTCCAGGAGTTCGGTCTCGTTCTCTTCCTTATAGGTGCAGGTATCGAAGGCGGCGCTGAGTTCGTTGATACGCTCAAGGTATACGGCGGCCTGATCTTCCTCTGGGGTGCTCTTATCACTCTCGTACCTCTTCTCGTAGGTTTCTTCTTCGCAAGAAAGGTACTGAAGCTGAGCCTCCTGAACAACCTCGGTTCCATCACGGGCGGTATGACAAGTACTCCCGCACTCGGAGCTCTTATCCAGTCCACGGGTACATCCAACGTAGCTTCCGCTTATGCTGCTACTTACCCCATCGCACTGGTACTCGTAGTACTTGCTTCCCAGTTCCTTACATACGTACCTAATCTTGTAGGATAAGAAGCGGTTCCATTTGAACTTCAAGGCCCGGATGACCTTATGGTCGTTCGGGTCTTTTGTTTTGCCGATCTGTGCGGATCTCCCGGTATTTGACGGAAGATTACAAGGATCCATACAAAAACCGCCGCTTTTTGTAGCGATTCTTGTATAGTAGCGGTTCTTATCGATGGTTTTCTCACAGATCGGCACACAAAACCTCATTTTTTGTGCCGAAAGGCCGTTCATGTGTCAAAGTTGCAATATTTTGCGCCAAGCCCCCACAAATCCCAAAATTCGGCTAAAATATATCCTGAAGAACAGTTTTGATGAGGTTACAACATGATACGAATACTTACGGTCGAGGATGATGCGGCCATTTCCAATCTTATATATATGACGCTTACGGATGCCAGGTATGACTGTACCGTGGCGACCGACGGCGAAGAGGGACTGATGCTCCTTGAGAACAATACGTGGGATCTGGTGCTGTTGGATCTCATGCTTCCCAAGGTAAGCGGCTATGAGCTCCTGGAGATAATAAGGAGGGAGTCTGAGACACCGGTAATAATCATCTCCGCCATGAATCAGGTAAGTGACAGGATCAGGGGACTTCGAATGGGTGCCGACGATTATCTCTGCAAGCCCTTCCAGATAGGAGAGCTCGTTGCGAGAGTAGAGTCTGTCCTTAGAAGGACCATCAAGCAGCCGGAGATGTTCTCTTACGGCGGCATCTCGGTAGACGTCGACTCGCGAAGGGTCTTCGGACCGGAAGGTGAGATCCTCCTTACGACCAAGGAGTTCGATCTTCTCGAGACGCTCATCAGGAACAAGAACATCGCGCTTACCCGCGAGTATCTTTATGAGAGCGTGTGGAAGGAGGAGTACCTGGGCCAGACCAGGACACTGGATAACCATATCCAGAGACTTCGTAAGAAGCTCGGATATGATGATGTCATCCAGACCGTATTCAGGATAGGATACAGATTATATATACCTGACAGCAGACTATGAATTTCTTTTCCAAGCTCTATTTCTCGATGCTCGTACTCATAACTCTGGCACTTGCCGTGACAGAGTACTTTATCGTGGCTTTGAGCTTGGATGCTTCCATGGACGCGCAGGTGGATTCGGCCTTGAACAGCCATCAGCTCGTTAAGTATGCCATACAGGCAGAGATGTTCTCGGCTTCCGCCAATCAGACCATGGGCGGCAGGGCCGGCTCCCGTACGATCAAGAGCATCAGCCTTACTGCTTCCGATTCCATGGATGTTCCTCTTGCAGTATATGAATATCCTTCAGGCGTCCTTATCGTCAATACGATCAAGCTGACGCTTCCCGAGTTCACTCCCGGCGACAATCAGATCGAGTATCAGCCCAAGGTCACGGCCGACGGCAGGAAGCTCCTTATGTCCGGAAGTATCCTCAAGCAGAACGATAAGATGTATCTTCTTATCACGCAGAGTGATATGACGCAGGAATTCAATAATGTAGAGGATATGGCCAGGAACTGCGCCTGGGTATTCCTGGGAGTTACCGCAGTAGGTATCGTATTCGCCCTTGTATTCTCGGGATTCATAACGAAGCCGATCAAGGAACTCACCGGCGTAGGCGTGGGATTCTCCAACGGCGATTATTCAGGAAGGGTCAAGGTACGAAGCAGGGATGAGATCGGTAAGCTGGCGGCAGTGTACAACCAGATGGCCGATTCCATCGAGGAGAAGATCAGCGATCTTGAGCTCGCGGTCAAGCAGCGAGAGGACTTTACCGCTGCCTTCGCCCATGAGCTGAAGACGCCTATGACCAGTATCATCGGATATGCAGATACCCTGTATCAGAAGGATCTGTCCGAGAACGAGGCAAGAGCCGCGGCAGGATTCATAGTCAATGAGGGAATGAGACTCGAGTCGCTCTCTTTTAAGCTCCTGGAGCTCATGACACTGCGAAAGAACGACTTCATGCTGGAAGAGATACAGATGAGCGACTTCATGAAGGACGTCGAGGATACCATAAGGCCCGCTGCGGCCAAGAAGGGCATCAAGACCTTCTTCGATTATGAACCCGGCTACGTAAGGATGGAGATAGACCTCTTTAAGACGCTGGTACTGAACCTTATCGATAATGCCATGAAGTCGGGAACTTCGGACGTTGCCGTCCTCGGTCAGAGCAGGAACGGCCTTTATATGATCGCGATAGTCGACCACGGACGCGGTATCCCCAGAGAGGAATTGAGGCGAGTTACGGAAGCGTTCTATATGGTAGACAAGGCGCGTTCCCGTAAGGAGCACGGTGCCGGCCTGGGCCTTGCCCTGTGCGAAAGGATAGCGCAGATACATAACACCAATCTCGACATAAGGAGCCGTGAAGGCGAGGGTACCGCCATAAGGATCTGCCTCAAGCTCGAAGATGGGATAAGGGACGACGAAGACGATGAATAAGGATGCGAACAGGAGACCTCGCAAGAAGGTCAGGAAGAGGATAAGGCTCACTGTCGAAGCCAAGACTGTCACACAGTATCTGGTGATCGCGGTCGCTACCGTGCTCGTCGTAGGCATGGGAGTATTCGTGCCTGCATTCTTCCTGAGAAGAAGATCTGCTCCCGATCATCTTCCGTCAGGTTATGCCGATATAGATGAGATCAGGCTCTACGGCGCTGCCTACGAGAGGAGCGAACAGGCGATCGATGATGCTATGGAAGGCTACTACAGTTTCATGATGAGCTACGGCAGTATGGTCGATATCTCTTCCACGGCATACAGGGATATCGCCCTGTACGGTAACGGTTATTCTCAGATAAGCATAAGGGATGACGATAATGAGTTCCTGTATGAGCTCGCGAATTTCCTTCGCGAAGAAGTGGGCTATGAGCCTGCCGAACAGCTGGAGATCAGGGATATATCCGAGGATGTCGTGCTGGTAGGCGGATTCTACCATTCTCCTGAAGGCTTTGTCCTGGATACTACGAGCGGTATCCCCATCGTGGGGCACATGGAGTTCCTTTCGGAATGTGAAGACGCAAATATGCCCCAGCTTTTCTATCAGATAGTTGAAATGTATAATCAGTACACCGGGCTGGATTTTATGCTCGCGCCTGAAAGTGCGGAGATAGAGGATGACTATTATTGCAATTCGATAATGACTTCCGATGACGAGGAGTTGCTCTATATCGAGATAACACGTACTCAGTACTATCCGACAGGTAACGGTCCCGATGCGGAGCCGCGTTACCTGTGGACGATAGATATGACCATCTATAATTCCGATGTGCTCCCCTACAGCATGGGTGCCGTCGGGTAAAAGGTATATGAAAAAGAAGATAATCGCGGGAATAATGGTGGCGATGATAGCTGTTGCCGCCGGAGTACTTATATGGCTACGACATTCCGAAGGGACCGTATCAGGCGGCCCTTCCAAGCCTGTCCTGGTGTCGGATATCGCAGGACAGCAGGGCGGTGCGCTCCAGACCGAGGTTACCGAGCCCTTATGGTACAGCATACAGATCAATAACGCGGATGATGCCAGAGCCGCTATATCCGCATTTGCCGACGCCAACGGATTGTCTCTCGCGGATTATCCCGACGATATGGTGAACCTCCTTGCGCGCAATCCCGAGACTATCGATTATGTCCTGGGCTATCCTCTTCATGATGAGGAGGCAGATCCCGATATCGACCTCTCCGGAGAAGTGAGCCGCGTTCAGATCCCCAGGCTCTATCAGTGGGATACGAGATGGGGATACAAGATCTACGGCAGCGGTCCCATGGGACTTACAGGATGCGGTCCCACGTGCCTTTCCATGGCAGCCATCTATCTTACGGGCAATACGGATCTGAACCCCGCCTGGATGGCAGACTATGCCATGAACAACGGCTATTACGACTATGAGGATAATTCGGGTACATACTGGAGCCTTATGACAGACGGCGCATACGGCCTTGGCATCGACGTCGTGGAGATAACCACCGATGAGGACAGGATGAAGAGGAACCTCGATGTAGGCAATCCCATCATCGCTATCGTGGGCGAAGGCCAGTTCACTGAGGGCGGTCACTCCATAGTCATCACGGGATATACGGACGAAGGATTCACCGTCAATGACCCCAACAGCATCGCCAATTCCGAGCGTATCTGGACCTTCGAGGAGCTCGATCAGGAGATAATAACCCTCTGGGTATTGAGGATCTTATAAGTTTTTCTTCAAATATTGCAACTCTGACACATCTACAACACTAAGGCGTGACAAGTCTTCGGTAGGATATAGACGTAAACCGATACGGAGGCTTGGTAATGAAGCGCAATAAGATGTGGATCGTCATATTCGTCCTGCTCATCACTTCGGCAGTGACATACACTATCTGGACGGGTATGTATGACGACGCAGCACTGGCGGCATCAAGGGATGCCTCAGGATACAGGAACACTAAGGATATAGAGTTCAACGACTACAGGCTCATTGAGATAAACGACGAGGATGACGCCAGGGAAGTGATAACACTCTACGCAGATAAGCACGGCATAGATGAAGATGTCTATTCCGACTTCATGGTAGAAGCCATGGTGCGTAATCCTGATATCAGGGATTTTGTCCTCGAGTATCCCGAACATATTGACGAAGATGAGAATGTGACTGTTGCAAGTATATCCATAAGGGATGATATAGAGCATGCAGACGGTATCCCCACCTTTTACCAGTGGGATAAGAGATGGGGATACAGGACATACGGGAGCAACCTCCTGGGTTTTACGGGATGCGGCCCCACGTGTCTGTCGATGGTAGCGGTGTATCTTCTCGGGAATGATTACATGACACCGGCGTGGGTTGCCCAGTTCAGCATGGATAACGGATATTACGATTATGAGAACTACAGCGGAACGTTCTGGACTCTTATGAGCGACGGCGCTAGACAGCTCGGACTCAGCTCTACGGAAGTCACGGGAGAGGTCTGGGACGTAGAGGAACATCTGGCAAACGGAGAGCCCATCATCGCGATAATGGGCCCGGGAGATTTTACTTCGGAAGGACATTTCATCGTTCTCGTGTCCTGCGAAGACGGTTACTTAAGAGTCATAGATCCCAACAGCAGCGAGAGAACGGCAAGGCTCTGGGACATAGATGAGGTTCTTCCTCAAATTCAAGGAATGTGGGCGTACAGCGTATGATCAACAGGAGAAATGAAATGGAATACATCGACAGGTATGCAAATGACGTGCTCAGATTGTGTATCTATTATCTGGGCGGTATGGAGGATGCCAAGGAGGCATTCTATCAGGTCTTTGCCGAAGCTGCTAAGTCAGGTAATCCCGGAAGGACAGAGCTCTTCGCCATAGTAAGGACCATATGTGTTGCGGATATCTTTCCGGATGAGAATGAGGCGGACCTCTTCAGGTTCTACTTCGGTCTCGAGGAAAGGGAGATAAGGGAGATATTGGGAAACAAGGTATTAGCAGGCGTGTGAAGTGCCATCTTTTAATGCCCCCCAGCAAAAGCCGGTGCTGTTTATGCGCCGGCTTTTGCATGTTATAATATCAAGAGCAATTGAGGGAGGTTATGAACATGAATAATAAACGCAAGGCTGTAGCAGCTCTGCTGGTCGTATCACTTATGGGGAGCACCTGCTCCTGCTCGGCCAAGTTCGAGTCGAGTGTAGCTGACCAGGCCGATAAGCTAGGCAAATACATACAGGACAGGGACTACAAGAAGATAGAGAAGCTCTCTTCCGGTAAGGAGAAGGATCTGGAGAGTATCCTTGCGATGGATGCCGGCGACTCCATGAACGATAACGAAGCAAGGGAGATCATCGCATCTACCCTTACTTACGAAGTGGACGAGGATTCCTTCGAGGGTGATTTCTTCGGAAGGGAAGGCAGCATCGACGTTACATTTACTTATGTCGACTACGAGAAAGCCATAAAGGATATCGCCATCTTCGAGGATATCGATGCTTTCGAGGAAGCTATAGAAGAGTGCGACGATGTGGTAGAGCAGACCATCACTTTCGAGTTCGAGAAGGACGGCGGCGATACGGTATGCACCAATACAGGTGACATCGCCGATCTCTTTCCCTATGCGGATGAGGAGTTCAACTTCGCTCTCAGCCGTGACAGCTATACGGGTGCGGTAACGTTCCAGAACCTTAATAACGGCAGCGGATATATCGATGCATACACCATCACGTGCCAGCTCGCCATCGAGGGCGACGGACAGGATCTTACCTGGAATTACTACTGGGTAGTAGAGTGCAACGACGTGAACCTCTATACATCTGATGTCATGGAGTCCGATACGGACACGTTCCTTACCGCATTCTACTCCGAGGATGACATCCTTCCCGACGGTAATTATGTATTCACCTTCTACACGGAGGACGATCTCATGATCGGTACGGGTTCCGTTCTGGTAACACATACGGAAGTGACGCCCACACCTACTCCTACACCCGCTCCTTCTTCGGGCGGATCTTCGGTAGGTCCCTACTTCGTATCTCCCGTAAGCGGTATCATCGAGCTTCCTGATACGGAAATCACCATCGATCTTCCTACCGGATATATCTGCCTTAACGAAGACAGCTCGGTACTTTCCACATATTTCGGCAGCAATGCTGACTTTATGTATAATCTCGTATTCTTCGCGGCCAGTCCCGTCGACGCCGGTGGTTGCTTCTGCGTTCGCATGAACTACTCATCCGTAGACGATCCCAACGCGATGTCAGCTCTTCAGCAGGCAGCCGATGCATATACTCCCGATGACGTGACCGTGGAGAGATCTACGAGCGATTACCAGATCGGAGACCGTACCTATACAATAGAGACGCTTGTCCTCGCGAACGATTCGGAGACAGCTTACTGCAATTTCGTTCTCTTGGGGGATGACGATTCCTGCTATCTGCTCTACTTCTACAGCAGTTCACCGGACATCATCGATGAGTTCATGGGCGGTATCACCGTCGGCTGATGACATAAGTACGACATGAGCAAGACTGCGGCTGCGGGTTATCCCGTGGCCGCTTTTTTATCCTTCTGAATTGACTTTATCTCCTTCCAAGCATAAAATAGGTCGTATACTGCGTAATTATGTCGAGGAGAGGTCTGTGGGAAGAAGAGAAGACATGCCTGTGGGCGTCAAGTTCTCCATCGTGAGCAGGGCGTTCAAGACAAGGATAGACGATCTTATGAGGGATTCGGGACTGACGTCGGTTCAGGCCGGAGTCCTTATGGCGCTCTACAGGCTCGAGAACTGCGGCGAGGGCAGGGAGATCAACCAGAAGGACCTCGAGCAGGCTATGGGCCTTACTCACCAGACCATGACCGAGATAATAAAGAAGCTGGAGACAAACGGCTTTATCGAGTGTGCGCAGAGCACCAAGGACAAAAGGTCCAAGTCCATAAGGACTACGAAGAAGTCGCGTGACATCCATAAGAATATGGGAAAGACCGACGAACGTGTCTTAGAAGAGATGTGTAAGGGCATCGACGATGACAGGAGGAAGCTCCTGGTGGAGACCATCGATGCCATGCTCGATAATATTTTTGAGAAAGAAGGAAAGTAAAAGATGGGTAATGTAAAGACTATCCTCAAGTCCCTTCGCGAGTTCAAGACGGCTACGTTCCTGACGCTGTTCTTCATCATCGGCGAAGTGTTCCTTGAGGTACTGATACCGCGTATCACGTCGAGGACCCTGAACGACATCGAGGCGGGAGCAGATCTGTCCGCCATCGTCAGGACCTGTATCTACATGATAATCGCAGCGGTATTCTCGCTCCTGTTCGGAGCTCTTGCAGGTAAGACGGCGGCTCAGGCTTCCGCAGGACTTGCGAGGAATGTTCGAAAGGATATGTACGAGAAGATACAGACATTCTCCTTCAGTAACATAGACAAGTTCTCCACAGCTTCTCTTGTTACAAGGATGACGACTGATATCACCAACATGCAGAATGCATACATGATGGCAATAAGGATCGCCGTAAGATCCCCCATGATGCTGATATTCGCCATATTCATGGCTTTCAGGATGAATGCGGGACTTGCCATGACATTCGTAGTCATCATCCCCGTTATGGCAACGGGCCTTATCCTTATAGGTAAGTTTGCGATGCCTGCCTTCAAGGCGGTATTCAAGAAGTACGATAAGCTCAACGAATCCGTCGAGGAGAATGTCCGCGGCATGAGAGTCGTAAAGGGCTTTGCAAGAGAGGACTACGAGTCGAAGAAGTTCGATACGGCTTCAGATGACATCAGGAAGGACTTTACCAAGGCCGAGAGGATCGTATCTCTTAACGGACCTCTCATGCAGTTCTGTATGTTCTTCAACATGGTATTCGTCCTTGCAGTAGGATCCAAGCTCATAATCACGAATCAGGGACAGACCATCAACGTAGGTGAGCTCTCATCCATGATGATCTACGGCTTCCAGATCCTTATGGCTCTTATGATGATCTCCATGATCTACGTAATGCTCCCCATGTCTCTTGAGTCCGTTAAGAGAGTAGCAGAGGTACTTAACGAGAAGCCTGCCATCACCAATCCCGAGAATCCCGTCATGGAAGTTAAGGACGGTTCTATCAAATTCAAGGATGTTCACTTCAGCTATTCGTCAAGAGCGCAAAGAGAAGCTCTTAATGATATCGACCTTAAGATCGCTTCGGGTATGACAGTAGGAATCCTTGGAGGTACAGGTTCATCCAAATCAACTCTTATCCAGCTTATCCCCAGGCTTTACGATGTTACGACCGGATCCGTAAAGGTCGGAGGCATCGATGTAAGGGAGTATGACCTTGAGACTTTACGTGATGCAGTATCCGTAGTCCTTCAAAAGAATGTCATCTTCTCCGGAACCATCAAGGAGAACCTTCGCTGGGGTAATAAGGAAGCAACTGATGAAGAGCTTATCGAAGCCTGTAAGCTTGCTCAGGCTCACGACTTCATTATGGGCTTCTCAGACGGATACGATACGCATATAGAGCAGGGCGGTACAAATGTATCAGGCGGACAGAAGCAGAGGCTCTGTATCGCCAGAGCGCTTCTTAAGAAGCCTAAGATACTTATTCTCGACGACTCCACCAGTGCCGTCGACATGAAGACCGATGCTCTTATAAGACAGGGATTTAAGAAGTTTATCCCCGATACGACAAAGATAATAATCGCTCAGAGAGTTGCTTCCGTTCAGGATGCAGATCTCATCATCGTCATGGACGGCGGTACGATCAAGGCTTCCGGAACTCACGAGGAGCTCCTTAAGACATCCGATATCTACAAGGAGATCTATGAGCAGCAGACGAAGGGAGGCGATCAGGAATGAGTGCCAACAGAAGAGGTAATGCAGGCCTTGGAATGGGTAAAGAAGGCTACCAGCAGGGATTCGGAGGCCTTGGAAGGACAGTTAAGATGTTCTTCGGATTCTTCCCCGTCTTAGCTCCCATAACATTTATCTGCGTCATAATCTCCGCTGCTATCGGAGCTATTCCGTCTTTCTTTACGCAGAATATCATCAAGATAATCGAGAAGTGGGTAGAGTCCGGTGATTATGAGGCTGCTAAGCCGGAGCTCGTCAAATACCTGTCTATACTTGCAGGTCTTTACGCATTTGCGTTTATCCTTAATATCGTAAGGACCCAGATCATGGCCTACATGACACAGGGCTTTTTGCACAAGCTCCGTAACAGGATGTTCTCGGGTATGCAGAAGCTCCCTATAAAGTATTTCGATACTCATAAGCACGGAGATATCATGTATCACTACACAAATGATATCGATACTTTAAGACAGCTTATATCAATGGCATTCCCTTCTCTTATAGAGTGTACGGTAACGGTCGTAGTAGTATTCGGCATGATGCTCTACTTCAGCCTCTGGATGACACTTGTCCTGATAGCAGGTGTTGCACTCATGTTCTACGTTACTAAGGTCGTAGGCGGAGGATCTGCCAAGTACTTTATCCGTCAGCAGAAGGCAGTAGCTTCTACCGAGGGATTCATCCAGGAGATGATGAACGGACAGAAGGTAATAAAGGTATTTAACCACGAGCAGGAGGGCATCGAGGACTTTAATATGCTCAACGACGCACTCTACGAAGATTCTTCCAAGGCTCATGCTTATGCCAATATCTTAGGTCCCATCATCCAGAATATCGGTAATATCCTTTATGTTGTTCTTGCTCTTGCAGGCGGAATCTTCCTTATCGCTAAGGTCCCCAATGTATCTTTCTCCGGAATGGCATTCGGTATCAGCATCCTTGTTCCGTTCCTCAATATGGCTAAGCAGTTTACGGGTAACATCAACCAGCTCACGATGCAGATCAACTCCATCGTAATGGCAGGTGCAGGTGCTCAGAGAGTATTCGCTCTTATAGATGAGAAGCCTGAGACTGACGACGGCTACGTTGAGCTCGTTAATGCGAAGATCGGCGCTGACGGCAGCATAGAGGAATCTTCCGAGAGAACAGGCAAGTGGGCATGGAAGCATTTCCACAAGGCAGACGGTACGACCACATATACTGAGCTTAAGGGTGACGTAAGAATGGTAGACGTAGACTTCGGTTACGAAGAGGGCAAGGATGTCCTTCACGACATCACTCTCTTTGCAGAGCCCGGTCAGAAGGTTGCCTTTGTAGGTGCTACGGGTGCAGGTAAGACAACGATCACCAACCTTATCAACCGCTTCTACGATATTGCTGACGGTAAGATC
>JAEEGL013596915.1_pt1 | contig 17512 bp, 18 predicted proteins | sample 9134231 | NCBI WGS metagenome assembly JAEEGL01 (sample SAMN16246548, study PRJNA631951) | gut metagenome | biome: gut microbiome; feature: rumen; material: fiber-attached | host: Bos | place: Iran: Karaj | collected 2018-10 | reverse complement strand
TTGGGCCAGGAATCCCCGAAGATGGCCATCCTCAGGCGCAACAACGCCAGATGGGTGTCGCGCATGGAGGTCCTCAACCGCCGTCTCGACGGCTACGAGTCCACCCTGAAAGCCCTGGAGTCCAGAAATGACGACATCTACCGCTCGATCTTCGGCATGAACGAGATCCCTGACGAGCTGCGCCATTCCGGCATCGGCGGCCTCAGCCGCTATGACTATCTGGCTGATGCCCAACCCGGTAGCCCGCTCCGCAGCACCGCCGTAAGGCTGGACCACCTTACCAAAGAGAGCTATGTACAGAGCAAGTCTTTCGACGAAGTCGCGACGCTTTCCAGACGTGCGGGCGACATGGCTTCCTGCATTCCGGCCATCCCCCCGTTCAGCCCCGAAAAAGGCAAATACACCCTCTCCAGCCCATTCGGCTATCGAAACGATCCTCTCTCGGGAGAGACAAGGTATCATGACGGCCAGGACTTCGCCATGAAGCCAGGCACTCCTGTCTATACTACCGGCGACGGAGTGGTCGAGTACGTGAAATTCAGTTTCACCGGCTACGGCAACGAAGTCCTGATCGACCACGGCTTCGGCTACAAGACCCGTTATGCCCACATGAGCATCATCAGCGTGGCCGAGGGCATGAAACTCAAGCGCGGGGACTGCATCGGCGAGAGCGGCAATTCCGGCAAATCGACAGGACCACACCTTCACTATGAGGTGCTCTACCGCGACGAGCGCGTCAATCCCATGAACTACCTCGACATGGATATGTCGGTACAGGAATATTCGGAAATGGTCCGCAAGCGCGGCGATGAGACCAAGGAACTGCTCCAGCAGTCGTTCAGAACGAGGAGAAGATGAGCAGGGAGCAGTACATAATCGACAGGAACCTGCGTTTCAGGCGCTCCACCCGTACCATCTGGAACGTGGTGAAGAGCATCCTGAAGTATACGGTCGCTACGGTGTCCCTCGCGGTGGTCTACTACATCGTGTTCGCCCTCGTCATCAATACCGATTCGGAGCGGAAGCTTATCCGCGAGAACCGTCTGTATGAAAAGACCTACAATGACATGCTCGAGCGCGAGCGCCTTCTCTCGGACGTCATCAACGGCTTGGAAGTGAAGGACAACCAGATATACGAGGAGATCTTCCATGCCGCGGCTCCGCGCATAGAATCGCTGCTTGCAGAGGATTACCTTTCGGCCGTGGATTCCATCCCGGATACCGAGATGGTGATGTACGTCGCCGGCAAGATAAGCGAAGCGGACGCCCGGGCCGCGAGGGTAGAGGCGGATTTCCGCAGGGTGCTTGCGGCGCTGACGGAGGAGGGGAGTGTCCTTCCACCGATGTCGCTTCCCCTGGATACGCTGTCATTCGCCCAGGTGGGCGCTTCCGTAGGCCAGAAGGTCAACCCAGTCTACAAGGTGGAGACGATGCATACGGGGGTGGACCTCATCGCTCCCCAGGGGGATCCGGTCCTGGCCGTGGCTGACGGCACCGTGACGGATGTCGTCACGTCGCGCAAGGGCCACGGCAACGTCGTCGAGATCACGCACGCGGGCGGATATGTCACCCGCTATGGCCATCTCGCCGACGTGAAGGTTTCCAAGGGCCAGCGCATATCGCGCGGAAAGAGGATCGCCTCTGTGGGAATCTCCGGCAACACCTTCGCGCCGCACCTGCATTTCGAGATGCTGAAGGACGGGGAGTATGTCGACCCCGCCGCGTATTTCTTCTCCGGAGTGACTCCGGACGGATACGCCGGCATCCAGCTCATGGCTTCCCGCACGGGACAGTCCCTTGATTGACACTAAAACGAAAGCTATATGGAGAAATTGTATTACAGCATCGGCGAAGCCGCCCAGGTCATCGGGGAGAGCACGTCCCTCGTGAGATACTGGACCAACGAGTTCGACAGGCACTTCAAGGTCAAGCGCTCCTCGCGCGGAGACAGGAAGTACACGGCCGAGGACATCGACACCCTCAAGCAGATCCATTACCTGGTCAACGTCAAGGGCATGACCCTCGAAGGCGTGGACAAGGCCCTCAAGGAGAACAAGGGCTCCGTGGACCGGAGCGTCAAGGTGCTCGAATCCCTGAAAATCATCCGCGACCAGCTGGTCGAGGTGAAAAAGGCTTTATAAACACGAATTTTTTCATATCTTTGCAGTTCATAATCAAAGAAACAGTTTCTATAGATATGGCCAAGAAAATCAAGAAGGTGGAGACACCCATAGACCAGAGGGAAACCTTCGTTTCCCTGCAGAAGAACTTCGCGGATTCGGATCTGAGCGTAGAGGAGAAACTCAAGGTCCTCTATGACCTTCAGAAAGCCGACGTCGCCATAGACAAGATCATCCAGCTCAGGGGCGAGCTCCCCGACGAGGTCGAGGCTCTCGAGAACGAGGTTGCCGACCTCAAGGCCAAGGTGGCCCAGGAGACCGAGGTGATCGACAAGTTCAACAAGTCCATCGCCGCCAACAAGCAGAATATCGTAGACCTCGACGAGGAGATCGCCAAGTACCAGGCCCAGCTGGAGAACATCTCCAACAGCCGCGAGTTCGACTCCATCAACAAGGAGATCGAGAACCAGGGCTACCTTCGCCAGATCTCTGAGAAGAATATCAACGACTCCAAGATGGCCATCGCCAACAAGAAGGCCGCCATCGAGGACCTGAAGCATGTCATCTCCATGCGCATGGACGACCTCAAGGCCAAGAAGCAGGAGCTCGAGAGCATCGTCGAGTCCACCGCTGACGAGGAGAAGCAGCTGGTCGCCAAGCGCAACGAATGCGCCGCCAAGATCGACGCCAGGACCATGAGTGCCTACGACCGTATCCGCAACAGCGTCCACAACCACCTCGCCGTGGTCTCCGTGTACAACGGCGACTCCTGCGGAGGCTGTTTCAACACCATCACTCCCCAGAGGCTCCTCGAGATCGCTTCCAACCGGAAGCTCATCATCTGCGAGCACTGCGGACGCATCATCGTCAACGCCGATTTCAAATAGACATAAGCGGCCATGCCTGACCAGAAGAACAGATCATACCGGAAGAAGGAACAGGCGGTCAATCTGGATGCACTTGGGCTTGAGATGGGAAACATCCCTCCTCAGGCTCTTGATGCAGAAGAGTCCGTCCTCGGTGCCATGCTCCTCGAGCCGTCCTGCGTGGACGAGGCCATGGAGGAGCTGACGCCGAACTGTTTCTACGACCAGCATCACCGTATGATCTTCGAGGCCATGTCCTCGCTGGTCACCGAGCATGTCGCAGTGGACCTCATCACCGTCTCCAACCGCCTGAAGGCCGACGGCCGGCTCGCGGAGATAGGAGGCGCGGTGGCGCTGGCCGACCTTTCCCAGAAGGTCGGAGCCGCCGCCAACATGGAGTTCTACATCAAGATCCTCAAGCAGAAGACCATCCAGCGCGACCTGATCAAGGCGTCATACGACATCCTGAAGAAGTCCTACGACGATTCCGTCAAGGTGGACGATCTCATTGACATGGCGCAGAGCGAGGTCTATGCCGCCATCCAGAACAACGTCCGCAAGGAGGTCCAGGACATAGGTTCGATCATCAACGCCGCCCTCGGCGACATCGAAAAGCTGCAGGGCAAGGAAGGCCCTACCGGCGTTCCTTCCGGCTTCAGTTCCATCGACCGTATCACCCAGGGATGGCAGCCTTCTGACCTGATCATCCTCGCCGCCCGCCCTTCGGTCGGAAAGACCGCGTTCGCCCTGAACCTGGCCCGCAACGCGGCGGTGATCCATCACATGCCCGTGGCGTTCTTCTCGCTTGAAATGTCCGCAATCCAGCTTGCCAAACGACTGATGACCAGCGAGTCCGGTCTCAGTGCCGACAAGATAAAGGGAGGCGTCAAGCTCGAACCTTACGAGTGGGAGCAGCTTGAGTACAAGCTCAAGGCCCTGGCCAAGGCCCCCTTGTACATAGATGACACTCCAGGTATTCCGGTCATGGAGTTCCGCACCAAGATCAAGACCCTGGTCAAGAACCGCGGCGTCCGCCTGGTGTTCGTGGACTACCTGCAGCTTATGCAGGGCCCGGCCGAGCTCCGCGGCATGCGCGAGCAGGAAGTCGCAGCCATCTCCAGGACATTGAAGGCTACGGCCAAGGAACTTGACGTGCCTATCATAGCTCTCTCCCAGCTGTCACGAAATGCCGTGCAGCGCCAGGGAGGCAGCGGCAAGCCCCAGCTCAGCGACCTCCGCGAGTCCGGCTCCATCGAGCAGGATGCCGACATGGTCATCTTCATCCACCGTCCCGATTATGTGGGACTTTCGGAAAATGCCGGGGACAAGGAAGCTACCGAGATCATCATAGCCAAGCACAGGAACGGCGAGACCGCCGATATCGACATGCGTTTCCGCAGCGAGCAGATCAAGTTCATGGAGATGGACGAGTCGCTCGATGTACAGGCCGGCCGGGCCTATGAGTCCGGGATGAACAGCGACCTCGGAGGCGGGTTCCCCTCCTCCTTCGGCGCTCCGGGCGAGTTCGACAACTCCGCATTCTAGCCAGAGATGGAGAGCGTATCCCATAGAGGAAAGATCGTCCAGGTCACGCCGGAGTTCACTACGGTGGAGATCATATCATCCTCCGCTTGCTCGGCATGCCACGCTTCCGGCCTTTGCGGGATATCGGAGTTTACGAAGAAGGCCGTGGAGGTGCGCACCCGCGCTTGGGACGATTTCCAGCCGGGAGAGGAAGTCAACGTGCTGCTGAAAGCTTCGATGGGCCACAAGGCGGTATGGCTCGCTTACGTGGCTCCGCTGCTCGTCCTTGTCGCGGTATTGATGGGTTCGCTTGCCCTTGGGGCAGGGGAGTTGGCGGCAGGACTGGGAGCGATCGCCGGCGTGGCGTTGTACTATATGTTCCTGTGGCTTTTCCGGAACAGGCTGCGCAACGAATACGTTTTTACGATAGAAAGATAGTTTAACCAATAACCACATACTAATGACACAGACGATTATCTGGACCATTGTCATCATTTCAGTCCTCGGAATGCTGCTGGCCCTCGTCCTCTTCTTCATCGCGAAGAAGTTCAGGGTCGAGGAGGATCCGCGCATCGACGAGGTGGAGAAGGTGATGCCGGGTGCCAACTGTGGAGGCTGCGGTTTTGCCGGCTGCCGCGCATTCGCGGATGCGGCCGTCAAGGCACCGAACCTGGACAGCCAGTTCTGTCCTGTGGGAGGGAACGACGTGATGAAGAAGGTCGCAGCCATCCTCGGTTATGAGGTCAAGGAGAAGGCTCCCATGGTCGCGGTGGTGCGCTGCAACGGCAGTTGCGAGAACCGCCCCAGGACCAACTCCTACGACGGCTACCCTTCCTGCAAGGTCAAGGCCGCGCTGTACAGCGGTGACACAGGCTGCGCCTTCGGCTGCCTCGGCTGCGGCGACTGCGTCGCTGCCTGCCAGTTCGGTGCCCTGAGCATGGATCCCGTCACCGGCCTTCCGGTCGTTGATGAGACCAAGTGTACCGCCTGCGGCGCCTGTACCAAGGCCTGTCCACGCCACATCATCGAGCTCCGCAATGTCGGCACCACTTCCAAGAACACCCGCAGGGTGTACGTGGCCTGCTCCAACAAGGAGAAGGGCGGTGTAGCGCGCAAGGCCTGCAAGGCCGCGTGCATCGGTTGCGGCAAGTGCGCCAAGGTGTGCAAGTTCGACGCCATCACCGTTGTCGACAATCTCAGCTACATCGACTACTCGAAGTGCAAGGCCTGCGGCCAGTGCTTCTTCGAGTGCCCGACCGGCGCCATCCACGTGTTCGGCTTCGAGCCGAAGAAGGTGGAGCCCAAGCCGGCCCCCGCAGCGGCTCCTGCCGCTCCCAAGCCGGCCCCGGCCCCTGCTGCAGAACCCGTAAAGAAGGAGGTTGACAATGGCTAAGACTACATTCCGTATAGGAGGCGTGCATCCGGATGATGCAAAGGTCTCCCGCGGCTGCGCGATAGAGGTCCTTCCTCTCCCGCAGACCGTATATATCTCCATGGCCCAGCATCTCGGCGCTCCGGCCAAGCCCGTTGTCGCCGTGGGCGACAGCGTCAAGGCCGGCCAGCTGATCGCCGAGGCCGGCGGATTCATCTCCGCCAACGTCCATTCCTCGGTGAGCGGCAAGGTCAAGTCCATCGCTCCCCGCAAGGACATCGCCGGCAACAACGTCCTTCATGTGGAGATCACAGTCGAGGGTGATGAATGGGCCGAGGGCATCGACCTGTCCGATACGCTCGTGACTGAGATCCCCGGGGATCGCGCAGCTATCCTCGACCGCATCAAGGCCTGCGGCGTCGTCGGTCTGGGAGGCGCTACCTTCCCTACACATGTCAAGCTCAATCCCGCTCCCGGCAGTGTGGCCGAGTGCCTCATCATCAATGGCGCTGAGTGCGAACCCTATCTGACCAGCGACTTCCGCATCATGCTGGAGCGTCCGAAGGAGATAGTGGTCGGAGCCGCCATCATGAAGAAAGTCCTAGGAGACTGCCGCTGTGTCATCGGCATCGAGGAGAACAAGCCCGAGGCCATCGAATCGATGTCCAAGGCAGTGGCAGAGCTCGGCTATCCCGGCATCGAGGTCCTTTCCCTCAAGAAGAAGTATCCGCAGGGCGGAGAGAAGCAGCTCATCGACGCCGTCATGCGCCGTCAGGTAAAGTCCGGAGGACTGCCGATCAGCGTCGGTGCCGTGGTACAGAATGTCGCCACCTCCCTCGCCGTGTATGAGGCTGTCCAGAAGAACAAGCCCCTGGTTACCAATGTGATGACCATCACGGGAGACTGCCTGCCTGTGGAGAAGCAGCACAACTACAAGTTCCGCATCGGCATACCTTTGAGCTATATCGCCGAGTATGCCGGAGGAGTTCCCGAAGGTGCCGCCAAGATCATCAGCGGAGGTCCTATGATGGGCCGCGCGGTGGCGAACATGGACGCCTGCACCGTCAAGGGATCGTCTTCCTTGCTCTATCTGTCGGAAGGTGCCACCAAGCGTTCCGAGCCCGGGAACTGCATCCGCTGCGGACGCTGCGCGGATGCCTGCCCCATGGGCCTGGAGCCGTTCTTCCTCTACAAGCTCGCCAAGGTCGGAGACATGGACCAGCTGGAAGCCAATGCCGTCCAGGACTGCATCTCCTGCGGCTGCTGCCAGTTCAGCTGTCCCGCTTTCCTGCCTTTGCTTGACCAGATCAACATTGCCAAGGGCCAGGTCCTCGGCATCCTCAAGGCCCGTGCAGCAGCCGCCAAGGCCGCTGCCGAAGCCGCCAAAAAGTAAACCGGATCAGTTATGGACAAATACTTAGTTTCACCCAATCCGCACGTACACGCAGCCGTGTCCAGCGACTCCCTGATGAGGGACGTCATCATCGCGCTGCTGCCTGCGATCGTGGTTTCGGTCGTCTTCTACGGATGGTCCGAACTGCTGGTGCTGGCGGTCGGCGCGCTGTCCTGCGTGCTGCTCGAGTATGTCATCGCCAGGTGGCTCATGAAGGACCTGCACCTGTTCAGCGGCTCGTCCGCCCTCGTGACAGGCCTTCTCCTCTCCATGAACCTCCCTTCCACCACTCCCTGGTGGGTGGTGTTCATCGGTGCCATCGTCGCCATCGGCGTGGCCAAGATGAGCTTCGGAGGCCTCGGCCAGAATGTCTTCAATCCGGCCATCACCGGCCGTGTCTTCCTCCTCGTCTCCTTCCCGACCTATCTGACCCACTGGGAGATTCCCGGAGGCCTGTGGGGCGCTGATGCCGTCACCGGCGCCACCCCGCTGGGAGCCATCAAGGAAGGCCTCATGCAGGGCGGCACGGTCCAGGACATCATGGCCGCGAACGGCTACAGCTACGGCCAGATGCTTTTCGCTAATCTCGGCGGCTCGGCCGGCGAGATCTCGGCGATAGCCCTGCTTCTCGGCTTCGTCTACCTGCTCGTCCGCAGGGTCATCAAGCCTCACATCACCCTCTCCATCTGGGCGACGGTGTTCGTTTTCGCAGGCATCATGTGGCTCATCAATCCCGCTCGCTTCACCGATCCCGTCTTCAACCTCCTCACCGGTGGTATGATCCTAGGCAGCTGCTTCATGGCTACCGACTACGTCACCTCCCCGATGAGTGACAAGGGCGGCATCATCTTCGGTGTGGGCATCGGCCTCATAGCCATGCTGATACGTTACTTCGGATCCTATCCGGAAGGCGTTTCGTTCGCCATACTCATCATGAATGCGGCAGTGCCTCTCATCAACAGGTTCTGCCACCAGAAAAAATTCGGGAGGGCTTGATCATGGCAGCGAAATCCACACTTAGGAACATGGTCCTTTGCCTGACCCTTGTCTGTCTGTTCTGCTCCGCAGTGCTTGCAGTCGTGTATGCGATCACCGCTGATCCCATCAAGGCTGCCGAGCAGAAGGCCCTGGTCGAGTCCATCAACCAGGTGCTTCCTGCCGGAGGCGAGCTTTCCGATGTCACCTCTGCCGAATTCGGCGGACAGAAGTTCGACTACTATGTCTCCACGGCGAACGGCGCTCCCGCCGCCTATGCCGTGAAGTCTTCCACCGTAGGTTTCGGCGGCCCGCTTACGCTCATGGTCGGCGTGCTTCCGGACGGAACGGTGTACAATACTTCCGTGCTTTCGCACAGCGAGACCCCCGGTCTCGGCGCGAAATGCAACACTGACGCCAAGTTCATGGACCAGTGGAAGGGCCTGGGTGCCGACAAGGTCATCAAGGTCACCAAGGACGGAGGCGACATCGATGCCATCACCGCATCGACCATCACCTCCAGGGCCTATTCCCTGGCGGTGAGCAATGCCGTGGCTTTCGTCAAATCCATCGTTAAAGCAGAGGAGGATTAAGTATGGGCAAATGGTCAACATTCACTGACGGATTCGTCAAGAACAATCCTACGTTCGTCCTCGTGCTCGGCATGTGTCCGACACTCGCGACGACCACCTCGGCCGTGAACGGCCTGGAGATGGGACTTGCCACGCTCTTCGTGCTCGTCCTTTCCAATATCGTCATCTCGCTTCTCGCTCCTGTCGTGCCGGACAAGGTCCACATCCCCGTCTACATCGTGGTCATCGCCACTTTCGTGACAGTACTCCAGTTCGTCATGCAAGCTTACACTCCCGATGCGTACAAGACCCTCGGTCTCTTCATACCGCTCATCGTGGTGAAATGCATCGTCCTCGGCCGCGCCGAGGCGTTCGCCAACAAGCACGGCGTGCTTGAGTCCCTGCTCGACGGCCTCGGAGTGGGCCTCGGCTTTACCGTGTCACTGACCGTCATCGGCATCGTCCGCGAGATCCTCGGCAGCGGTTCGGTCTTCGGCTGGAAGTTCATCAGCGGAGACGGCATCCTCGCATTCGTGATGGCGCCGGGCGCGTTCCTCGTGCTCGGATACCTCATGGTCCTGTTCAACAAGTATCTGAAAAAGAGTTAGAGCCCTATGGAATACATCATTATCATTGTTTCGGCGATATTCGTCAACAATATCGTTCTGTCGCAGTTCCTCGGGGTCTGTCCTTTCCTGGGCGTCTCCAACAAGCTTTCCACCGCTACCGGCATGTCCGGCGCTGTCTGCTTCGTCATCACGCTCGCCACTCTGGTCACCTACCTGCTGAACCAGTACCTCCTGGTGCCTTTCGGCCTGGAGTTCCTCCAGACGATTGCTTTCATCCTCGTGATCGCCTCGCTCGTGCAGATGGTCGAGATCGTACTGAAGAAGATCAGCCCCTCGCTTTACCAGGCCCTGGGTATCTTCCTTCCGCTGATCACCACCAACTGCGCCGTCCTCGGTGTGGCCATCACCGTAGTCACCAAGGAGTTCACCTTCGGCGCCGAGTCGCATATGCTGAACCTCGGCCAGGCCATCGTCTATGCCTTGGCTACTTCGGTCGGCTATGGACTTGCAATGGTGCTTTTCGCGGGACTCCGCGAGCACTTGGCACTGAACGAGGTCCCGAAGTCATTCAAGGGCCTGCCGATTGCGCTCATCACCGTCGGCATCCTCGCCCTTGCCTTCCTCGGTTTCTCCGGTATCGTCTAGCCCCATTGCTGCGTGCAGCGTAAGTCGCTGAGCGATACAGTTTTATATAAATGCCCTGTTCTGATTTTGGAATAGGGCATTTGTGTATTAGATTGAATCTCAGGAGGTTATATTGCACGCCTCAAAGGGCGGAGTCGTAATCTTTGAAGGCCGACATGATGGGGGTGGGGCGGCCGTCGGAGCCGAAGGCCCCCAGGCGGTAGCGGGACGGCCGGCACTCGGGCTCCCAGTAGAAGACGCCGTGGCAATACCCGGCAGTATTGTTGCGCGCCTCGCGGATGATGCGGGCGAGCTGACGGCGGCCTTCCTCCAGGACGGCGGGATTGCCCTCGTCCACCTCGAAGCCCGTCTCGACGATGATCGTTTCCTTACCGAAACGGGAATGGACTTTCCTGATATTGGCGATGCAGTCCGAGATGACGCCGTCGGCGTCGTTACGGCCCTTCTCGCGTGCCCAGTAGGGATAAAGCGACATTCCGACCATGTCGTAGTCCACACCGTATTTCTCAAGGATTCCGAGATTCTTCTCGTAGACGGCGAAGTTCCAGCCATCGTCCAGGTGGACTATGGTCTTCGTACGCGGGAATACACTTTTCGCCGCCTCGTGCCCGGCCTGGATGAATCCGGCGTACTGCTCCGGCGCGAAGTCGATGTGGCCGACAGTGTCGGCGTATTCGCGCTGGGTACTGCCCATCGCGCTCCGACCGCTCTTGTAGTCCCAGAGCAGTCCGTGCGTGGTTTCATTGCCTATCTGGACCCATCGTGGTTCGATGCCGTTGTCCTTCAGGAGCTGAAGTACCTCGACTGTATGGGTACGGAGATCTTCCTTCATCTGTTCGAAGGAATGTCCTTTCCAGGCTTTCGGCACCGGCTGGTGCTGCGGGTCTGCCCAGTAGTCCGAATAGTGGAAATCCACCATTATGGCCATGCCCTGCGCCTTGGCGCGGCGGCATTTCTCCAACAGGTCGTCCTTGTCGCAGAAACTGCCTGCCGGATCAACCCATACGCGGAATCGCAGGGCGTTGAGGCCCAGTTCCTTCATGAGTGCGCTGCATTCCATCGCTTCGCCTCCCTCGAAGCCGTACAGGCTTTCGCCTTTGGCCTCCATCTCTGTAGCCCAGCTGATGTCGGCACCCAGCCAGAAAGTCTTGTCTTTGGAAGGCTCGACCGGCCTTTCATCCTTGTCCTTGTCTTCCTTGTCTTTCTTTCCGGGCTTTGCGCCCGAAGGGGTTTCCGTCCCGTTCCCGGGGTCGGAATCATCCTCCCGGTTGCATTGGCGGGTGGCTGTGCATCCTGCAAGCAGGAGCAGCACAAGGTTGAACAACAGTGCGTATCTTTTCATGGTTTTTAACGATTAAAACGAAGTTTCGGCGAAAATAACAATCCCGGAGGACTAATCCAAAGGGATTTTTCACTATATTGTCAAAATATAGGACTACAAACGTCATTCCGGTATGAAAAGAAAGCGTTTCATTATCGCCATCCTTGTGCTTTTGTGCATCCCTGCCATGGCCGTCTTCAACGAGAGGGACCTTGGCAATACCTTGTCGGTGCTCCGTTACGAGCTCAAGCAGGAGTATGACAGGCTGAGCGCGACAGGAACGGATATGCAGGCCCTTGACGAGGAACAGCACCAGCAGATGGTCGACATGATCAAGAAGTACAACGAGCTCTCGCTCATGCTGTATTCCCAGAACGAAGACTATACCTTCGACATGACCTATGCGCTGAAGGAAGTGTCCCGCGAGTATGAGCTTTTCAATTCCGGCAGGATGCCTTATGACCAGATAGTAGGCGGGCTTGACGCAGAGATTGACCGTTATGAGCGGCTGCTGGAGTCGCTGCGGAGGCTGCCGGCGCCGGGGGATGTCCCCCCATTGCCGGACTCGCTCCGCCGCGACAGTCTCATGCGCCGTCCTCCGGTGATACAGGAGAGGATTGACAGTCTCGATACCGTGTCGCGCAAGCAGGCTTTCCTGCTCGATGAATCCGGCAAGGATGACCGCGACGCATGTATCTATTATGCCGAAGCACTTCTCAACCTCTACAAGGAGGGGAAGGAGCAGATACTTACCGACAGCCAGCATTACGAGAGCGCCAATATCCGTCTCAAGGAATCCTATGACTATGCCCAGGAGCGCTACCGCGTCATACAGAAGAGGATCTTCACGCAGGGACAGGAGAACTATCTGGAGATACTCAGCCATCCCAGCAAATATATCAAGCAGGCCCTGCACGAGCTGCGCACCAAATACAGCCGCCGTCTCGACGGCGACTCGGGGGTGCGGAGCGAGTGGCGCGGCCCCGTCGTGTTCGCTTTCTTCCTTATCGTCGCCCTTTGCATAGGCCTGGCGACGCTTCTCAGCCGTTTGGCCGTCAATATCCTCATGAAGCGCGTAAAGCGCTTGAGGACAGACCGTTTCCAGAAGAGAAAGGGACTTGTGACCCTGCTGTGCGGCGCTGCGCTTTTCCTCATTGCCATAGCCGTCGTGTCTGGCGTGACCACCAACAATTTCATCGTGCAGGCTTCCAAGCTACTCCTGCTGTTCTGCTGGATGCTGGTGGCCATCTTCCTGTCGCTTCTCATCCGCCTGAGGCCCGCCAGGATACGTTACGGCATCAGGTTGTACATGCCGGCGATAGTGGTAGGTTTCGTCGCGGTCTGCTTCCGCGTCATGTTCATCCCCAATACCGTGATGAACGTGCTTTTCCCTCCCATCCTTGTCGTATGCATGTTCTGGCAGGCTGATGCTTGCCGCAAATATGCCAAGATGACGGAACTGACCGATGAGGTGGTCTCTTACATCACTCTGGTCGTTCTGGTAGTGACATCGGTGATGTCCTGTCTGGGGTATATCTTCCTCAGCCTGCTCATAATCATGTGGTGGCTGTTCGCCCTCGCCATCGAGGAGACTATCATCGCCCTTTACCGCATCTTCCATCAGGTCAAGGAGCGGCGCATAGGAGCCAGGCTGGAGGAGCTCAGGCTGCAGGCCGAAGCGGATTTCCGAAAGATCCATAAAGGGGAGTTCATACGCCTGACCTGGCTGTACGACCTCGTAGAGGATGTCGTCCTGCCTGTCATGGCAGTAGTGTCACTTCCCATGAGCGTACTGCTGGCACTCAGGGTCTTTGACCTTCAGGAGATATTCGACAACCTTTATCCTGCCGAGTTCTTCAGTTTCACGAGTTCGTCCGGGATGGACATCGTCAAACTTTCCGCCAGCATGATAGTGCTTGCGCTCTGCCTCTACTTCGTATTCAAGTACATAGCCTATTTCGCGAAGTCGATGTTCAGGGACATCAAGCTCCGCAACATCATGCAGAATTCCGGTAAGACCTCCATCAGCGATGATGAGGTCAACCTCACCGTAGCCAACAACGTCATCAGCATCCTGGTCTGGGGCATTTTCACCATAGTCCTCTTCCTCCTGTTCAATATCCCGACGGGGGCCATCTCCATCGTATTCGCCGGTCTCGCTACCGGTATCGGTCTGGCCATGAGGGATGTCCTGAACAACTTCATTTACGGCATACAGCTCATGTCCGGACGCCTGCGCGCCGGCGACTGGGTCGAGTGCGACGGCATTCGCGGCAAGGTCTCTTCCGTGAGTTACCAGAGCACCCAGATAGAGACACTCGACGGCGCTGTCATCTCCTTCCTCAATACCGCACTCTTCAACAAGAATTTCAAGAACCTCACCCGCAGCAATCCCTACGAATTCACCAAGATCGTGGTCGGAGTCAAATACGGGACGGATATCGAAAAGGCCCGCCGCGTGCTTGTCGAAGCGATGAAACCGCTCCAGGGCACGGACGATTCCGGCATGAAGATCGTTGACGAGAAGCTTGGAGTATACGTGACCGTCGAGGAGTTCGGCGACAATTCCGTCAACATCGCAGTCAAGCAGTTCGTCCTCGTTCCCCAGCGCAATACCTATCTTGCCCAGGCCCGCGAGATCATTTACAATGCCCTGAGTGAGGCCGGCATCGAGATACCTTTCCCCCAGAGGGATATCCATATCATAAACAGCTAGAATATGAAACCTACCGCCATCATACTCCTGAACTGCCCCGACCGTCAGGGCATCATCACCGAAGTCACCAAGTTCATCACCGACAACCGCGGCAACATCGTCTACCTGGACCAGTACGTCGACAGGGAGAACGGTGTGCTGTTCATGCGTATCGAGTGGGAACTCGAGGGATTCCTGATTCCCCGCGACAAGATCAAGGAATACGTTGGTACGCTGTTCAAGCAGCGTTTCGAGATGGATTTCAACATCTTTTTCAGCGATGTCAAGCCGCGCATGGCGATCTTCGTGAGCAAGCAGAGCCACTGTCTCTACGATCTGCTTGCACGCTACAAGGCAGGGGAGTGGAATGTCGAGATCCCGTGCATAGTCAGCAATCACGAGGACCTTCGCGAGGTGGCCGACCAGTTCGGCATCCCCTTCCATGTCTGGTCCATCGCCAAGGACCACTCCAACAAGGAGGAGGTCGAGCGCGCTGAGATGGAGCTGCTCCGCAAGGAGAATATCTCCTTCATCGTGCTTGCCCGCTACATGCAGATCCTCAGCGAGGAGATGATCCGCGAATACCCGCACCACATCATCAATATCCACCACTCGTTCCTTCCGGCCTTCGTGGGGGCCAAACCTTACCATCAGGCTTACGAGAGGGGAGTGAAGATCATCGGAGCAACAAGCCACTATGTGACGGGAGAGCTCGATGCCGGTCCCATCATAGAGCAGGACGTGACGCGCATCACGCACAAGGATACGCCCGACAGCCTCGTCCTCAAGGGACGTGACCTTGAGAAGATCGTCCTCAGCCGTGCCGTGACCAAGCACATCGAACGCAAGATCCTCACTTTCCGCAACAAGACCATCATTTTCAGCTAGCGCATGTACAGGCACTTCGTGTTTGACATAGACGGTACTCTGATCGACACCGAGCGTACGGGAGTGCTTTCACTCGTGAAGACTGTCCGTGAGCTCCTCGGCGTAGAAATGCCTTACGAGGAGGCTTACGGGTATTTCGGGATACCCAGCGCCAAGGTCGCTCCGCTGCTCGGCTATGCCGATGCGGAGCGTTTCGGGGCGCGCTGGGAGGAGAATTTCGTGGAGCTGATGCACCTGATGAAGCCCTTCGAGGGGGTGGAGGAGGTCCTGGCAGCCGTCAAGTCCGCGGGGCGGACGACAGGCTGCGTGACCTCCCGGAGCCGCTATGAATTCGAGAAGGATGTCCACATGCAGGCCCTGGTCAAATACATAGACCATATCGTCTGCGCAGAAGACAGCGAAGGACACAAGCCCCTTCCCGACCCCATGTTCGTCTACATGGCCAAAGCCGGTGGTGCCGACCCGTCAGAATGCATCTATATCGGCGACACGATGCACGACTTCCAATGTGCGAACGGGGCGGGCTGCGATTTCGCCCTGGCCGACTGGCAGGGCCGCGGCCTCCAGGGTATCCCTGCCCGCTACCACCTGACATCCGTCAGGCAGATCCTTGATTTGCTCTGATGATTATCCGGAGAGGTATCCGTGCCTGACCAGGTCCTCATGGCTATGGATCTGGCTGGTATATCCGCCGTCTATCACGAACAGATCGTCAGCGACTTCGATGATAGCCTCGTATAGATGATCGGATACGATGATCCCTTTCTTTTCCTTCTGCTTCGCTATCAGTTCCTTCATCTTTTCCGCGTGGATCGGAGCTATCTGGGCGAAGGGTTCGTCCAGGATGCAGAATGGTACGTCCGACATCAATACCATGTACATTTCTGCGACACGTGTCTCTCCGCCGGAGAGCTCCCCGGGTGTCTTGAAATGGTAACGGTGAAAGCGGTTGAAGCTCTGTACAAGCCCTTCATAGTCAACCTTGTATAGATTGAATGCCTCCTCCAGCGTCATGTTCGACGGGATGAGCGGTGTCTGCGGCAGGTACCTGACATACCGGCCTATGTGCCTGAGGTCCGTCTCGGGATCGTCATTGACCCTCATGAACATTTGCTGGGGTTTGATGCTGCCCATGATGCATTTGAACAAGCATGACTTACCGGATCCGTTGCGGCCGAACAGTCCCGTAACCTTCCCCGTAACGGACGTAAGGTATGCTCCGCTCAGCACCAGGTGCGAGCCGAAAGCCAGCCGCACGCTGTCCACAAGGAGGTTATTATGCAGGGATGATGACATGGGAAAGGGAGATTGAAAGGATGACCAGAAGCACGAAGGCCAAAGCGTTTACAACGATGGGGATAAACCTGTATTCGCTCCGGCTGAATCCGAGGTTGAGGAAGAAATATGCCTTTTCCCGTGTAGCTATGGTAAGGAGCAGATATGCCATCACAGGTATGCTCAGAAGCTTGACCAGAAGTACCATTGGGGTGCTCATAGGCCAGAACAGTATGTAAACTGCACATGCGACATCGATGATGCCTGCCACGATGTAGTACATCCTGCCATACTTCCCTGAAAGCCGTATCTTCTGGACCAGTCTCATATAAGCCGTATTGCATTGATATTCCTTCCGCAGGCGGTTCCTTCGCGCCTGGCGGAGAAGAATGACATGTCGGTGAAGGTGTCGATGTCAAACACCTGGATATCGCGGACTCCGCTTTCTTCAAGTATCCATTTGTTAGCTCTGAAAAGGTCGATGTGATGTCCGCCCGACATGGGACTTCCGTCGCCTTCGCCGCGGAAAGACCATATCTGAGACATGGGAAAACCGGCGTCCCTGAACTTCTCCACCACTTCCGGTCCGACCTGGAAACTGTCCGGACCGATAGCGGGACCGATGACGGCGCGGAGATCCGCAGGGCGGCATCCGAAATCGCTTTCCATGAGCGTAATGACCTTACTGGCGATTTTCAATACAGTTCCTTTCCATCCGGAATGGACTGCTGCTACCACGCGTTGGACAGGATCGTAAAGGAGTATCGGGACACAGTCGGCAGTCCTGACTCCTATGGCTACACCGGGAAGCTTACAGATGAAAGCATCGTATCCTTCCAAGTCCGCCCTCGTCAGGTCAGGCCTGTCTATGACAGCGATTCTGTCTCCGTGTACCTGATGTCCCTGGATGACCGGATACGGCAGGACCGAGTCCCTCCGTGTAGTGAAGGCCTCCGCTCCCTTTCCAAGTGAATATCTCAGCAGTTCCTGATCCATATCGCTAATATAGGCAAATAATCAATCATACTGCTTTAGACGGTCCAAATTCTGGACCGTCTAAAGCATTTTAGGGCGTTTTTGCTCTAGACGGTCCAGAATGTGGACCGTCTAGAGCACCCAGCACGAAAAAGGCCGGTCCCTGAAAGGGAACCGGCCATAGGTGCGGGTGAAGGGACTCGAACCCATACGCACGAGGCACCAGATCCTAAGTCTGGCTTGGCTACCAATTACAACACACCCGCGTAAAAAAATGTCCGGCCACTGCTGGCCGGACATTTATATGGGGAAAAGCCAGGAT